>ENA-OQHP01000528-OQHP01000528.1-human-gut-metagenome-genome-assembly--contig:-NODE-528-length-12289-cov-3.767801_pt1 | contig 12289 bp, 13 predicted proteins | sample MGYA00242563_ERZ504717 | MGnify/ENA primary metagenome ERZ504717 (study PRJEB26092, sample SAMD00036212) | human gut metagenome | host: Homo sapiens | study: EMG produced TPA metagenomics assembly of...
AAATCATATCATGCTGCTTTAGCTGTTTTGTTTCTGATTTTTTCTATCATCAGTATGGCATTTGCCGTATGTATTCCAAAGAAAATCCACAGTATTTCCGTCTTCCTGTTTCTGGCCTTTATCCTTGAGAGCGAGTAATGTTGCTTTTGAGTGCCGAAGCTTCCTTCAAGCCGTGTTGCCCTTTCTTTTGAGAGTTCGCTTCTAAGCACCTTCCTCAAAGGCTCATCTTTGGCCGCCCTTCCCTTGCGCACAAAGGATGTGGATATCCCATATTTTGTACAGAACTTTCTGTTGGCATTATTGGCATATATGGAATCGGCAGCCACACATCTTACCCTTACATTCATAAGCTTCTGCTGCATACGGATACAGTCCTTCAAGCGTATACCCTCATTGAATGCCTTGAACGAGAGGTGTTCGATGAACGATATGCCGTCTATCTGTATATTATTGACCTTTGCACCGAACTCGACGGACTTGAATACTTTGTGTATGAATTAGTTGGCTGATTTTGTAATATTTAATGAATGTCCCCACTTAGTATTTAATTAAACATAATACTGATTATATATCAAAAATGGCTCGCGTAAATAGACTTGAAAAGGGATTGGTTGATTAATAAAGACGAAAATAAATTGCCATAACGCAAAAACTAATATCTAAAGATACATAAACTTTAGATAATAACAAAGCCCAGACTGGAAAAGTCCGAGCTTTGTGCATAAATAAATAGAAAGATCGTATTAATATCCTAATTCTTTTTCCAAAGAATCATATTCAGCTCTATTTAACTTCCAATAAATATTTAGCAAATAATTTCCCCACAAAGCTTTATTATCAGGCTTTAATTCTTTTGCCTTCTCATAATATGGTTTAGCTTTCTCATACAACTCTTTAATCTTATTTTCGTTTTCATTGTATTTGGGATCATCAATAGCTAACTTTGCATTTTCCTCAACAATAATCTGGGCTGGGAAAAAATAACAATCACCAATCTTTGAATATGCTTCAGCAACTAAATCTCCGTTGTTTGAAATAATTTTATTAAATATAGCAACTGCATCATCATACTGCTTTTTCTCATACAATAAGATACCTTTTACATAAAGATAGTACGGAGTTTCACTCGTAGCAAGCAATTTATTAATTTGAGCCAAACCCTCATCAACCATACCTTTTGAATATAATAATCCATAATATTACCAACAAAGTATTCTTGCTTAGGAAACGATTCAGTACCTTCTTTGATTACTTCAAGCCATTTTGCAGAATCACCACCTTCTTTCTGACCATATGTTTCAGCCAAGCACATTAATGCTCTATAACCTTCTTCTTTATGATTCTTACCTATATTGCCATATTTGATGACAGCTTGATTGTCTTTCAGCATATTAGCAGCTAAAGTTGCATAACAAGCATATAATGCATTCAAAGTGTCAGCCTTCAACTCATCATCATCAGCAAACATAGGCTCGTTTACTACATCAACAAATAATCCAAAATATTTTAGAGCATCAGCATAATCTCCTTTATTGTAAGCATCACCACCACCATTAACTAGGTTTAAACGCAAAGTCTTCAAAGCATCTGCATTCTTCTTTCTGAATTTGGGTTTCTTTAACTCACCACTTTGGACTTTAGCCTGCTCTATTTCATCGCATTTCAAGTAGAAGTCATACATCTTAGCTAAGCTGTTATAAAGCTTAGTTGTATCTGCCTGACCTCCGGGTAAATAAAGTTTCATGTTTTCTTCATCATAAATTGCTTTCTGAAATCTCCAGCTAATTTCCATGTTTCCGGATCATTAGCGGTTTCAGGATTAGTTAAAGCCGGTTCGATAGCTTTTGCAGCTTCTTCAGGTTTGCTTTTCAAGGATTTAGCCTCCTTAACAACACTTACTTGTGCAGACACAAAGCAAGCTGTTAACAATAAAGCCACTGTAAATAATACTTTTCTCATGATTTTGTGGATTTAATAATACAATTTATTTTATTCTTCACTATTTGCTTCGGCAGTTAAATCTGAATTAGTATCAGAATTAGTAGTACCACCACTCTCTCCTTCAGTTATATTTTCAAGATCTGTATTTGAATTTTCATCTGTAACCTCTTCTTCAGATGTCACCTTACATACAGAGCCTATTTGGTCATTACGTTTCTCCAAATTTATCAATCGCACACCTTGTGTTGCACGTCCCATGATGCGGACTTCAGCGACTTTTAAACGAATTGTAATACCAGATTTATTAATAATCATCAAGTCATTCTCATCTGTAACAGACTTGATAGCTACCAATTTACCCGTTTTATCTGTAATATTCAACGTTTTTACACCCTTACCGCCACGATTGGTCTTACGATAATCTTCGATATCAGAACGTTTACCGTATCCTTGTTCAGAAACTACCATAATTGATTCAGCTTCAGGATCTTTTATACAAATCATACCGATAACTTCATCGCCACCATCTTCATCCAAGTCATACCACGCACCCCTGTAGCCGTACGTCCCATAACACGAACCGCACTTTCGTGAAAGCGAATTGCACGCCCGTTACGGTTAGCATAATGATTTCATTATCACCGTTAGTCATACGAACTTCAATCACTTTATCATCCTCACGAATAGTTATCGCATTAACACCATTCTGGCGAGGCCGTGAGTATTGTTCCAACAAAGTCTTTTTAATGACGCCATTCTTTGTACAGAACAGCACATAATGGCTGTTAATGAACTCGGTATCATTAAGGTTTTTCACACGTAGATATGCTGTAACCACGTCATCGGAATCAATATTCAGCAAATTCTGAATAGCGCGTCCTTTAGCATTTTTAGTTCCTTCGGGAATTTCGTAAACTTTCAACCAATAGCACTTACCTTTCTGAGTGAAGAACATCATAGTATTGTGCATTGTAGCCGGATAAATATGCTCTACAAAGTCTTCATCACGGGTTTCACTTCCTTTTGATCCAACTCCACCCCTATTTTGGCACGGAATTCTGATAAAGGAGTACGTTTGATATATCCCATATGAGATATCGTGATAACCATCTGATCATCAGCATAAAAATCTTCCGGATTAAATTCTTCTGAAGAATAAACTATTTCAGACCGACGCGCGTCCCCATACTTCTCTTTTACCTCTACTAACTCATCTTTGATTACTTTTTTACAAAGTTCATCATTTGAAAGAATTTCTTCATAATAAGCAATCTGTTTCATCACCTCTTCATATTCTGCGTGAAGCTGATCTTGCATCAAACCTGTTAATTGGCGCAAACGCATTTCTACAATAGCACGTGCCTGAATTTCACTCAGATTAAAACGCTCTATTAACCCTGCTATGGCATCATTAGGGGTTTTTGCAGCACGAATAATACGGATCACTTCATCAATATTATCAGAAGCTATAATCAATCCTTCAAGAATATGAGCACGCTCCTGTGCCTTCCGTAAATCATACTGAGTACGACGAATTACCACATCATGACGATGTTCTACAAAATATCTGATTAAATCTTTCAGATTCAACATTTTGGGGCGACCATGGACCAGAGCGATATTATTTACTCCAAATGAAGTTTGCAGAGCTGTCATTTTGAACAATTTGTTCAGCACCACACTAGCATTTGCATCACGTTTAACATCAATAACAATACGCATACCTTCACGGTCGGATTCATCATTTACATACGAAATACCATCAATCTTCTTGTCATTGACTAAAGATGCGATATTTTCAATCAATTCCTTCTTATTTACATTATAAGGAATTTCATTAACTATGATCTTGTCATGTGTAGTATGAGTTTCTATCTCAGCCTTAGCACGCATCACTACTCTACCACGTCCGGTTTCGTAAGCATCGCGTACCCCGCTTATACCATATATATATCCACCTGTAGGGAAATCCGGTGCTTTTACATATTGCATAAGCCCTTCAATATCAATATCATTATTGTCAATGTAAGCAATACATGCATCGATTACTTCAGAAAGATTATGGGTAGCATATTGGTTGCCATACCTACAGCAATACCGGATGCTCCATTTACCAACAAGTTAGGAATCCGTGTTGGCATGACAGTCGGTTCCTGCAACGTGTCATCAAAATTATTCTGAAAATCAACAGTTTCCTTATAAAGATCCTGCATCATCTCTTCACCTATTTTCTTTAATCTTGCTTCCGTATAACGCATGGCAGCAGGGCTGTCACCATCAACAGAGCCGAAGTTACCCTGACCATCTACCAACGGATATCTCATAGCCCAATCCTGAGCCATTCTGACCAAAGCTCCATACACGGAAGAGTCACCATGCGGGTGATATTTACCCAAAACTTCACCTACAATTCTTGCTGATTTCTTATAAGCTTTATCGGAGGTATTTCCCAGTTCAATCATACCATATAAGATACGTCTATGAACCGGTTTAAAGCCATCGCGAACATCCGGGAGGGCGCGCGCAACAATTACTGACATTGAGTAATCAATGTACGACGACTTCATTTCCTCTTCGATGTTAATCTTTATAATTCTGTCTTGTTCTAGCATTTAAACAAATATTAATTATACATCTTTTTGGTTTACCAAACCACGCTAAAGTACTACTTTTATACGACATACGAAACAAAACCCATAAAAAAGTTAAGTCTATTAAATGTTTTTACTTATATAAGTAAAGTATCCCTATACCTTATTTTATAGTATATAGTGATTATCACTCCCACTTCTCATTTACTTTGTGAATAGTTCGCTATAACCCTTATTTTTGTTTAATCCATTTAGCCTGTCAAAGCTTGGCATACATTTTGTTATGCTAATATAAATAAGAAAACAATGGTATGCATTGTTATTATGTGTATCTTTGCACACTGGGAAATAAATACTATACTTTAGGAGGACGATAAATTTATGAACAATCAATTTACACAAAGAGTGTCCGATATCATCATGTATAGCAAGGAAGAAGCCAACAGGCTGCGAAATAGCTATATTGGTCCCGAACACTTGTTGTTGGGACTGATACGTGAAGGTGAAGGAAAAGCTATCGAGATTTTGTTTAATTTGCAAATAAACTTACAGGACATAAAAAATCAGTTGGAGGCCATTGTGAAAAACAATGCAGAAAATGACACCACCTATGACGAGAATATTAGCTTTAATGACAAAGCATCCAAAGTGTTAAAGCTATGTATTCTAGAGGCTAAGTTATTGAGAAACATTGCGGCTGACTCTGAACATATTTTGTTAGCAATTATGAAGGTCAAGGATAATGCAGCTTTCCACGTCTTGGAAAGCAATGGCGTAACATACGAAAAAATCAAACTCACTTTACAACCAGACACCCATGCAGGTCTGGGGTTCAGTGAGGACGAGGATGAAGACGAGGATATACGTCAGAGTCCAAGTGGCAATAAATCAAATGCAGCACAACAGCAGGCACGCCCGGCACAAAAAAAGCCGGCTAATGACACTCCTGTACTCGACAATTTCGGCACAGACATGACAAAAGCTGCCGAAGAAGGAAAACTAGATCCTGTAGTTGGCCGGGTGAAGGAAATAGAGCGACTGGCACAAATATTGAGCCGTCGCAAGAAAAACAACCCAATTTTGATTGGCGAACCGGGAGTCGGCAAATCTGCCATTGTTGAGGGACTTGCATTACGGATTGTGGAAAAGAAAGTATCACGTATCTTATTTGACAAACGAGTGATAGCTCTTGATATGACTGCCGTTGTCGCAGGCACTAAATATCGTGGACAATTCGAGGAACGTATTCGTTCTATCTTAAACGAGTTGAAGAAGAATCCTAACATCATTCTTTCATCGATGAAATCCACACTATTGTGGGAGCAGGTTCTGCAGCGGGCTCAATGGATGCAGCCAATATGTTGAAACCCGCATTGGCCAGAGGCGAGATTCAATGCATCGGAGCGACGACGTTGGACGAATACCGCCAAAACATTGAAAAAGACGGTGCATTGGAACGTCGGTTCCAAAAGGTTATTGTAGAACCAACAACTGCAGAAGAGACACTTCAGATATTGAAAAATATCAAGGATAAATACGAGGATCATCATAATGTGAACTATACAGATGCAGCCCTTGAAGCTTGTGTGAAACTAACAGACCGATATATCACAGACCGTAACTTCCCCGATAAAGCGATAGATGCTTTAGATGAAGCCGGCTCGCGCGTACATCTTACTAATATCACTGCTCCTAAAGAAATAGAAGAACAGGAAAAACTGATTGATGAGATGAAATCTCTTAAAAATGAAGCTGTCAGGCTACAGAATTTCGAACTGGCCGCCAGTTATCGTGACAAAGAGAAAGAATATACGAATCAGCTTGATACCCTGAAGGAAGAATGGGAAAAAAGTCTGAAGGAAAACCGGGAAACGGTAGATGACGAACAAATAGCTGAAGTCGTTTCCATGATGTCAGGCGTACCTGTACAAAGAATGGCACAGGCTGAAGGAATGAAATTATTAGGAATGAAAGACGATCTGCTTTCTAAAGTTATCGGTCAGGACAAAGCAATCGCCACACTGGTAAAAGCTATTCAAAGAAGCCGTGTAGGCCTGAAAGATCCTAATAAGCCGATTGGTACATTCATGTTTCTAGGTCCGACAGGTGTCGGCAAGACTCATTGGCCAAGGAGTTAGCGAAACTAATGTTCGGTTCAGCAGATGCACTTATCCGCATTGACATGAGTGAATATATGGAAAAATTCACCGTATCCCGTCTGGTAGGAGCACCTCCCGGATACGTAGGTTATGAAGAAGGTGGGCAGCTGACGGAGAAAGTAAGGCGTAAACCCTACTCTATCGTTTTATTGGATGAAATTGAAAAAGCGCATCCCGATGTATTCAACATATTGTTGCAAGTGATGGATGAAGGTCGGTTGACTGACAGTTATGGCAGAACTGTAGACTTTAAAAATACCATAGTCATCATGACATCTAATATTGGAACCCGCCAACTGAAAGAATTCGGAAAAGGAATCGGATTTGCCGCCCAGGTCCGTACTGATGACAAAGAATACTCGCGCAGCGTGATTACAAAAGCTTTGAATAAGTCTTTTCGCCCGAATTCATCAATCGTTTGGACGAAATAATAACTTCGACCAACTCGATCTGGATGCACTGACCCGGATTATTGATATTGAACTTAAGGGCCTTTACAGTCGTGTGAAAACATTGGTTACAAGCTTGTTATTGACGAAGATGCCAAAAAGTTTGTAGCCACCAAAGGTTACGATGTACAGTTTGGAGCACGCCCATTGAAACGTGCCATCCAAAACAACTTGGAGGATGGCATCTCCGAGCTGATACTTGGATCAGAAATGGCAGCTGGTGACACGATCAAGGTAAGCTATGACAAAGAAAAAGACCTCATTGTCATGACTGTGGAAAAGTAAAGAGTCCAAAGTTATTCAAAAAATAACAGACAAAATGTCAGATATCACTGTATCTGGCATTTTTTTGCCCATCATCCAACAAAAAGACGATTCAAACGTATATATAACATAATAACTTAAAACCATAAATAGTATGCAAAAAGGAAATATTGGGGTAACCACTGAGAACATTTTCCCCATCATTAAAAAGTTCTTATACAGTGATCATGAAATATTCCTCCGTGAATTAGTTTCTAATGCAGTAGATGCCACACAGAAGCTGAAAACCCTTGCATCTAAAGGTGAATTCAAAGGAGAGATGGGAGATCTTACCATTAAAGTAAGCTTAGGAAAAGATACCATCACCATTTCCGACCGGGGTATCGGACTTACAGCCGAAGAGATCGACAAATATATCAATCAGATAGCTTTTTCAGGTGCTAACGACTTCCTTGAAAAATATAAAGATGATGCCAATGCCATCATCGGACACTTTGGTCTGGGTTTCTATTCTGCTTCATGGTAGCCAAAAAAGTGGAAATCATCACAAAATCCCACCAAGAAGGAGCACAAGCTGTGAAATGGACTTGCGACGGAAGCCCTGAGTTCACTATCGAAAACGTTGAAAAAGAAAGCCGCGGATCGGATATTATCCTTTATATAGATGATGACTGCAAGGAATTTCTGGAAGAAACACGTATTTCTTCATTGCTGACTAAATATTGCCGCTTCCTTCCTATCCCCATTGCATTCGGCAAAAAGAAAGAATGGAAAGATGGAAAGCAGGTTGAAACAAACGAAGACAACGTAATCAACGAAACCTATCCTTTATGGACACGCAAACCGGTAGAGCTGAAAGACGAAGATTATAAGAAATTCTATCGGGAGTTATATCCTATGGCAGACGAACCTCTGTTCTGGATCCACCTGAATGTGGATTATCCGTTCAATCTGACAGGTATTCTGTACTTCCCGAAAGTGAAGAGCAACATTGAATTACAAAAAACAAAATCCAACTTTACTGCAACCAGGTCTATGTCACCGACTCGGTAGAAGGTATTGTTCCAGACTTCCTGACCCTGTTACACGGAGTGATTGACTCACCGGATATCCCGTTGAACGTATCCCGTTCTTACTTGCAGAGCGATTCCAACGTGAAGAAAATCTCCACTTATATTTCTAAGAAAGTATCAGACCGCCTGCAAGCCATTTTTAAGAATGACCGCAAAGAATTCGAGGAGAAATGGGATGATTTGAAGATTTTCATCAACTACGGCATGTTGACTCAAGAAGATTTCTACGAAAAGGCTAATAAATTTGCTCTGCTGAAAGACACAGATGACAAATATTACACTTACGAAGAATACCAAAGCTTGATCAAAGATAACCAAACAGATAAGGACGGCAACTTGATTTATCTGTATGCTACCCATGCAGACGAACAATACAGCTACATTGATGCGGCCAAAACAAAAGGCTACAACGTATTGTTAATGGATGGTCAGCTGGATGTAGCCATGGTAAGTATGCTCGAGCAGAAATTTGAAAAGAGCCGCTTCACCCGTGTGGACAGTGATGTAATTGACCACCTGATTGCTAAAGAAGAGCGCAAAGATGCCAGTTTGGAAGTTGGCCAACGCGATATTCTATCTTCCGTATTCCGCAGTCAGTTACCACAGATGAAGAAAGTGGAATTCAATGTGGAAACACAATCTTTAGGCGAGACAGGAACTCCTATCATGATTACCCAAAGTGAATATATGCGCCGTATGAAAGAAATGGCCAATATCCAGGCAGGTATGAGTTTCTATGGAGAAATGCCGGATATGTTTAACTTGGTTCTGAATGTCGACCACAAACTGGTGAAACAAGTTTTGAATGATGCGGACAACTCTTGCAAAGCTGCTCTTGAACCTATTGAAGCTGAAATGACCAGTCTGAATAAACGTCACGACGAACTTCACAAAGCACAGGAAGGTAAAAAAGCTGATGAAATACCTCAAGCAGAAAAAGATGAATTAAGTAATGTTGAGAAAAAGTTGGCCGATGAAAAGACCAAGAAAGAAGCTGTTTTAGGTGAATACGCAGGTGGTAACAAAGTAATCCGCCAATTGATTGACCTTGCTCTGTTACAAAACAACATGTTGAAAGGTGAAGCTTTGACAAACTTTGTAAAACGCAGTATCGAACTGATTTAACAAATCTATCACATTTTGCTATCAAAAGCGTCGGGAAGTTCATTTCCGGCGCTTTTTATTCTAAAAAACGATTGGAAACGAAGATTTCTTTCTATATTTGGAGCGACACATACAAAGATTCGACATCCATGAAACATTATCTATATATACTTTTTCTTCTCTTTTTACTACTTCCTCCCATCCATGCACAGAAAGTGGGACTGGTACTGAGCGGAGGAGGTGCCAAAGGCCTAACCCATATCGGCATTATCCGCGCATTAGAAGAAAACGGTATCCCCATAGATTATATTGCAGGCACATCCATGGGAGCCATTGTCGGTTCACTTTATGCCATGGGCTATTCTCCCGATGAAATGGAGGCTTTACTCAAATCCGATGACTTCAAACGCTGGTATTCAGGTAATGTGGAAGAGAAATACATCTATTATTTCAAGAAAAATCCTCCAACACCCGAATTTATCAACATCCGTATCTCCTTAAAAGACTCGCTGAAGAATGTCAAACCTCAGTTTTTGCCTACCAGCATTGTAGATCCCATTCAGATGAATATTGTATTTCTGCAATTATTCGGTCAGGCAACAGCTGCAAGCAAGGCCAATTTTGACAGCCTGTATATTCCCTTCCGCTGTATAGCTTCGGATGTGTACAACAAAAGACCACTGATATTGAAAAAAGGAGATCTGGGAGATGCCGTACGTGCCTCCATGAGTTTTCCTGCCATGTTCAACCTATCGAAATAGACTCGATACTGGCATACGACGGTGGCATTTACAATAATTTTCCAGTGAATGTAATGCGTGATACCTTCCATCCAGATATCATTATAGGAAGTGCCGTATCCGCCAATCCGGGCAAACCCAAGGAAGGTGACATTATGGGGCAACTGGAAAATATGATTATGCAAAAGACAGATTACTCTTTACCCGATTCCCTCGGCATCCTCATGACTTTAAATATGATGATGTCAATTTAATGGACTTCCAGCGCTTTGACGAGTTGCATGACATTGGTTATAAACGTGCCATAGAAATGATGGACTCCATAAAAAGCCGAATTCATCGAAGAATCACCCCCGAACAAGTGAAAGTTAAACGACTGGCCTATAAGAGCAATTTACCGGATTTCCGTTTCAAAAGAGTTAATATAACCGGTGCCAATGAACAGCAAAAGCAATATATACAAAAAGAGTTTCATGAAAACGACTCCGATGTTTTCACTATGGAGGATGTCAAACGAGCATATTTCCGTTTGTTGTCCGATAATATTATATCCGAAATCATTCCTCATGCCGTTTATAATGAGAAAGACCAAACCTACGACTTGAATCTTCAGGTCAAAATGGAGGCCAATCTCTCCGTTCGTGTCGGTGGAAACGTGTCTTCCAGTGGCTCCAATCAAGTCTATTTTGGTGCTTCTTATCAAAACTTGAACTATTATTCAAAAGAATTTAATTTTGACGGACAGTTAGGCCGGGTCTACAATAATGTACAACTTGCAGCACGAATCGATTTTCCAACCAAACTGCCTACATCTTATAAATTCATAGCCTCGATCTCTACCTTCGATTATTTCAAAGAAGCCAAATTCTTTTCCAACAAAGACAATCCGGCTTTCAACAAGAAAAGGGAAGAGTTTGTAAAATTGAAGGTGTCATTACCGTTTCTAAGCCGTAAAAAAGCTGAATTCGGTGTGGGTATAGCCCGTATGGAGGACAGGTACTTCCAAACCAATATCATCGACTTCAGCGAAACAAAACATGATGAAAGCACTTATTCTATCTTCGGAGGCTCTATCGTATTGGAAGGAAGTACCTTGAATGCCCGCCAATTTGCCACACAAGGAAGTCGTGAAAAAATGGCTGCACAAATTTTCACCGGCACAGAACATTTCAGATCCGGTATATCCAAAGTGACTAAAGGCACACCGGAGCCTTATAAAAAAGTACAATCCTGGCTTCAAGTTTCATATCAGAACGAAACATACCATAAGGTAAGCCCTAAGTTTACTTTGGGAGCGTATCTGGAGGCATATTACTCATCCCGAAATTTCTCCAACAATTATACGGCTACATTAATGCAGGCAGGAGAATTCACTCCGACAGCCCATAGCAAAGTAACCTATAATGAGGCTTTCCGTGCTAATCAATATGCCGGAGTCGGCACCATGCCCATCTACCAGTTAAGCGAGTCTTTTCAATTACGCGGAGAATTTTATGGATTTATACCCATCTTTCCTATCAAGAAAGATGAATATGGACAAGCATATTACGGGAAAGCTTTCACAAAATTCGAATATCTTGGAGAAATTTCATTAGTCTTTCAATTATCGTTCGGTTCTATCAGTGCCTATGTAAATCACTATAGCTCACCGTCTAACGATTGGAATGTAGGTTTAACACTAGGCTGGCAGCTGTTTAATTCCCGTTTCGTCGAATAATTTTTAGAAAAAAGTTTAGTAAAACGCTTGCATTTTCAAAAAAAGTCCGTATCTTTGCACCCGTTAAAACGAAAGAACAATAAACAATGGCCGCGTAGCTCAACTGAATAGAGTAGCTGACTACGGATCAGCCGGTTACAGGTTTGAATCCTGTCGACGGTCACTACCAAAGTTCGATTAGTTTTACAATGGCCGCGTAGCTCAACTGAATAGAGAGCTGACTACGGATCAGCCGGTTACAGGTTTGAATC
>ENA-OQHP01000529-OQHP01000529.1-human-gut-metagenome-genome-assembly--contig:-NODE-529-length-12287-cov-2.409457_pt1 | contig 12287 bp, 17 predicted proteins | sample MGYA00242563_ERZ504717 | MGnify/ENA primary metagenome ERZ504717 (study PRJEB26092, sample SAMD00036212) | human gut metagenome | host: Homo sapiens | study: EMG produced TPA metagenomics assembly of...
AAGTTCGGGTATTTATACCCTCATGCCCTCACTGTATGTATAATGGGTTATTATGAATGACTTATATGATAATGGTAAAAAAATGCTCTCACTTATACTCTCATGCCCTCACTACGTTTTGAAGTTGATTTTCACATAATATGCTTGCTGTCAGCCATATATTCTTTTTTATAGACAGTTCCTGCCTGGTATAAAGTAGGGCGTTTTCAAGCCTTTTCCTCGTAAGAAATGCGCATGAAAGAGGAACTTCCACGAATGATAGCTTACGGATTCGCGGCAGCGGTAAAAAAGAACAAGACATTTTAAAAAAAGCTTTTGTTCTTTTAAAAAGGCGGTTATCTTTTTTAAAAAGCTCTTGATCTTTTTTAAAACGCCCTTGTCTTTGATATGGAATTTTATTCTGGACTGAGCATTTTACATATACATACGCATAAGCTCGTACGTACGTAGGTATAGCCTTGTATGGATGTATGTGCAAAAGCGTGTTTATACCCGTTCTCTTTGTATTTCTTTAAATGCTTTTCACTTATTCTTATTGAATTTGTGCATTGATTTCGTTTCTGAACTTTATAGGATTGGTGATAAAGTCAAATTTGTTGGTGACCCCGCCCGTAGTAACTACAATAGAACCAAAACCGAGCATACGTCCCATGAGGCTTTGATTAATCCGTATTCCTTCGCATTTGTTTAAAACCAATTCAAGGGCATCCCGGTTTAAAATACCGGATTTTAGAATGACTTTCTTGTTTGTGACAACATATTCAGCTCCCATTTTAAGAAGAATTCTTTTTATCAATTGGAATAATCCTGACAACAATAGAAGTATGCTGACATAATAGAATAATCCGGTTTGTGCGGAAGAAAAGAAGGCGCTTAATAATAGTAGTATTACCGGATATGCAAATATATACCAGTGAATATCTGCTTTGTATTTAATTTCTTCACCAGCTTGTAGATTGTTTTGGATATAGCTCATCGTTTTTGTAAATTAATAAATTGCATAATTTTATTATCAAGAGACAAATATACAAATAATCAGAATGGTATGAAATAAATCTAGATTTATTTTAAGGCTGAAACTTAAAATAAAAACAATTCTTACTTGTTCTTATTCTTGTCAATCTCTCTCTTATTATCAAATGTTTTATTCTTGTACTTGCTGTTTCAAGAATTTGTAATCCTTATAATTTTTTCCTCTCTTTATTCGGAAAGTTAGTTTATGCCATTCATCTTTTGTTAGGGGGGATATCCACGTTCATGCAAAAATAGCAGGTTTCGTAGCCAATAAGAGGAGAAATCCATATTTTTCCTATACATTCTTTCTTGCCGGAGTTGGAATAATATAAAAGACAGCGTACTCTTCTTATTTGTATGCTGTCTTCATTGCATACTTTGACCTCTATACGTTTACCTTTTCCGATGTTGTAGAATTGGGGAGCAGACATTTTTATTTTGTTTAAAATACTATCTTTATCATTTACACTGACTACGACGAACTTCTCTATATTGTTTGGCGATTGGGAGAAAGTGCTTTTTGTGGCAAACAACAATATTAAAAGTAATGTTATAATTTTTTTCATGTGATTGGACTTGTTGGTTAAAGCAGTAGCAGATTATTAATTAAGAATTTATTCTTCCGATAATAAATACTTCATACTGCAAAGTAAATGTTTTTTGTTTTAAGGGTTATAATTGTTAAAATGCAAAAATAGCCTGCATCCGCTAATCTGTCAAGGGCTGTTTTTCATAAAAAATGTTCAATTCTTTGGTATTTCTTTGGGGTTTTCTTGGTATGAAATTTCTGATAGATTATATGAAAAGTGATTTGGAGGCTATTGAAATTCTTTTAGAGTGGTGCATTAAGCGATGGGATGTTTTAAAAGTCTGGTTGGCATTTTAATGCTTTATCTTTGTAATTTGAACAAAAAGTAATAAATAAAAGAGGTATATGGACATTCTTGTATGGAGTGGTCTTGGAAACTCCGATTATTTGGAAAAATGATGTCGTTTTCCAATATATATTTGTACTTTTGGCTGAAAAGAAAAAAAAGGTATATCCCGTGTTTATATCGGGTGTGTTTATATGTATTTTAATGGACTACGGTTTTATGACAAACATTATAGATAATATGCTCTCTTTGTGTCCGGTTTCTGAAGATACGATACAAGAACTTGAAAAAATGTATGATTTTATGTCGTTTCCCTAAGAAATATCAGTTAATAAAGGAGAATACATTTTGTAAATCAGCTTATTTCATAGAAAAAGGAATGACACGTTCTTTCTGGCTTGTAAATGGAGAAGAAATAACAACCTCCTTTTCATGGGAAGGAGGTATTGTTTTCAGTATGGACGAGTTGTACTATAATAAGCCGAGCGAGGAATTTGTGGAAACGCTTGAAGATGTAGTTGTTTACAAAATATCATTAGCTGATTTAACCAGACTGTTTCAGACTAATATTGAATTGGCTAATTGGGGGAGGATTATTCATCAAAATGAGTACAGGCGTTTGCATCGTTCTCACAAAGAACGGCTGACTTTGCCAGCAAAGGAAAGATATGAGGAGTTTAAACAACAGTTTCCTCAGATATGCCAACGGGTGAAGTTAAGGTATATTGCATCTTATTTGGGTATAACACTTCCCACACTTAGTCGTCTCCGAGCTAAGAAATAATTTATGTATTGCTGATTTTTTGTCATAGGACAATTTAAAAGCCTTTAAGTTGTGTAACTTTGCAGCATTATTAGTAACAATTAAAAAGAATCAATTATTAAATCTATTAATTTATTATGGAAAAAATCTCTTCTGCAGCATTTACTGATACAAAGCCTCATTATGATCTTCTTGATGGATTGAGAGGAGTTGCTGCTCTTATAGTAATATGGTATCATGTATTTGAAGGTTTTGCTTTTGCTAGTGCCGGCAATATCGAAACTCTCAACCACGGATATCTTGCTGTGGATTTCTTTTTTATTCTTTCGGGGTTTGTTATCGGTTATGCGTATGATGACCGTTGGGGGAAGAATTTCACTATGAAAGACTTTCAAACGCCGTTTGATCCGTCTTCATCCGATGGTAATTATGGGTGCTGTTTTGGGAGCTATTACGTTCTGTATTCAGGGTTGTGTGCAATGGGATGGAACGCATGTCGCTATTTCCATGATTATGTTGTCTTTACTTTGTACAATATTCTTTATTCCTGCCATGCCGGGTGTGGGATATGAAGTTCGTGGTAATGGTGAGATGTTTCCGTTGAACGGACCTTGCTGGTCCCTGTTTTTTGAGTATATAGGTAATATTCTTTATGCGTTGTTCATTCGTCGGTTATCTAATAAAGCATTGGCTGTGCTGGTTGTGATGCTGGGTATGGCATTAGCGTCATTCGCTGTTTTCAATGTGTCTGGTTATGGGAATATGGGAGTGGGATGGACACTCGACGGAGTGAATTTCTTAGGTGGAACTTTGCGTATGCTTTTCCCATTTCATTGGGTATGTTGATGTCGCGTAACTTCAAGCCTATGAAGGGTGAATGGGGCGTTTTGGATATGTACTATTATACTGATTGCGCTGTTCTCGGTTCCTTATCTGGAAGGATTGGAGCTATTTGCATGAATGGTATTTATGAAGCTTTTTGTGTAATTGTGGTTTTTCCTTTTCTTGTGTGGCTGGGGGCGTCGGGTACTACTACGGATAAGCAGTCTACAAAGATATGCAAGTTCTTGGGAGATATATCCTATCCGGTTTATGTAGTACATTATCCGTTGATGTATTTGTTCTACGCATGGTTGATTGAGAATAAACTTTATACATTGGGAGAAACTTGGTATGTAGCTGTGGGTGTTTTTGTTTTGAGTGTCATTTTGGCTTGCCTGTGTCTGAAACTGTATGATGAGCCTGTAAGAAAATGGCTGACTAAGAAGTTTCTTGCTCCCCAATAAAAATACTGTATTTCTTGATTGATGTTCATTAAAAGGGCGGATACTATATAAGAAAATATTACAGCTTTGAATAACAGACAATTAGATGAATGGCATCCGATCAGTAAATTCGGATGCCTGCATTGGATTATATCAACTGGGCTTTGGGGGTGATTTCCTTTTCTGGCAATAGTTACACATGCTGATGAGAGCATTCCGAACATAGACCTTTCAGGACATAATTGATACTTTGTACGGTGAATCCGGGAGGTAGTGTCACGATGGGCACGTGGATACTTTTCATACAAAACGTGCGGTGACAGTTCTCACAGTAGAAGTGAGTGTGGAGGTCGTCTACCTCACAATTGCAATCATTGCTGCAAACTGCATATTTTAACGATCCTGTACCGTCATCAATGCCATGAATCAGATGATGGGCTAAAAAAAGGGTTATGGTGCGGTAGATGGTTGATTTGTCTACCGTATCCAATTCGTTTTCCAAATCCAACAGTGAAAATGCTTCTTTGTGCTGCATCATGGTTTTAGAATAAGCAGACGTATGCTGTCGGTTTGATTTCCCGCTGTTCCAGTTTTTTTAAATAGATTGTTTCATTCATAGGTCAAATCATTTTATTCTTTCCATTTCTGTATTCTCATTGCATTAAAATGGCGAGTAAAGCTACGCCTACATCTGCAAATATGGCTTCCCACATAGTGGCCATTCCGCCGGCTCCCAATAGCAATACTAACAATTTCACTCCGAATGCCATTGATATATTTTGCCATACGATGCGATGGGTCTGTTTCCCTATTTTTATAGCTTCCGCCACTTTACTGGTTGGTCTGTTTGTATCACTACATCCGCAGTTTCTATAGCAGCGTCACATCCTAGGCCACCCATGGCAATCCCAACATCGCTGAGTGCCAGTACGGGAGTATCATTGATACCGTCTCCTACAAAAGCTACACGATTTTCAGAATTTGCTTTTAATTGTTCTAAATGTGCTACCTTACCTTCGGGTAGTAAATCGCCGAAAGCCTGTGTGACACCTATCTTTTCGGCTAAATTAGAAACAATTGTCTGTTTGTCTCCCGATAATATTTGAATATTATTAATATTTAAGTCTTTCAGTTCGCGGATGGCTTGTACAGCATCTGGTTTTGGTGTATCCGCCAATGAAAGATATCCCAAATATTTGTTTTCCATTGCACATAACACGATTGTTTCTGTCATGTCGCTGATTTCATAGGGAAAAGAGATGCCGTATTTTGATAATAACCGTGCATTTCCTACATATACTTCTTTACCGTTTGTTACGGCTTTTATTCCATATCCGGCAAATTCGGTTATTTTCAGTGACGAGTTAAGGGATATACTTTGTTCTTCTGCATATTTGACAATGGCTTTTGCGATAGGATGATTGCTGAAACTCTCTATAGAGGCGATAAGTTGAAGCAGTTCTTTTTGCGAAACACCTTCGGCTGCCGATATTGCCTGGACACTGAATACACCTTGGGTGAGTGTTCCGGTTTTATCGAATACTACGGTGTTTATTTGGGTTATGGCATCTAGATAATTACCCCCTTTGAAAAGAATCCCTTTGTGAGATGCGGCACCAATACCTCCAAAGTATCCTAATGGAATGCTGACCACTAATGCGCAAGGACATGATATGACTAGGAATACTAAAGCCCGATAGAACCAATCATCAAAACAAAAATGAATTCAGGTTTTATCAGAGAGTATAAATAGGGGAGTATGACAACTAGTATCGCCAGTCCTGTCACTATCGGTGTATAAATTCGTGCAAAACGGCGGATAAATAATTCGGCAGGGGCTTTTCTTTCTGCTGCATCTTGTACTAAAGTGAGGATACGTGCTAACGTACTTTGATCATACGGTTTGTTTACTTTGATTCGTACCACCTTATCTGAAGCGATCATTCCTGCTAAAACTTCTTCTTGTTTATATAGAGTCCGGGGAACACTTTCTCCGGTTAGGGCGGCCGTATTAAATGAAGCGGAATCTTCCAGCAAAAATCCGTCTAGAGGTACTTTTTCTCCAACTTTTACTTCAATGGTTTCTCCTGGCTGTACTTTTTCCGGTACTGTTATTTTATATGTGTTGTTATATATTACAGTGGCTGTTTCGGGACGTACATCCAATAATGCTTTGATGTCGCTGCGTGCTTTGTGTACAGCTTTGTGTTGGAACCATTCACCTATGAGATAGAACAGAATAACGGCAATACCTTCCCAGTATTCTCCTAGATAGAATGCTCCTGATACAGCTATTCCCATTAAAGTGAATTCATTGAAAACTGATTCTAATTTTATTTTTTTCATTGTTTCTTTTTATTTATGACAACAAAGATAGCGGAAAGAAGATGCAACTAAATTGCAAATTATATTGTACCTTTACATCGGGTAATTTTTTATATACATGAAAAAAACGATATTGGGCTTTTTTGATAGGAAGCTGGTGTTTGTCTGTAGGAATGCAGGCAGCTAAGGTGGATACTTTGTCGGTACATAGCGATGCAATGAATAAAGAGGTTCAGGTAATTACCATCTGTCCGGATAAAGCCATGGCAGGTGAAAAATGTCCCGTACTTTATCTGCTTCACGGATATGGGGGCAATGCGGGAACATGGCTCGGGATAAAACCGGAATTACCTCGGATAGCTGATAAGGAAGGAATCATTTTTGTTTGTCCGGACGGGAAGAACAGTTGGTATTGGGACAGCCCTTTGAACAAGGAGTACCGTTATGAAACATTCGTGTCAAAAGAATTGGTGAACTATATTGATAAGAATTTTACTACGAAAGCGGAGAGAGGGGGACGTGCTGTCACCGGGTTAAGTATGGGTGGTCATGGAAGTTTATGGTTATCCATCCGTCATAAAGATGTCTTTGGAGGAGGAGGTAGTATGAGTGGAGGTTTAGATATCCGTCCGTTTCCCAATAATTGGGAGATGAAGAAGCAATTAGGTGAAGAAGCGAGCAACAAGCAGAGATGGGACGAACATACGGTAATTAATCAGTTGGATAAGATAAAGAATGGTGATTTGGCTGTTATAATAGATTGCGGTTGTGATGATTTTTTTCTGGAAGTGAATAAGGCTGTACACGAAAAACTGTTGAAGAAGAAAATAAATCATGACTTTATCATCCGTCCGGGTGGGCATACAGGCAGGTATTGGAATAATGCCATAGACTATCAAATACTATTTTTCAGTAAGTTCTTTAATAAATCGAAATAATAAAATGGATAAGATTGTTTTTATCACAGGAGCTTCCAGCGGTATCGGTGCCGGATGCGCTCGCAAGTTTGCTTCACAGGGAGCAAGTTTGATTTTAAATGCCCGTAACGTAAATAAACTGAGTGCATTAGAAAGAAGAATTAGAAAAGCAATATGGTGCGAAAATATATTTGCTTCCTTTTGACGTGCGCGACCGTAAAGCGGCAACGTCTGCTTTGGAATCATTGCCCAAGGAATGGCAATCCATTGATATATTGGTGAATAATGCTGGGTTGGTTATCGGTACGGATAAAGAACAGGAAGGCAGTCTGGATGAGTGGGATATTGTCATAGATACTAATATTAAGGCTTTGCTGGCAATGACACGCCTGATCGTACCGGGAATGGTGGAACGTAAACGAGGACATATTATTAATATTGGTTCTATTGCCGGAGATGCTGCTTATCCGGGAGGTAGTGTGTATTGTGCTACAAAGGCTGCTGTGAAAGCTTTATCGGATGGACTGCGTATAGATTTAGTTGATACTCCATTGAGAGTGACTAATATCAAACCGGCTGGTGGAAACAAATTTTTCAGTTGTTCGTTTCCGGGGAGATAAGGAAAAGGCGGATAATGTATATAAAGGCATTCGTCCATTGACGGGAGATGATATTGCGGAAACGGTTTATTTTGCAGCTTCCGTACCGGAATATATGCAGATTGCAGAAATGTTGGTTATGCCTACTAATCAAGCTACAGGGACAATTGTTTCACGTAAATAAAAGAGGTGGACAGAGATATAAATAAAGGCGGCCCTTTAATAAAAGCCGCCTTTATTCTTACTTTCTCATTTTACCTTCTTACCTTAAAAAACAATTATAATTCAATAATCAATGATTGACGTGCACCGACTGTCATATTTTTGGTAAGGTCAATTTTTTTGCCACTGATAAGTTCTTTACCGCTTTTTGAATCATTTGTCATTATGCGGTAGTGGTCATTTGCCACCACTTGTTCGGCATCGGTGCTGTTTAGGACAATGAGTTCAGTTTTCCCAGAATTAGTACGTGCGTACATATATATTCCGTGTTGGGGAATATGGTACTTAACTGTTTTCTTTTCCATCTTCGTTTAATTTAGTTTGGTTTTACGGCGGCAAATTTATATGTTTTTCAGCATATCTTATATAACTAATCGTTCAAAAATCATAATAAATCATTCATTTCTTAATCTATATCAATAAAATCCTCTTCCACATATTAGTTGAAGAGGATTTTATTTATTGTTGTTCAATGAATTACATCAAGAACCCAAGTAAAATACCGGCAGCTACGGCAGAACCGATTACACCGGCTACGTTGGGACCCATGGCATGCATCAGCAAGTAGTTGGTAGGATCATATTCCAGACCGATAACCTGAGAGATACGTGCCGAGTCAGGAACAGCAGATACACCGGCATTACCGATAAGCGGATTGATTTTGTTATCCTTACCTAATACCAAGTTGAATATCTTTACGAAGATAACTCCCGAAGCGGTAGCAATGATGAATGACAATGCACCCAGCGCGAAAATCAAAATCGAATCAATGGTAAGGAATTCTGAAGCTTGCGTGGAAGCACCTACTGTCAATCCTAATAAGATGGTAATGGTATCAATCAGCGGACCGCGGGCAGTTTCTGCCAAGCGACGGGTTACACCGCTTTCTTTCAATAAGTTACCAAAGAAAAGCATACCCAATAGAGGCAGACCCGACGGAACCAGAAAACAAGTAAGCAACAAACCAATGATAGGGAACATTACTTTTTCTGTATGAGAAACGACGCGTGGTGGTTTCATACGGATCAAACGTTCGTGCTTGGTAGTGAGCAGACGCATGATAGGCGGCTGGATAACCGGTACCAATGCCATGTATGAATAGGCAGATACCGCAATAGCTCCCATCAGGTTAGGCGCCAGTTTGGATGAAAGGAAGATTGCTGTCGGACCGTCCGCACCACCGATGATGCCGATAGCACCAGCCTGCATCGGATCAAAGCCCATTGCCAATGCAATCATGTATGCACCGAAAATACCAAACTGTGCGGCAGCACCAATCAACATCAGTTTAGGATTTGAAATCAATGCCGAGAAATCCGTCATTGCACCGATACCTAAAAAGATAAGTGGTGGATACCATCCGGAGGTAACTCCTTGATATAAAATATTAAGAACAGAACCTTCCTCATAGATGCCGACTTTCAGTCCGGCTTCCATGTTGAAAGGAATATTACCGATCAAGATACCGAAACCGATAGGAATGAGCAACATCGGCTCAAATTCCTTGGCCACGGCAAGGTATATGAAGAATAAACCTATCAGGATCATTACGATATGACCAACAGTAGCATTGGCAAAACCCGTATATGTCCAAAAGTCAGCTAGGTTATTCCCTAAAAAGTTGATAAATTCTCCCATATTATTCAATAATTACAAGGTCAGTACCTTCGAGAACGGATTCTCCTTTACTTACATTGATTGCGGTGATCTTGCCGTCTTTGTCTGCGTTGATGTTATTCTCCATCTTCATAGCTTCAAGGATAATGATGGTTTGCCCCTTTTTTACGGTATCACCCACATTTACCTTGATATCAAGGATTACCCCCGGCAACGGAGATTTAACGCCCGATTTACCTGTAGAAGTTGCAGCAGGCTTTACTACTGTAGCTGGTGCCGGAGCAGGGCTGGTTGATACAGGACGAACTACCGGTTTCACTACAGCTTTCGGAGCTTTTTCCATTTCCACTTTGTAAGGAGTACCGTTCACTTCAACATGAGCGATATTGTCTTCTATATCTCCAATGGCAACTTGTATACGTTACCGTTGATCTTATATTTATATTCTTTCATCATTTTATCTTTTTATTGGTGACTTACTTTGTGGGGAGTTTCACGCAAGGTATAAATCTTGGAACTCCACGGTGAATAACTACGTTTTACACGGGTAATGGTAAGAACGGTTTCTTCCACGTCATGTACATCGCTTTGCATTTCATGCATGGCCATGGCGATAGCGGCGAATACTTCGCCCGGAGCTTCACCCAATTTCTTTTCTTTGGCTTCTTGCTTGTCGGTAATACCTTTTACCTTCATGGCATTGCGCTTGCTCAGGTTACAGAAATCTTACCTACACATTTGAAGAGAATGAAAAGTAAAAGAAGACCGCAGAATACAACGCTCATAGCAGAGATGGCCATACCGATACCACTACCGTCGTGTTCTTCGAATTTTTCCATCTTTGCATGACTGTTGATAGTCTTGTTATTGGTGCTCGGAGTCACATATTTGTCTGCGCTGGAACCTTTCACCTCCCATTCATTTGCTGCGTCGCTGACACGTGCGTATGATTGGTTTGCTTGCAATGTGCCTGCCGGAACAATAATCTGATCCAATAATTTTTTGCCTGAATCATACAATCCAATCCAATTGTCGGTTGCGGCATTCAGTGTGAAATTAGTGTGGAAAGTACCGCGGTTGGGTTCGCCGTCTGCCCAGAATAAAGCGTGCTGGCGAGGTTTGACCAAAGTCAATACATCACCTTTAGGGATAAAATAAGTAGCAGTATCTCCAGGCTGGCTGCTCACCTTCAGTAAACAACCGGCAAGGTCTGCGCTACCAAATGATCTGTTGAATATTTCAATCCATGCGCTGTGTACTCCGTAGTCATCCTGGAAATTGCTTTCATTTTCAATCAGCACTTCATTCAGTACCAGCTTGGTGTTCGATTTCTGTTCTCCACAAGAACATAACCCCACCATCAGCAGCAAAGAAAGGAATATTCCTATATTTAATTTCTTCATGTTCAATTCTCAGTTTTAATTTTTAATTAAAGAGGAATATTACCATGCTTCTTAGCCGGATTGGTTAATTTCTTAGTCTGCAACTGTTGCAATGCACGGATGATGCGGAAACGGGTATTACGCGGTTCAATCACATCATCAATGTAACCATATTTGGCAGCATTGTAAGGATTGGCGAACAGCTTGGTGTATTCAGCTTCTTTTTCGGCTAGGAATGCGGCAGGATTTTCCTGTTCTTTGGCTTCGCGTGCGTATAATACTTCTACTGCACCTGCACCACCCATAACGGCGATTTCGGCAGTAGGCCATGCATAATTCATATCACCGCGAAGTTGTTTACAGCTCATTACAATGTGAGATCCGCCGTATGATTTACGCAGGGTAATTGTCACTTTGGGTACAGTCGCTTCGCCGTAAGCATACAGCAACTTGGCACCGTGAGGATTACACCGTTGTATTCTTGTCCTGTACCCGGAAGGAATCCCGGAACATCTACCAATGAAACAAGAGGTATATTGAAAGCGTCGCAGAAACGTACAAAACGAGCACCTTTGCGTGACGCATTGCTGTCAAGCACACCCGCCAGGTATTTGGCTGGTTGGCAACAATACCTACAGACTGGCCGTTGAAACGTGCGAAACCAATGATGATATTTTTAGCGTAGTGAGGTTGGACTTCCAAAAACTCACCATTATCTACGATGGCGCTGATCACCTCATACATATCGTATGGTTTGTTGGGGCTGTCGGGGATAATTTCGTTCAAAGAGTCTTCCAGACGGTCGATAGGATCGGTACAGTCTACATAGGGAGCTTCTTCCAGATTGTTCTGAGGAATATAGCTTAACAATTTGCGGATCATGGCTAACCCTTCTTCTTCCGTCTTGGCTGTAAAATGAGTAACACCGGATTTGGTTGAATGAACGCTTGCACCACCTAAGTTTTCCTGGCTTACATCTTCACCTGTAACAGTCTTTACCACTTTCGGTCCGGTAAGGAACATATATGATGTGCCTTCCATCATCAAGGTGAAGTCTGTCAGAGCAGGAGAGTAAACAGCTCCGCCTGCACAAGGACCGAAAATACCTGAGATCTGCGGAATAACACCTGAAGCAAGAATATTGCGTTGGAAAATTTCAGCATAACCGGCCAATGCATTGATACCTTCTTGAATACGTGCGCCACCCGAGTCGTTGATACCGATACAGGGAGCACCCATTTCATAGCTTGATCCATTACTTTGCATATTTCAGAGACATTGTTTCTGAAAGAGAACCGGACAAGAAAT
>ENA-OQHP01000530-OQHP01000530.1-human-gut-metagenome-genome-assembly--contig:-NODE-530-length-12278-cov-1.910131_pt1 | contig 12278 bp, 19 predicted proteins | sample MGYA00242563_ERZ504717 | MGnify/ENA primary metagenome ERZ504717 (study PRJEB26092, sample SAMD00036212) | human gut metagenome | host: Homo sapiens | study: EMG produced TPA metagenomics assembly of...
GGTTGGTATCAATTTGAAGGTCTTTGTAGGTAAGTTTCTCGGGAGCAACAACAGATACAGTTGCTTCTGCTTTTCTTTTCAGAAGTACTTTAATGCGTGCGTTCAGTTCCCGGAAATCGAAAGGTTTTACCATGTAGTCATCTGCACCTGCATCAAATCCGTCGAGTTTGTCGTCGGTTGAGCCAAAGCTGTCAGCATAAGTACGGGAATATGCGGATTCGACTTGCGTATCTCTTTGCAGAGTTCAAAGCCATCCAGTTTGGGAAGAATAATATCCGAAATAACCAGCTGAAAAGAGTGAGATTGGAACAGGCGAAGCCCATGGCTCCATCGTATGCCACCATGGTGTGATAGCCATTTTCTTCCAGTCCGGTTTTTAGTAAATCGGCTACTCGTTTATCGTCTTCTATGATTAAAATACTGTACATAATAATAAATTGAATAAGTCAGACAAGGTCTGTTTTTATATTTAATCAGGGAAAAGTCAAGTGGAGTAGAAAAGAAAAGTGGAGCGTACAGGACTCGAACCTGCCACCTTTGACTGCCAGTCAAACGCTCTAGCCAGATGAGCTAATGCCCCATTTGTTTTTGAAGTTGTCACAAAGGTACAACATTATTTCAAAAAACAAGAAACCTGCTCTATAAAACAGAAGAAAACCATTAGTTTTGCGTCGGTTTATCAAAATAGAAAAGACTTATGAATTTACAGATACGCAAGGCTACATTGGATGATTTGGACCGTTTGATGGAAATATTTGAAGAAGCCCGTCGTTTCATGTGTCGTACGGGAAACCCTAATCAGTGGATTAACGGCTATCCCCAGCGGGAACTGATACAGGAGGAAATAGAGGCTTCTCACTGTTATGTGTGTGTAACGGAAGAGGGAAGAGCAGTGGCCACCTTCTGTTTCATTCAGGGACCCGATCCGACCTATGCACGCATTGAAAACGGGGAATGGAGAGACGACTCTCCTTATTATGTCATTCATCGGCTGGCATCCGACGGCTCCTGCAAGGGGATAGGAAAACTGTGTGTGGACTGGTGCTTCCGTCAGTGGCCGTGCCTGCGTGCCGATACTCATGCAGACAACAAGGTGATGCAACATCTGCTGCTTTCTACAGGCTTTGCGTATTGTGGAATTATCTATGTGCGTAATGGAACTCCGCGACTGGCTTATCAGAAATTAGCTTAGAAAGAGACGCTTTCCCTTAATAATGCTTAATTGGTGAATATTTTCCATTGGAAATTTATTCTTTATGTAATTATTTATTTCTTTGCAAAAAGTTTCCATTAGAAAATAATAACAAAGAAAATAAATAGTTATGAAGTATGTAATTGTTGGTGGGGTAGCAGGTGGAGCCACTGCGGCTACCCGTATTCGGAGAAACACGGAAAAGGCTGAAATCATTTTGTTTGAGCGTGGAGAATATATCTCTTATGCCAATTGTGGTTTACCTTATTATATAGGTGGGGTGATTCAGGAGCGCGACCGCTTGTTTGTACAGACTCCGGAAGCATTCTCCACTCGTTTTCGCATCGATGTGCGGGTACGTTCGGAGGTTATGGCAATTGATACTGCCCGTAAAGAAGTAAAGGTACGTACTTCGGACGGGAAAGAATATACTGAAACATACGATAAATTGCTGCTTTCACCGGGGGCATCGCCAGTGCGTCCTCCTTTGCCGGGAATTGATAATGAAGGAATCTTTACCCTGAGAAACGTGCAGATACAGACCGCATCAAGGCTTATATGCAGAGTCATGAGATAAAGAAAGCGGTGATTGTTGGAGGTGGTTTTATCGGGTTGGAAATGGCCGAGAACCTTCACCATGCCGGTATTGAGGTAGCTGTAGTAGAGATGGCTGATCAGGTGATGGGACCAATCGATTTCTCTATGGCAGCGCTGGTGCATGGTCATCTGCAACAGAAGGGTGTCAAACTGTATCTGAAACAGGCTGTGGAAGCCTTTGAAAAGACCGATTCCGGACTGAGAGTTAAATTCCAGTCGGGGTTACAGGCGGAAGCTCAGCTGGTTATTCTTTCTATCGGTGTACGGGCAGAAACTCGTCTGGCTGTAGAAGCCGGACTGAAGTTAGGAGAAATGAAGGGTATTTATGTAAATGAATACCTGCAGACTTCCGATGAGTCGGTGTATGCCGTAGGTGATGCCATTGAATATCCGCATCCGATTACCGGTAAGCCGTGGTTGAACTTCCTGGCCGGACCGGCGAATCGCCAGGCACGTATCGTAGCCGACAACATGACATTTGGCAACCGGGTGAAATATGAAGGTTCTATCGGGACTGCCATAGCGAAAGTGTTTGACTTGACCGTGGCTTCTACGGGACTTCCCGCCAAGCGTCTGAAAGCTTTTGGTATGCCTTATCTGTCGGCAACCATTCACTCTGGTTCGCATGCCGGCTACTATCCCGGTTCACTGCAGATGGACATCAAGATTACTTTCTCTCCTGAAGACGGTCGTTTGTATGGAGCACAGATTGTGGGATACAATGGAGTGGATAAGCGCATTGATGAATATGCACTGGTCATCAAGCAGAAGGGAACCGTATATGATTTGATGCAACTGGAACATGCCTACGCACCTCCTTTCTCTTCAGCTAAAGATCCGGTAGCGGTGTCGGGTTATGTGGCTGGAAATATCTTGAACGGCAAGATGACTCCTCTTTATTGGAGAGAATTGCAGCAGGCCGATTTGACTAAGGTGACCTTGGTAGATGTACGGACAAAAGACGAGTATGAACTGGGGCACATTCCTGGAGCGGTGAACGTACCTTTGGATGAAATGCGTTCACGGATGAAGGAAATTCCATCGGACAAACCAGTCTTCTTGTATTGTGGAGTCGGCTTGCGCGGTTATCTGGCTTCCAACATTCTGAAAGAAAACGGTTATAAGGATGTGCGTAACCTGATAGGGGGTATCAAGACCTACAATGCGGCGGTTACTCCAGTTTGCCAGCCGGAAGAAACATGTGCCGTCGCCTGCTCGTGTGAAACGGCTGAAGGAACTTCGGACTGCAAAAAGGTACATGTGGTAGATGCCTGTGGCATACAGTGTCCTGGCCCTATCTTGCGTTTGAAAAAAGGGATGGAGGAACTGAAAGCCGGTGAGCAGATGGAAATTCATGCTACGGATGCCGGCTTCCCGAGAGATGCAGAGGCATGGTGCCGTACTACCGGAAACCGCTTCCTTTCCTCTAAGTCAGAAGGGGGAATCTATAAGGTAGTGGTAGAGAAAGCAACTCCTTGTGCCATAGAGGCTTCCCGTCAGGACGTGGGAGAGAGGGGAAAAACTTTCATCCTTTCAGTGATGACCTTGACAAAACTTTGGCTACCTTTGTGCTGGCTAACGGTGCGGCGGCTACGGGTAAGAAAGTGACCATCTTCTTTACCTTCTGGGGACTGAATGCCATCAAGAAGGAACGGAAACCGTCGGTACAGAAAGATATTTTTGGAAAAATGTTCGGCATGATGTTGCCTTCCAGCTCCCGGAAACTCAAGCTTTCAAAGATGAATATGGGAGGTATGGGTACGAAGATGATGCGCTACATTATGAATCGTAAGGGAATCGATTCGTTGGAATCACTTCGCCAGCAGGCCATTGATAATGGAGTAGAATTTATTGCCTGCCAGATGTCGATGGACGTAATGGGCGTGAAAAAGGAAGAGCTGCTGGACAACGTCACCATCGGTGGGGTAGCTACCTATATGGATCGTGCCGAGGAAGCCAATGTAAATCTGTTTATTTAAGTATGGAAAAAATAAAATGTATCTGTGTGATGAGAGAGCTCTTTCGGGCTCTCTCTGAACTTGAATCCCGTTTGATGCAGTCGCATGGGGTGTCGCTGAACGAGGCCATGGTGTTATGTGCCATCGGTAAGGAGCGGGTAGCGGCCAGTACGATTGTAGAGCGTACGGGGCTGACTCCCTCCGCATGCTCCAAGGTGATTCGTGCGGTGGAGGAGCGGAATCTGTTAGTACGTGCTTTAGGCGAGAAAGACAAGCGGCAAATGTATTTCTCTCTGACAAAAGAAGCGCATAACTGCCTGAAGGGAATACGCGAGCAGGGGATAGATATACCGGAGCTGTTGCAACCCTTGTTTGCTTCTTATGCGGAGGGAGTGTCTGATTCGTGTGAATAAAAGTGAGTGAATGGATGAAAAAGAAGAAATTTGAATTGGAAGTACCGGGTGGAGCCGACAAAGTCTTGTTGCACACCTGTTGCGCACCGTGTTCATCGGCCATTATCGAATGTCTGTTGAATCATGCATACGCCCTACTATCTATTATTGTAATCCGAATATCTACCGTTGGAGGAATACAATATCCGTAAGGACGAGTGTACCCGCTATGCCCAGTCGTTGGGCTTGGATATTGTGGATGCAGATTATGACCATGCATTCTGGCGTTGTACGGTGGCCGGACTTGAAAACGAACCGGAGCGCGGAGGCGTTGCCTGAAATGCTTTAAAATGCGTCTGGCCGATACGGCCCGTTATGCACATGAACACGGTTTCTCAGTCATCACGACCACGTTAGCTTCCTCTCGCTGGAAAAGCCTGGAGCAGATTAATGAAGCAGGACATTGGGCTGTAGCTGCTTATCCCGACGTAACCTGGTGGGAACAGAACTGGCGCAGGGGGGGCTTGAGTGAGCGTCGTATAGCCATTATCAAGGAATATAATTTCTATAACCAGCAGTATTGCGGCTGTGAATTCAGTATGCGGAAGCACGACGAAGAACCTACTCTTTCTTCTCTTCCTCTTTCTTCGCCTCAATAGGCATGGTGTTGTCCTTATAGGCGGAAAAACCTTTTACTTTTACGCGTTCTTTTTTCTCTTCCTCGTTGATGGCTGCCTGGCCTAACTGGTTCATGTTGTCCTTTATCACATTGTGCATGTCAAAGAAATAGTCCAGCAGCATTTTCATGTGTTCTTCCAGCTCTCCTTCTCTGGGAGAGAAGAACGTGTGGCAACGGGAGTGTAGTCCGATGGTCTTCTCATCCTCGTCCGCCATATAGACGGTAGTGACCAGTGAGTTTACATTGGCCAATTGATAATCTCTTTCAGATAAGGAAGCGCTTCGTTGTCGGCATTGATGGAGCCCCACCATGGATTCCAGATCATGATAAATCGGTTCTCTTCTTCTGCCGCAATATAGAAATCGTCTCCCTGATATTTAAAGGTGATGTGATTTTCTTCATTCACCTTAGGCTGGCAGCCTATTTTCTTCAGAACGCTGATGACAAGGTCTTTTGTCGTGACTTCGTCCTGTTCGTCTTTTGTCATTCTTTCAATGTATTCCAACCGTTTTTGACGCTCGCGCAAGAAGCGCAGGGCGAACAATACGACCGGCCAGAGGGCCAGTGCAATGACGGCAATCAATAAGGTTATTTCGCTGATGTGTGTCATGGTACGGTTTTTTTAAAGGTTATGAATAGATTTTTTCTTTATATATTCTAAAGATAACAATTTTATTTGAAAAGGGGGCAATACATTATACTTTTTTAAACAGGAATTATGCAGCAAAACGCTGAATTCGTTGTTTATAGTATGTAATCAATTAAAGACATAGATTTATGAAAAAGATGGTATCAATTCTGATATGCGCACTGGCCTTGATGGTCGGACATATTCAGGCTCAAGAAGTTGAGTTGACCAAAGAAGAAAAGAAAGCTCTTCAAGAGAAAATAGACAGTATCCAGCATGCAGAAGCAGTGGAAGCTATCAATGCAAAGAAGTTTACCCTTGAAGCAGACCAGGTGGTGTTCAAGTATGGGCAGACGGCTTACGTCACATCGAATACCAACTTTGTGTCTGTAGATGGAGAAGATGCAGTGGTGCAGGTGGCTTTCAATATTCCGGCGGCAGGTCCTAACGGACTGGGAGGCGTAACGGTAAATGGAAAGGTCTCTTCTTATGAGATGAGGACTGACAAGAGGGGGACGCTCTATTTATCCATGAATGTAATGGGTGTCGGCATTCGGCTCGTCTGGACATCAGCATGCCGAAGGGAACGAATAATGCTACGGTTACCATTACTCCGAATTTTAATTCCAATCGTCTGACCTGAACGGGGTGATACTTCCGGCTTTCAAGAGCTCAGTATTTAAAGGACGTTCAATTTGATAAAACAAGATGAATTATGAGAAAGATGTTGTTTTTTGCGTGTCTGTTGTTGGGGTTGTCGGCTTGTGAGAAAGACCCTGACATGAATCAGTTGGACGCGGATCTGGTGGTCTACACCGATTATGACAAGGATGCCGACTTTGGTGGTTATAAAACGTATTTCTTGCCTGACAGTATTTTAGAGGCAGGTGGTCATCGAGCTACCTACTGGAAGGATGAAAATGCAAAGGCGATTATTAATAAGGTTGCCGCAGAAATGGATGCACGCGGATACACCCGTATCCTTGATCCGGAAAAGAAGGAAGAAGCCAATGTGGGCTTGCAGCTTTCCTATGTGGCTCAGACAACTCAGGTCATTACCGGTGGCTATTGGGGCGGCTGGTGGGATTATGGTTTCTGGGCCCCTGGTCCGGATGGTATTATCCGTATCCTGTGTCCTATTCCTATAATACCAATACCTTGGTGATGGAGATGGTCGACCTGACTGCCGATGAGGACGGCACACAGAAAAATCTTCCGGTGGTGTGGTATGCCAGCGCATCAGGATTCCAGTACAGCGGACAGTTTAATCAGATGATGTTGCAGAATTCGGTGGTACAGGCTTTCGAGCAGTCACCTTATATCAAATCGGTTAATTAATTAGAGGAGGAATTTGAAATGAAGATAAATATATTGAAAAAGATGGCGCTGCTGGCCTTTATGTGTCTGGGAGTGGCTGTAAAAGGATTTTCGCAATTCGATATCAGCAAGACTACTTTGAAGGTGGACTGGCAGATGAATGCGCCTTTTTCCACTGGTTTTGCAGATAAGTTGAGCGGATGGGGAATGAACTTTGAGCTGGGCTATCAGTTTACGCCTCGTTGGGAAGCTGGAGTCTTTGCTTCTTTCCATACCAACCATAAGTATGTGGGACGTCAGACATTGCCGTTGTCGCCTACGGAATCATTGACTACCGACCAGCAGCGTTCGGCCTTCCAGGTACCGTTTGGTGTGATGGGGGCATATAATCTCTCTACCAACGTTATGTAAAGCCTTACATCGGAGTGAAGGCAGGTGCTATGTTTGCCCGTAATACCACTTACTTTGGTAGCGGAGGTGTGTACGACAAATCATGGGGATTCTACGTTTCTCCGGAAATCGGTCTGAAAATTTATCCGACAGGAAAAAAATGGGGATTCCATGTAGCCGGTTACTACAGTTATGCTACGAACAAGACGCAGACATTGACTTGCGACATTGAGGGGCAGAACCATGCCGGTTTCCGTTTGGGTGTAATCTTCTGATAAATCTGGATAGAGTATAAAAAGAAAAGGTCTGAACTTTTGTTCAGACCTTTTTGTAGCCCGTGGGGGAATCGAACCCCCTTTCAAGAATGAAATCTTGCGTCCTAACCGATAGACGAACGGGCCATCCTGACTTTGTGTTGAGGTGTTTCTCAATCACGGGTGCAAAGGTACGACTTATTTTTGAATATGCAAGCGTTTTGCAGAAAAAATGTAGAATAATTCTTCAAGAAGTACGGAAAGAGGGATAAAAACGCAAGTGCGTTTAAGGTAAAACGTCCTTGCGTTTGAATCCAAACGTCCTTGCGTTTGCTTTGAAACGTCCTTGCGTTTGAATCTAACGCACTTGCGTTTTTTAGAGATGATTTTCTGGTTGGAAAAATGGGAAAAGTATATCGGGAGAAACAGTCCGGAACTTATCTTTTTATGAATTAAAAACGCATGTAACTGTCTGGGTCTATAGAGAAGGCTTTCCTGTTTTCGGTCGATAAACCGGTGTGCGGCACGGCTTTTTCTCAATGAAATGGGAAAGGTGTAAAAAAAGCTTTTGCGGTTGGATATATCCCTTTGGGTTATGGCTAAAGCCGTTTGTGTGTATATGAGGGGGAGAATCTGTACAAAATTCCATGTATTTGTACAATTATGGACTTTTGTATATTTAAATTTTCTGTAACATTGCGATGCAAATTAAAAATAAGAACCTTAAATAATGGCGAAAGAAACAAAAGTTATATACAAGTCAATAAAAACGATTAACAATTTTATTAAAAACACATGTATGAAAACATTAGTTCCATGGCGGCTTTAGCCGCATTGCTGCTTGTAAGTTGCGGGCAGGACACCGATGTAAAATTTGCTGGCGACGAAGGGGCGAAAGTCACTTTCAGCGCGTCAATCAACGAACAGAATTCGCAGGATGTATCCCGTGTGACTGGAGTGACCTGGGATGACGGCGATGAGGTGAGCATTTCCTGCGGACCTACACAGAAAAATGTGTTCTACCGTTACAATGCCGCCGACAATTCATTTACCGCCATCAACCGTTTTGATGAAATCTGGTTGCTTGGAAATGAGGAGTACGATGTGACCGCTTATTATCCTCACGTAGGAGAAGAAGGAACTGTGCCTCCCGTGCAGACAGTAGAAATCACTTCCGAAAATCAGGATACGCCCGAAGAACGTGCCGCCTTCGATTTCCTCTACGCTTCTACCAAGGCTACAAAAGCCGAGCCGAATGTGCATTTGAACTTCAACCACGCCATGAGCCGTGTGAACCTGAAGTTTGTGCCGGGAACAGACCCGGAAGGAAATCCGGTGACTTTGACAGATATAGAATGTTACTTGGTAGGTATCAAGCGGAACGGTACGTTCGACACGGAAACGGGTGTGGCTGCGGTGGCAGAGGATGCGGCTGTCAGCGACTTGCGTCAGATGCTGAATGCGGACAACGATTATACTTTCACCGCATATCTTCTTCCGCAGACGATAGGAGCTGAGGGGCTTCTGATTGAGGCTACGATGCGTTCCACTGACGGCCGCCGCATTTATTATTCTCTGGAAATACCGGTAAGCGACTGGCCGGAAATGAAGGCAGGTTACTCCTATAATTATACACTAACAGCGAACGACTATACGACTCCGAATGACACTCCTATCGTACTTGAATTTCAGGCACAGACATTAATCCGTGGACAGAAGTAAATAAGGAAGAAACTCCGGATGCGAAGGCATTGGGTACGGAAGCTTATGTGAACGGAGCTGAATGGGGCGAAATGGAAAATGAAGAGATTGTTCCGGAAGTAAAATAATTAGTTAAATGAATAAGCGATGAAAATTTATAATAACCTTTCAATATGTGCTTTGGCTGGTCTGCTTGCTTTTACAAGCTGCACGAAGGAAGAAAGCTTGGGAAATGGTTCTACAGCACAGACTTTTCAGATTAGTGTTTCCGATATGGGCTTTCAAGGGATATCGGATGGACGTGCCATAGACGAAAATTTTAAAACAACTTTCGTAAAAGGGGACGCTATTGGAATGTATGGTGTAGAAAATGGTCACTGGTAGATGGAATTTCCAATCGCAAATTTACTCTTAATGAAAAGGGGGTATGGGATTTGGATGGAAATCCTATAGAGTATGATAGTGAGCGTTTCAAAAATATCACATTTTATGCTTATTATCCATATCAGGAGAATGTGGCGTTTTGATCCTGCTGCAGAAGATCCGTTTGCGGAATTTGTTGGTATTGGGAAATTGCAGCTGATCAGGGAAGTACAAAGTATACAAAAAGTGTTTAATGACAAGTGCAGGTAAGGCAGAAGATGGGCGTTTGCAAGGTAAGGTAACCTTTTCAATGGAACATCGCATGGCTTTAGCTGTGTTGAAAATGCCTAATCTGGTCTATGATTTCACGAATGGAGGTTTGGATGATTATAGTTTGAATGTAGCTCCTAAAGAGCTGTTTATAAATGATGTGAAAACAACACCATATTACGATGCTGCTAGTGGTACTTATATGGCTTTGGTAAAGCCTGAAGCTGAGTATTCTATTTCTGGTACTTATCAGGGAGCCAAAGAAATGTCATTTAGTGCTGCAGGAAGTCTGGCTAGTGGTAAGGCTAAAATGTATACTATTAATGATGCTAATAAGCTGGATTATACATTGCAGATTGGTGATTACCTCTGTGCGGACGGTAATCTGGTAAGTGTAGATGCTACAACGGTTCCAGACAATGCAATTGGTGTTGTATGTTATGTGGGTAATCCTCAGCCGCATGTGTATGCTCCAGATGCTTGTTCCGAAACTCAGGATGCTTTGTATCGTGATTATCCTAACTGTTCTCATGGGTTAGTTCTTTCTTTAAATAATGCTGTTTTACCTGATGGAACAGCTACATCTCAGTATCACACAAGCAAGAGTGGAACTTATGATACATGGTTTGATTCAGATGAGGAATGGGCTGGTAAGTTTGTTTACTGCAATTCAAATCGTGATGGTAACTTGAAAAATGATGCATTGACTATGTTCCCGGCTTTCTTTGGTTATAACAATACGGTCTTGATGACTATGGTAACAGAAGAAGGTAAAGGTTCTCCTTCTACTTGCGATAATGCTTATAGCTTTATCGTGGCCTATCGTAATGCTGTAGCAGTTCCTTCTGCTGCGACTCCTTGGTATATTCCTTCTATTAAAGACTGGCAGCAAGTTGCTGATAATTTGACTAATATTAATAAGAGTATCATAAAGGTTGGCGGTGAAGAAATGACATCTGTTGATAATGGTGCTTTGACAGGACATTATTGGTCAAGTACTCAACGTAATGATACGTTTCAGTGGACTCATGGTATGGACGGAGGAGCATATAATTTGATTTGTGAACGTGGTTCACGTGCTGGGCAATTCCGCATGATGTTAGCTTTTTAAAATCAAAAATTAAAACGGCAATATGAATAAGAAAAAGAATTATATAAAAAGTACCGCTCTCCCCATGGCGATGCTTCTTTCGGCTGTGGCTGTCTCTCCGCTTTTAGGAGAAAAGGCATATGCGGCTGTAGAGGCCACTCAGCAGCAGGGCAATATCAAGGGAACGGTCGTCGACAGCAATGGTGAACCCGTTATCGGTGCGAATGTCATCATTGAAGGTACCACAATCGGTACTATTACAGATATTGATGGAGTGTTTATGATTAATGCCAAACCGGGACAGAAACTGACTATCTCGTTCATCGGTTATAATTCGGTAACCGTTCCGGCAAAAGCTGACATGAAAGTAACATTGTCCGACAATTCTACATGCTGGGCGAAGTGCAGGTGGTAGCTTACGGTGTGCAGAAAAAGGTAAGTGTGACTGGAGCTATCTCCAGTGTCGGTTCGGAAGAACTGATGCGTACGCCGGTAAGTTCGGTCACCAATGTGCTGGGTGGTCAGATGACCGGTTTGACCACGGTGCAGTATTCCGGTGAGCCGGGTGCGGATGCGGCCGACATTCTGGTGCGTGGTAAAGCTACTTTCGGTGATTCTTCTCCGCTGATTCAGGTGGACGGAGTGGAACGAAGCATGACGGACATTGACCCGAACGAAATCGAGAGCGTGACCGTGTTGAAGGACGCTTCCGCTACGGCGGTGTTTGGTATCCGTGGTGCGAATGGTGTTATCTTGATTACTACCAAGCGCGGTAAGGAAGGAAAGCCGAAAATTTCGTTCTCTACTTCTGCCAGTATCCTTCAGCCGACAAAGATGGTGGAACAGGCCAATTCGTATCAGTATGCCACTTTCTATAACCAGTTGATGAAGAATGACGGACAAGACGAGGTTTTCTCGCCGACGATTGTGGAGAAATTCCGTACCCATTCCGACCCTATACGTTTCCCGGATACCCGTTGGGCCGATTACATCATGAAAGCGCGGCGTTGCAGAGCAGCATAACATGAGTGTGTCGGGCGGTACGGACAAGGTGCGTTATTTCATTTCGGCCGGAGCTTATACGCAGGACGGTCTGTTCAACAGTTTCAATCTGCCGTATGATGTAAGTTATTCTTACAAGCGTTTCAACTATCGTGCGAACTTTGATATTAACGTCACCAAGTCGACACTTTTGTCGTTCAACGTGGCAGGTAATGTAGATAATAACAGCAAGCCTCATACCAGCCAGGGAACATCCGGTATGATTAAGAACATGTACTATGCCACTCCGTTCTCCAGTCCGGGTATTGTAGACGGAAAGTTATTACCACAGCTACCGATTACAGTGACGAAAGACTTCCTTTTACCGGAGGTAATGGTATGGCATACTATGGTGCCGGTTTTGATAGGGTCAGCAATAACAAACTGACGGCCGACCTGATGCTCG
>ENA-OQHP01000531-OQHP01000531.1-human-gut-metagenome-genome-assembly--contig:-NODE-531-length-12273-cov-3.883665_pt1 | contig 12273 bp, 15 predicted proteins | sample MGYA00242563_ERZ504717 | MGnify/ENA primary metagenome ERZ504717 (study PRJEB26092, sample SAMD00036212) | human gut metagenome | host: Homo sapiens | study: EMG produced TPA metagenomics assembly of...
TCCACAATGGTTGACCTGCTGGAACCATCCGGAACAATGGCACACCGTGCCCGGACTCTGTTACCTCACTCCTAACAAAGAATATAAAGACAACGGTATAGCCCGCGTACTGAATTTCGCCGGACTCGTCCCGCCAGAACAAAGCCGTTTCTTTAACTGGAGCAAGCCCTTTGTCCAACTGGAAACAACACGCGGATGTTTCAACACCTGCGCCTTCTGTGTCAGCGGCGGTGAAAAACCGGTACGCACCCTTTCCATCGAAAGCATCCGCGAAAGGCTACAACTCATCCATGCACATGGCATCAAAAATGTACGCGTATTAGACCGTACTTTTAATTACAACCCTCGAAGAGCCAAAGAACTACTCCGGCTCTTTCTGGAATTCCATCCCGATATCCGCTTCCATCTGGAAATACATCCCGCCCTGTTGTCAGAAGAGCTGAAAGAAGAACTCAGCCTGCTGCCCAAAGGACTGCTTCATCTGGAAGCCGGCATCCAGAGCCTGCGCGAACCTGTACTTGAGAAAAGCCGCCGGATGGGCAAACTATCTGATGCACTGGATGGTCTGAGATTCCTATGCGCCTTGCCCAACATGGAAACCCACGCCGACCTTATTGCCGGCCTGCCTCTTTATCACCTTCATGAGATATTTGAAGATGTCCGTACCCTTGCCGGATATGCTGCGGGAGAAATCCAACTGGAGTCACTCAAGCTGCTTCCCGGAACCGAAATGCGCCGGAGGGCGGAAGAGTTAGGAATCAAATATTCCCCTCTGCCGCCATACGAAGTGCTACAAACCCACGAGATCAGTGTCAGTGAATTGCAGACAGCCCGCCAACTTTCACGCTTGTTGGACGGATTTTACAACACACCGGCATGGCAGACACTGACACGTGAACTCATTTTGAATGACGAACAATTCCTCCATCGTTTTCTTGCATATTTAACAAAAGCCAATCTGATAGACCAGCCCATGAGTCTGGAGAAACGAGGCTTGATACTGTATGAGTTCTGCAAACAAAACTACCCCGAATACCAGATACAGGCTGCTATTGCTGGATAGAAGCAGGCATGTCACTGAAAAAACTCCCTGCCGAGAAAGTATGGACCAAACGACAAATCCCTCCTGCCACTTGGAATATCATTTATGGAGAATACAAAGAAAGCCTTCGTCTGTGTTTCCTTCCTGCCGATGAAAAGGGGGAACATGGCTACTGGTTCGGCTTTGAGTCGGAGATACAAAAAGCAAGTCCTGTATTCAAGGCAAGAACGTAAAACGTTACTACATCAGGAGAAGCTGTTGGTTTCAAAAAGTAATGCTCGATTTTGATTTAGTATTACTTTATAGAAGTGAAGCCAAGCGGCTGAAAGAGCCCAACAAGAGTAATCCGGATAAGAACCAAAGGAAAAGGTGATTTCGTCTTATGTAAAACATAAAATTCTTCTATCACACCATCTCTCTCATTACCAGCAATTTACCGTGTAAAAACATCCATAATGTCCCTGAACCGGTATGTAGGCAATGGGGATGGAAACATTCGCCCATTATTTGTATAAGAGCCGCAGATATCAGATTGGATCTGACAGGACATGCCGTGCTTTCATTTAATTTAATAGGATGTCATTGCGTTAACTTCCAATATATACTGTTGCCTCACCTATGTGAAGCAGTGATTCCACTTTAGTGACAACGGCTATTCACACAGATGAAAAGCCCTTTTCACCCAAGTGAAATATCGGGTACAAGCCATAGAAATCATAGGAAAACAAAAGAATTTATTTCCCTTATTATCAACTATTTGCATATTCCCTATATTCTCCATTTTTCCCTATTTTGCCCGTTTCCTATTATTCAGTACGCTTTTAGTACACTTTGAAATCTCATTTTCTTTTGTACCTTTGTAATATCAGGAAATAAAAGAAAATCAACTATTTAGTATAATTACCTGGCTACAGTACCTAAATCGGGATAAAACCTCTAAACAATGGGAAAAGTTAAGACGAAGTTTACGACAGTCAGAGGAGGAGCCAAGAAAAAATAGAGGCTCAGAATATAAACTAAAAAGTACAGACCATTTTTATTATGGTCTGTACTTTTTATAACTTTGCAATACTAAATCAGAACATCAATTATGCAACAAAATATTATAAGCAATTTCTTTCGCCCTATAAATACGGACATACAAATACCAGATAGCGAGTATGCAAAAACCGATGTATGTATTGTCATGGCTGATGCTTTGGCCCGCAATACCAATCATAGCCTATATATCATAGACTATCACCGCAAGAATTTCCTTTACGTATCGTCCAACCCGCTTTTTCTCTGCGGTCATTCACCGGAAGAAGTGCAACAAAAAGGTTATGCCTTCTACTTTGAGGTTGTTCCGTCTGACGAGATAAACCGTCTTATGGAAATCAACGAAGCTGGATTCCGGTTCTACTATGACCAGCCTATAGAAAAAAGGCTTGACTTGTCTATCGAATATAACTTCATATCCACACATCAGAAAGCATCCGCACCTTATCCACCACAAACTAACACCCGTTTTGCTAAGTGGCAAGGGAGATATATGGCTGGCTCTATGTACAGTTTCACTTTCACCGGAGAAAAACATCGGAGATGTAGTCATATCAGACCATACATGTACTGACCACTATATCTATTCATTCGAGGGCAGACGATGGAGAAAACAGCCGGAACTAATTCTTTCCGACCGTGAAAAAGAGATTCTCCAGCTCTCCGTCAAAGGACTGTCGAACACTGAGATTGGAGAAACTCTCTTTATTGATGCCAATACCGTCAAGTTTCACAAGAAGAAAATCTTCGAGAAGCTACACGCAGAAAACATCACTGAGGCCGTGGGTATCGCAGCCAATCTGAGGTTGATTTAGGAACACAATGTAGAACTTTGGCAAAGTAGCTATAGGAGGATGTGAGAATATGTATTCCTCCATTTTCTTCCGTCCAAGTTCGATGACCTTTTCATCGTTACATCTGTTCATCTTTTCTTTATCAATAAAGGCAATATGCCAGAAGACCAGATAACCGATTACATACCTTTCGATGGTAACTTCTATCGGTTCGTCCGGACGCTTCATGGATTGAAGGCCGTTTCGGACGTCCTTGTCGATGATGCCCACAACTGCCCATGAGAGATTTATATAGGAAATTGATGCTGTCATAATTTACATACGGTTTATTGTATCCTGTCCTGCTCCCGTACCTTTATACTTGCTTTTGGCTGCATTAAACTTGTAGCGCACTGTAAGACTGAACGAGCGTGTATCACTCCAAGACAAATCCTTCATTTGTGCACTCTCCATATAAAGAAGTGCTTCCTGCTTACAACCTAACAACAAGTCATTTGCACGCGCTTCTATACTTAGGGCATCATTAAAAAGGGATTTGCGTAAGCCTATGTTCAAAGTATATTGTGGACGTTTAAGGGTGATATTCTGAACCTGACCACGACTTTGATAATTAAAATCAGCAGAGAGAAGGAATCCTGCAGGAAGAGTAAAAGTGTTGTTTAAGGAACCTACAAAAAGTGGATTGTTATAGGTCCTTCTCTGACCGGCGGCATCCAACGAGAACCACTGCTTCATCACAATTGCGCTAGCATTAAGATTCCATATACCAATAGTAGGCGAAGCTGCCAGCATTACTGTCAGACTCGGTAAACGGTCGTGATTGATATAGTTTATTAAAGTAGTAGCCGACTGATTTTCCACCTGTGTTCCCCAATAAAGGATATAGTCCCGAACCACTTTGTAGCTTACCATTGCCTGAAAGAACCGCCATACACCAACAGCGGTTATATCATGCGTAACACTTGGTTTTAGGAGTGGATTTCCCGTTTGCCATGTAAACCTATTGGCATAAGTGATATTATTTCTTAACTGACTGTAGTTGGGACGCTGTGTTTTTGCAGCATAGCTGACTTGGAATTGTACTTTCCCCAATTGCCCGTTCACAGAAATATTTGGAAAGATATTATCATATACACGGCTTTGTCCGGGTACAAATGTAGCATTTTCAAAATAATCAAAATCCACATGCTCATATCGCAAGCCAATGTTTGCCTGACCGAATGGTAAAGGATGGCTGTACTGTGCATAGCCGGCAAGATTCTGTTCACGGATGCGGGTATAGGTTGTAGGTACATATCCTTCCTGATTTACATAATCATCATGCCGGTTGGTATAGGTATATTCTCCTCCCACAGAGATACTTCCTCCCATAAGGGATGAGTGTATGAACTTTGGTGGCAGTAAGTTGATTTTCCACCCTGTTATCAGAAGTGACAGTACGGTCTTCATGGTCCTGACTATTCTCCATATTAATGGTATATTGCGTGTATGTATTGCTGTAATAGTCTGCATCCCAGGTAAGTTCTCCTTTGCCTATTTGTCCTGCATAGTAAATATTAAGCTGATGTTCCGGTTGTGATTTTGCATCGGCAGCAATGGTACTATATAAAATATCGTAAGGCAATCCATCTGCTGAATCTCGCTATCGAAGGCGGTAAACATATCTGTATGCAGGGCATTGCTCAAATCATAACGTACACCTATGGAATGATACTCATTAAAATCATAATTGAATCCGATGCGTCCGTCTATACTGCGAGAATCGGTATTAGAGTGCTGATAATTCTTTTGCGTCCATATGGTATCGGTAAAGGCCGTTTGCTCCAGAATATCGTTTTGCAAGGAGGTAGTTTTATCAAAACGGACCATAGCGAAAACATCAAGACCGTTATGCCGATAGTTTACATCGGCTTGCTCTACAAAGTCTGAATTTTGAGATTGATCATAGGAACTTCGCAAACTCACTCCAAATCCATCTCCTTGTCGTTTGACAGTACGGATACGAACAACTGCCCCTACCGTTGCATCATAACGGGCACCGGGATTACGAACAACTTCTACGCTTTTAATTTCCTCCGATATCAGTTGGTCCAGTTCAGCGATATCACGTAATTTTCTACCGTTGATATAGATAAGCGGTGAACCTTTACCCAACACCTCAAATCCATCAGCCTTTTTTTGTAAACCGGGTATATGTGCCAATACATCTTCAGCTGTTCCGGCTTTCGAGAGAACTGTACCCTGCACATTGGTTTCCAGAGCATCATTCTTTATGCGTGTCACAGGCAAATTGGCTTTTACTACCACTTCTCCAAGCATCCGTGCATCCGATACGAGCTGCACGATACCCATATTGGCAGGAGTAGTCGGTTTATACACTGTCTTATATCCGATAGAGGATATTTTCACTATCTGGTTTACCGATGTAGCTTCCAGCTTAAACAAACCATCTTCACCACTGATGGTTCCACTTACAAATGCCGAATCCGGCAGAGACAGCAGCACCACATTGGCATATGGCAACGGATGGTTACTTTCATCTACAAGTTTCCCCTTCACGGTTTGTGCCGACACTCTCATCGGCAGCAACATGCTCACGACAAGCATGACCAAATACATTTTCATCTTTTTCATTGATATATCCTATTGGCACACTTTGAATTTGCTTTTCTTTCCATTTATCCGGAGCGTCACTTGGGGATTTGAGAATTGCGTGACATGAGGAAATGTGAGTGTGACAGTGGCCACCCCCTTTTTTACTGTTATTTCTACGGATGTTGCCGGATATTCTTTTTCACTCCATGATGACGGAATGAGTTTTACATCAGAAACCGTGTATTTGTCTTTGGCTTGATTGTCCGTGAAACGATGGTTACTTTGTTGTCGTAATTGTTGAAACCTTGACAACGTGGCTTTGCATTAACTGTCAAACCTATGACAGTCAAGAAAATTACTGTTACAATATAAAATACATTTTTCATTGTACGATGTTTTTTGATTTCTGCAGCAAGTTCCACACTTCCGAAGACTTCTCCACCACCCTGTAGAGTAGTTTTGATTACAGGAGCTAAAAAAGAGGAGATATAATACATATAAAGAAGGGAGTGAATAGGTTTACCCATAGTAAAGACTAAACCTGTAGTTGATTTTTGGAACGTAAAAAAAGGTATAAACCCAATGCTTGATTTACACCCTTGCAGGCGGAAGGACAGGTATGCCGTCGTTCCTTTTACCTCAAAAGACGAATATCAGATTTCCCATATCGACCCGATTCCCGTTTTATTCATTTACCGTTTCTATCGTATCACTGCGCCTTTACCACCATATATATTGAACCGATGATTGGTATGAGCGTTGTCGACACAACTGACACCGCTTTTTCGTTTACTGACCTTGCAACCATTACGAAATATGACACAATCATAAGCACAGCAATCACGCAAAGCGAGCGACACATGAAGTTAGACAGTCCTTTGACATCCACATTCTTTTTTTGCTCAGCAGTCATTGTGTTATAGCCCGCTATGAGGTTGGGATATTTCCTTACGAGCATTCCCAATACAAACAGAACAGCTGCTATTATCAACACTGGTGTCTCCATTTATATGATACTTAAAACATAAAACTGAACACTTTCTTTTGCGAAACTTTAAACCTTTCAATCTCCAAAGAAAGCGATTTCTTCAACTGCCCTGCCATAAACGACAAAAACGGCTGGTTGGTTTCTTCGTCCTGACATTGGCGTAGAGAAAGGATATATTCTTCCCTATCCTCTTTGAATATCTTAGTAGGAAAAAGGTGATAACAAAACTGGATGTAGTTCATCAGTAATCGAGCCGTTCTTCCGTCGCCGTCCACCCACGGATGAATAGTTACTAAATTAAGGTGAGCATTAAAGCTCAATTCGTATTGTTCCCGAAATGTTCCCATTTTCTTTTGCTTCTTTTGCAGAATCGCACAAAGTTCATCCACCTTAACAGGAACTTCAGATAGTTCATGTAAGAATGTCCGCCAACATCAGCCGTAACACCACATAAGCGAAATTCTCCTTTGGAAGAATCGAAAGACCCTTGTAAAGATATTACCTACAAAGTGGATAGTCAGATGCTTCGGAAAAATGTGCTTTCGCCCGAAGAAGTACAAAAGCTGATGGCTTGTCATTATGACAACGAAAACCCTACAGTCAGACAAGCGTTTATCTTTTGCCTATATTGCGGTCTGCACCTCTGCAATGTAAAAGATCTTACTTTTAAAAATGTGGATTATGCTAACCGATTATTGAAGTTCGAGCAAAGCAAGGCCAAGGGACATTCTGCCAGTAGTGGTGTGGTTATTCCTTTGAATGACGGTCTATTGTCTATCATTGGTGAAGCTCCGACAGATAAGAACTGTTTGATATTCGATTTGTCTACATACGAAAGTTGCTATAAATCAGTAAAGCGTTGGGTAAAAAGAGCTGGGATAGACAAACATATGAGCTGGCATTGTGCTCGGCATTCGTTTGCCGTGAACATTTTGAACAATGGGACAAATATCAAAACCATAGCCAGCCTTTTAGGGCATAGCGGATTGAAGCATACGGAGAAATACACCCGTGCGGTGGATAAATTGAAAGAGGAAGCTATAAATAGCCTGTCCGAACTAAGTTTTAACCACAAAAGACTTATCTTTGTAACTATGAACTTTGAAGCATTAGTAAAACATATCAGCACGATACAGAACACGTTGCAGGCACAAGCCGCACATGCTGTAAACCTTGCCCTTACTTCCCGTAACTGGCTTATGGGTTGCTATATCGTGGAGTTCGAACAGAACGGAGAAGACCGTGCCGCCTACGGTGAACAATTGTTGAAAAAGCTGGAACAACGGCTGAAAACAAAAGGTCTGAATGAACGAAGATTCCGAGAGTTTAGACGGCTGTACCTTGTTTATCCACAGCTAAAAGAGTCTGTCACACAATATATTGCATCACAAATACAAATTCGGCAGTCATTGACCGCCGAATTCACTGAACCAATTCGGCGGTTGGTGACCGCCGGATCTGAAAATGGCGTTTGGAAGCTATCAACAAAATACCCACAAACCGAAACATGGATGATTCCAGCTGATAGATTATTCAACAGATTATCTTCCACCCATTTAAATACTATATCAGGAATTGAGAACCCGATAAAACGTGCTTTCTATGAAATGGAAACTATTCGTGGATGCTGGTCTGTAAAAGAGTTAGAGCGGCAAATCGCATCTTTATATTACGAACGTAGCGGACTATCCAAAAACAAAGAAGCCCTCTCCGCTTTAGTCCAGCAACAAGTAACCTTATTGCAACCCAAAGATGTTATCAACACTCCTGTTACTTTAGAGTTCTTAGGATTGAATGAACGTGCATTAGTGACGGAAAACGATTTGGAACAATCCATTCTTGATAACCTGCAACACTTCCTGTTGGAAATGGGACATGGTTTCTGCTTTGAAGCCCGGCAAAAACGTATCTTGATTGATGAAGATTATTTCTTTGCCGACCTCGTATTCTATCACCGCATTTTGAAGTGCCATATCATTGTGGAATTGAAGATAGACAAATTTCGCCATGAATACGCCTCGCAACTAAATATGTACCTTAACTACTTTAAAGCGGAAGTAATGCAGCCGGACGATAATCCACCTATCGGTATTCTACTTTGTACGGAAAAGGGAGATACATTAGTAAAGTATGCCACTGCCGGATTAGACCCGAATATCTTTGTACAGAAGTACATGATAGAACTTCCAACCGAGGAAGAAATAAAAGAGTTCATTTCTTCCTCAAACTATTAAGGATAAATCAAGACTGAAAAAGATTGCTAAAAACGATACTGGCGAAAAAGGTAATACTATTTCTTTTTTCGCCAGTATCGTTTCTAGCTGTCAATAGAAATTGGTTTAGTTCGTTTTGGCTATATAGACAAAGGGATAAACTAAACGTAGTTTAGCACCACCTATTTCTTTTGCCTATATCACATATCCACATCGTGGTTCTCTTTTCATCCCACCTTGCTAAAAATAGTCAAATTCCTTTTTAAACTATGAATGCAACAATATTATCCCTTTCTGTTTTATTATTTTTTGTAGAAAGAGCAAAAACATTGATAATGGATAATATAATAAGAAAGATACAAGAACTCTATCCTGTTTCGGATGATTCATTGCATCTGCTAAAGTACTGTTTTAAACAACAGACTTTCCGGCTAAACTATCATCATACAAGCTGGTTCGTTTTGACAATCAAGTCTATTTCATAGAAAAAGGAATAACACGTTCATATATCCTGCATAATGGAAAAGAAATAACAACATGGTTTTCTATGGAAGGCGATGCGACTTGTGGTTCATGGGATTTATATCGACACAAAGCAGGATTTGAATATGTAGAAACCTTAGAAGAAACTTTAACCTACTCCATTTCTATAGACAAGTTGAATGATTTATATAAATCCCGTATTGACATTGCCAATTGGATGAGAGTGTTACAGCAAGAAAATTTTCTACTTTTACAGGACATTCATATTTCCCGGCTGAACTTGTCTGCCCAAGAACGTTATGAAAAGTTGATAAAAGAATATCCCAGCATTTTCCACCGAGTGACTTTAGGACATATTGCCTCTTTTTTAGGAATAACACAACCTTCTCTTAGCAGAATCCGGTCAAGCCGATGATTTTTTAACATAGGACAAAAATAAAGAATTTCATTTTCCATACCTTTGTAAATCAATATAACGATACTAACATTCACTATATGAATAAAACAGTACAACCACAATGGCTTGAATGGGCAAAAGAACTACAATTCATTGCCCAAGGGGGATTGACATACTCCAAAGATGTATTTGATATAGAACGCTTTGAACGCATTAGAGAAATTGCAGCAGAAATGCTTAGTCTGCAAAGTGAAATACCCATAGAAAAAGTAAAGAATCTGTTTTGCAATGAAACAGGATTTCAAACTCCTAAATTAGATACACGAGCTGCTATATTCAAAGATGATAAAATACTGCTTGTGAAAGAGAAAAATGGGACTTGGTCTTTGCCCGGTGGTTGGGTCGATATAAATCAGAGTATCAAGACTAATACAGAAAAAGAAGTAAAAGAAGAAGCAGGATTAAATGTAAAAGCTATCCGGATAATAGCTATACAAGATAGAAATTTGCATAATATTCCCCCCTATGCCTACAATGTTTGTAAAGTTTTTGTTCTTTGTGAGATTGAAAGCGGATATTTCCGACCCAATATTGAAGCGGATGAGAGTGCCTATTTCGGATTGGAAGAATTACCTATTCTTGCAAAAGAGAAAAATAACGAAGAACAAATTAAAATGTGCTTTTCAGCTTACTACGATAGAAACTGGCAAGTATTATTTGACTAATAAATCAAACACATGAAATATAAACATATCGTATTCGACATAGACGGTACATTGATAGATACGGAATATGCAGTCATCAACTCTTTAATAAAAACAATTACAGAAATAACAGGACGCGCACCTCAATATGAAAGTCTGAAATTTGCTTTAGGCATTACCGGAAGAAATGCGTTGGAATTACTCAAAATACTCGACATAGAAGATGCATTGAAACGATGGGATAAGAATATGAAATTGCTCCAGCACACTATTCAACCTTTTCAAGGTATCAAAGAATGCTTGCAATCCCTTTTATCAAGAGGCTATATTTTAGGCATTGTAACCTCCAAAACATATCAAGAATATTATTCTGATTTCGAGCCATTAGGGTTAGCGGACTATTTTTCCACAATTGTATGTGCCGATGATACTGATGAACATAAGCCCCAAGCAGCACCCTTAGTAGCATATTTGGCTAAAGCCATGTAAGCCCCGAAAACGCTCTCTATATTGGTGATAGTATTTATGATATTCAATGTGCTAACAATGCCGGTGTTGATTCCGGATTGGTTTTATGGAGCAATAATGTATCTAATCCTATACGTGCAGACTATTATTTTAAGACACCCAATGATATAAGTAAAATTCTATAAAAGACGAACTAACTAATTATGAAATTAAAAATATTAATAGATGAAAGCATTATTACAACAGAGTTTTTTTCGATTACTATCGGAATACTCACAGCGCAAAGTTTCTGCATCTGAACTAACAAAAGCTGTTGAAGAATTAGCTATCCATGTAGCCAATTTCAGTATTAACGAGCAAGATTATAGTGTATTACTCCGCTATTTTTCTTTTGGTTTATATCGTCTTAAGTCATACCGTGTACGGTTTGAGCAAGAAAAAAATGCCCTATTTGCATCTAATTGATGAAGCGATAGGACTTTTAAACACAGAAATACGCCTTATTGAATGGCGCATCAAATACCCGGAACAACTCAAACAGCGGATTGAAAAACAAAGCCTTTCCAATAACCGCTTTCCCACAAAAAATCGGGAATATCCATATCCAATACAATGTTACGCACGACACGGTATTTTTGTTGGATGGCTACAATATTTTCAGTCACACGGAAAATTTCTTGCCGCAAATAATCCTTTAGCTGAACTTGCGTCAAATATTCACGTTTTAAAAATAGTGCATCTACTTTAGTTTTATAGTCATGAGCTATACAACTATCTAATATCTTCTGTATTTCTCTGAAATTGTTTTCCATATGATTTTCCATAATCGTGCGCCTTTAAACGTTCTTACTACAAATATAAGGTAAGAATCTCACTTTCCCGAAAACATCGGCAATAATAAGGTAGATAAAGATAAGATAAGCGTTAAGAAATCATAAAGATATGGGGAAGAAAACTATTAAAGTACACCTTTTCTTGGGTCAATGTAAAAAGCTGAGGGGTAAATTTATAAATTGTTATCTTTGTTTCCAAATTCATAGCTTATGGAGTTAAACGGTTATCGCCTTCTTCTTCCTGAAGGCACTTTAGATTACTTTGATCTTGTTGATGTGAAGGAAAGCGTAAATGAAGTTGTGTTCTACCTTGAGGAGAAAAATATCGTTCCTGAGAAGTATACAGATCAGGATACTGAGAGTAAAGGCTTTTATGACCCTGTTATTGTTCAGGATTTTCCTCTCCGTGGCAAGAAGGTCTTCCTTAATATTCGTCGTCGTCGCTGGCTCTTAAAGAAGCATAATGAGTATATCTCTCGTAACTGGCGTATGGTGGCTGAAGGTACTCGTATGACGCAGGATTTTGCGTCTTTTTTAAAAGAACTATATTGATAGCTATCCGATCAGTTGCAAGCTCTTAGGTGTTTTATATGGAGTTGACGGGGATTTATTGGAGCGTCAATACCGTAACCATCTAAGTGGTTATCTCCATTGGGACCAACTTGTTCATGCAGAGGATTGGCTACTATTCGAAAAGAATATCGGTGCTTATATCTGT
>ENA-OQHP01000532-OQHP01000532.1-human-gut-metagenome-genome-assembly--contig:-NODE-532-length-12264-cov-1.501771_pt1 | contig 12264 bp, 16 predicted proteins | sample MGYA00242563_ERZ504717 | MGnify/ENA primary metagenome ERZ504717 (study PRJEB26092, sample SAMD00036212) | human gut metagenome | host: Homo sapiens | study: EMG produced TPA metagenomics assembly of...
TTTCTTTGTCTTTGGATTCGCAACACTAAGGTAAGTGAAAACGCTGACATGGCAAAACCTGGGCAACAAAATGTTGCTCAGGAACTTATAAAAATAATTATCAATTATGTTGCGGAATTAAGGATAAAATAACGACCGGTTGTCTCAATTATAAAATCATTTTAAGAAGAAATACCTTTATAATTAATTGGCGAAAAATTTCTTTATTCAAGTAGAAATATCTTTCTTTGTACTGCTGATTTTAAAAATTTGGAATTGAATACCAACATTAATAAAAACTGTTATGAAAATTTCGCACATTGAACATTTAGGCATTGCTGTAAAAAGCATTGAAGAAGCACTTCCGTACTACGAAAATGTATTAGGTTTAAAATGCTACAACATTGAAACCGTAGAAGATCAAAGGTAAGAACCGCTTTCTTGAAGTAGGTGACGTGAAAATTGAGTTGCTCGAACCCACTTCTCCCGAAAGCACCATTGCCAAATTCATCGAAAAGAACAACGGTAACGGCGGTATGCACCATTTGGCATTTGCTGTGGAAGACGGAGTGGCAAACGCTCTCGCAGAAGTTGAAGGAAAAGGTATCCGCCTGATTGACAAAGCTCCCCGTAAAGGTGCGGAAGGCTTGAACATCGCATTCCTGCATCCGAAATCCACACTCGGCGTATTGACGGAACTTTGCGAAAAAGGAGAATAAAGATTTATGGTTTGAAATCATAAATCCGAAAACATAAATCTGAAATCATAAATCATAAATAAAGAATATGAGTAATCAACTTGAGAAAATTAAAGAGCTTATTGACCGCCGTACGGCTGCGCGTCTTGGTGGTGGTGAAAAAGCGATTGCAAAGCAACATGAGAAAGGGAAATATACAGCTCGCGAGCGTATAGCAATGTTACTCGATGAAGGAAGTTTCGAAGAAATGGACATGTTTGTTGAGCACAGATGTACGAATTTCGGTATGGAAAAGAAACACTACCCCGGCGACGGTGTGGTTACCGGTTGCGGTACCATCGACGGTCGCTTGGTCTACATTTTCGCACAGGATTTCACTGTTTCTGCCGGTTCATTGTCGGAAACCATGTCTTTGAAGATTTGCAAAATCATGGATCAAGCAATGAAGATGGGTGCTCCCTGTATCGGTATCAATGACTCGGGTGGTGCACGTATTCAAGAAGGTATCAATGCTTTAGCCGGATATGCCGAGATTTTCCAACGCAATATTCTTGCTTCCGGCGTTATTCCCCAAATTTCCGGTATTTTCGGTCCTTGTGCCGGTGGTGCGGTTTATTCTCCTGCCCTGACTGACTTACACTAATGATGGAAGGAACGTCCTACATGTTCCTTACTGGTCCGAAAGTGGTAAAGACCGTAACCGGAGAAGATGTCAGCCAGGAAAATTTGGGTGGTGCAAGCGTACACTCTACCAAATCCGGTGTAACTCACTTCACTGCAAAGACTGAAGAGGAAGGTCTTGCACTTATCCGCAAGCTACTGAGCTACATTCCTCAAAATAATTTGGAAGAAGCTCCTTACACAGATTGTACAGATCCCATCGACCGTTTGGAAGATTCTCTGAACGATATTATCCCTGACAATCCGAACAAGCCTTACGATATGTACGAAGTTATCGGTGCTATCGTTGACAACGGAGAGTTCCTTGAAATTCAGAAAGACTATTCCAAGAATATCATTATCGGTTTTGCCCGTTTCAACGGACAATCAGTCGGCATTGTAGCCAACCAGCCCAAATATCTGGCAGGTGTACTTGATAGCAACGCTTCTCGTAAGGGCGCACGTTTCGTCCGTTTCTGCGATGCTTTCAATATTCCTATCGTATCTTTGGTAGATGTACCGGGCTTCCTTCCCGGAACCGGTCAGGAGTACAACGGTGTTATCCTGCACGGTGCCAAATTGCTGTATGCCTACGGTGAAGCTACCGTACCTAAAGTTACTATCACCCTACGCAAATCCTATGGCGGTTCGCACATCGTAATGAGCTGTAAGCAACTTCGTGGTGACATGAACTATGCATGGCCTACTGCTGAAATCGCAGTTATGGGTGGTGCAGGTGCGGTAGAAGTTTCTGTATGCACGCGAGGCTAAAGAGCAAGAAATCCGGCTCAGTTCCTGGCTGAAAAAGAGCTGAATATACCAAACTGTTTGCCAATCCTTACAATGCAGCCAAGTATGGCTATATCGATGATGTTATCGAACCGCGCAACACGCGTTTCCGCATTATCCGCGCCCTGCAACAACTGCAAACCAAGAAATTGACCAACCCGGCCAAGAAACATGGTAATATTCCTCTTTAAGAATTGAGAATTAACAGTTGAGAATTAAAAAATAAAAACTCAAATTTATGAATAAAACAAAAATCGGAATATTCCTTTCATTGATGCTGGTGCTGGGGTTCTGTTCTTCTTGTGGAGAAAGGAGTCAAACTCTAAACTGTTGCTGAATGAAGTGCTTATCACCAACGAAAGCAACTTTCAGGATGATTACGGTGTTCACAGCGCATGGATTGAGATATTCAACAAATCATATGGCAGCGCCGACCTTGCAGGTTGCTATCTGAAATTCAGCAGCCAACCGGGTGACACCGCTACCTATTTCATCCCGAAAGGTGATGTCCTGACTTTGGTAAAACCTCGTCAGCACGCGCTGTTTTGGGCAGACGGAGAACCTAATCGCGGTACTTTCCATACCAACTTTAAGTTAGACAGCCAGAACGCCAATTGGATCGCTTATACGATTCCGGCAAGAAATTACTGGACCAGATTGTGGTACCCGCCGGAACATTACAAGCCAACCAATCTTATGCACGTGTCAGTGATGCCACTCCGGAATGGGAAGTAAAAGGAGATGCGTCCGATAAGTATGTAACTCCAAGCACCAATAACAAAACCATTGACAGCAATGCTAAAATGGAGAAGTTTGAAGAGCATGACAGTATAGGTATCGGTATGCTATTTCCGCCATGAGTGTAGTATTTTCCGGATTACTCCTTCTTTATATCTCTTTCAAGATTATAGGCAAGATTTCTGTAAACCTCAGCAAACGTAACGCAATGCGCGCTAAGGGCATTACCGATAAAAAAGAGGCTAAAGAAAAACAACTGGGAGAAGCACCGGGTGAAGTATTCGCAGCCATTTCCCTGGCATTGCACGAAATGCAGAGTGATGTACACGATGTGGAAGACACCGTACTCACCATTACCCGCGTAAAACGCAGCTATTCACCTTGGAGTTCAAAGATTTACACGTTGCGTGAAACCCCTCAGAGAAAGTAAAGTCACCTTTAATAAAGATAAAACGATGAAAGAATATAAATACAAAATCAACGGTAACGCATATAAAGTTACTATTGGAGATATTGAAGACAACATCGCTCACGTAGAAGTGAACGGTACTCCCTACAAAGTAGAAATGGAAAAAGCTCCGAAAGTTGCAGTCAAACCGGTAGTACGCCCTGTTAGTGCAGCCCCAGCTGCCCCGACTGCTCCAGTTGTAAAACCGGCTGCTGCTTCAACCGGCAAGTCAGGTGTAAAATCTCCGCTGCCAGGTGTTATCCTTGACATCAAAGTCAATGTGGGTGATACCGTGAAGAAAGGCCAGGTTATCATTATCCTGGAGGCCATGAAAATGGAGAACAATATCAATGCCGACAAAGACGGTAAAATTACCGCTATTAATGTTAGTAAAGGAGAATCCGTACTCGAAGGTACTGACCTTGTAATTATTGAATAATATGGGAGAATTTATCACATTTTTAGGAAATAACCTTGCAGACTTCTGGACTTATACAGGTTTTGCCAATGCAACAGGCGGACATCTGGTAATGATTCTGGTAGGTTTATTCTTCATATACTTGGCTGTTGCCAAGGAATTTGAGCCGATGTTGCTGATTCCTATCGGTTTCGGTATGCTGATCGGTAATATCCCTTTCAATATGGAAGCCGGATTAAAAGTCGGTATCTATGAGGAAGGGTCTGTACTTAACATTCTGTATCAAGGGGTAACTTCCGGTTGGTATCCGCCACTTATTTTCCTGGGTATCGGAGCTATGACGGATTTCTCCGCTCTAATCTCTAACCCGAAGCTGATGCTAGTCGGTGCTGCCGCACAATTCGGTATTTTCGGTGCATATATGACTGCTTTGGCTATCGGATTCGATCCGATGCAAGCTGGTGCTATCGGTATCATCGGTGGTGCCGACGGTCCGACAGCCATTTTCCTTTCGTCCAAACTGGCTCCCAACCTGATGGGTGCAATTGCCGTGTCCGCCTATTCCTACATGGCATTAGTACCGGTAATCCAACCGCCTATCATGCGTCTGCTGACCAGCAAGAACGAGCGTCTTATCCGCATGAAACCGCCACGTGCAGTTTCTCATACGGAAAAAGTAATGTTCCCGATTATCGGTCTGTTACTTACCTGTTTCCTTGTTCCGTCCGGTTTGCCTTTGTTAGGTATGCTATTTTCGGTAACTTACTAAAAGAGAGTGGTGTAACCCGCCGTCTGGCTAACACAGCCAGCGGTCCGCTGATTGATACCATCACAATTCTGCTTGGTCTGACTGTAGGTGCTTCCACACAAGCATCCGAATTCCTGACTACAGACTCATTGTGGATTTTTGGTTTGGGTGCATTCTCATTCATTATCGCAACCGCTTCCGGTGTAATCTTCGTGAAGATATTCAATATCTTCTTGAAGAAAGGCAACAAGATTAATCCGCTTATTGGTAATGCAGGCGTATCTGCAGTGCCTGACTCCGCACGTATCTCTCAAGTAGTAGGTTTGGAATATGATCCAACCAACTACCTGTTGATGCATGCCATGGGTCCGAACGTAGCGGGCGTTATCGGCTCAGCAGTAGCTGCCGGTATTCTGTTGGGATTCCTGATGTAAGCAGTGAAAACGTTTGCATAACCTGCATAAAGGATAATAGCGGAGAGGTAACAGCCTTCTCCGCTATTTTTTAATTTAGCGGAGAAAATAACGAAAAGCTAATATCATGAAAAAAGTATTCTTCATTTTAGGAACACTCCTACTTTCCCTCAGTACGTACGCAGCTATGAACGTAAACAAATCGATCCACCATTTTGGTACACTGGTATGCAAAACCCCGAACTTCAGCTAATGGTATATGGTGAAGGCATCGGCAATGCAACGGTATCTGTCAACTATCCCGGCGTCTCGCTGAGCAGCACAGTCAAATTGGAAAGCAATAATTACCTGCTGGTCTACCTTAGACTGGATAAAAATGTGAAACCCGGTAAAATGCCACTCACCTTCACGCAAGGCAAGAAAAAGTTCGTCAAAGAATATGAGTTAAAGGCACGTGCCAAAAAAGGCTGCGAGCACAAAGGTTTCGATGCATCCGATGCACTCTATCTGTTAATGCCCGACCGTTTTGCCAACGCAACCCGGACAACGACCAAATAGCAGGCATGGCAGAATATAAGGTAGACCGCAACGACCCAAATGCTCGTCATGGCGGCGACCTCGCAGGTATCGAACAGCACCTTGATTACTTTTCTGATTTGGGCGTAACTGCCTTGTGGTTTACTCCGGTATTAGAAAATAACATGACCGGCGGTTCCTACCACGGCTATGCCACCACCGATTATTATAAAGTAGATCCCCGCTTCGGCACCAATGAAGAGTATAAGCAGCTCATCGAAAAATCTCATACACGCGGCATTAAAATCGTAATGGATATGATTTTCAACCACTGCGGTGTAGAGCATATATGGATAAAAGACATGCCTTGCAAAGATTGGTTCAACAACCCCGACCATGAAAATAACTTTGTGCAGACATCCTTCAAACTGACTCCCCACGTAGACCCTTATGCTTCGAAATACGATTTCAGCCAGATGAATGACGGTTGGTTCGTAACCGCCATGCCCGACCTCAACCAAAAGAACCCACATGTATACCGTTATCTCGTTCAGAACAGTTTCTGGTGGATTGAATATGCCGACATAGACGTATCCGTATGGATACTTACCCCTATGCCGACTATGATGCCATGAGCAAATGGATGAAAGAGTTGAATGAAGAATACCCTAACTATAACACCGTAGGCGAAACATGGGTAACCGAACCGGCATATACCGCATGGTGGCAAAAGGACTCCAAACTGTCCGCTCCTAAAAACAGCAATCTGAAGACGGTAATGGATTTCAGTTTCTATGATAAAATCAACATTGCCAAAACGGAGGAAACAGAAACTTGGTTTAAAGGATTAGACCGAGTGTATAACAGTTTCGTATATGATTTTCTTTATCCGAATCCGGAATCGGTACTCGCTTTCATCGAGAATCACGACACCGACCGCTTTTTGGGTGAAGGAGAAAACCTTCCGATGCTGAAACAAGCCTCTACCTGTTGCTCACCACCCGACGCATTCCGCAATTATACTACGGAACGGAGATTATGATGAACGGCGTAAAGAGCAAGAGCGACGGTTATGTTCGTAAAGACTTCCCCGGCGGCTGGGCAGACGATAAAAAAACCGCACTGATAGCCGAAGGCCGCAGCAAAATTCAAAACGATTGCTACAATTTCTACAAAACAATACTGAATTGGCGTAAAGGAAACAATGTGATTGCCAAAGGCAGTATGACTCAGTTTATGGTACAAAACGGCGTATATGCCTATGCCCGTCAGTATGAGAGCAAAATTGTTTTCGTAATGCTGAACGGTACAGATTCAGAAACCACCGTTCCTTTAAAATTCTACAAAGAAATTTTGAAAGACAAGAAACAAGGAAAAGATATTCTAAGCGGCAAAACAATTCTCTTTGAAAAGAGTTGAAGATGGAAGCGCGTGAATCCCTGATCATCGAATTGTAAATAAATTTAGGTTTGACATAAATCAGGTACGGACTAAATAGACACGGATAAATCCATAAAGTCCGTACTTAAAAAAAAGAAAGTGTGTCAAAATTGATATGCACCCCAAAAGTTAGACACCAAACTTTTGGGGTGCATATCAATTTGACACACCTCCATTATTGACAAGCTTTTCAAAGGACTCATTTTATTTACCGCCAGAACCGCATAAAACTGACTAATTTTAACGAACAATTGTTTCATTAAACTGGTTTATAAATTTATTTGCCTTTTCTACTATTGTTGTAGCAGATTTCTGATCCAGTTTCTTTTCATCAAATTCATGAAGAATTTTATGTAATTTACGAATAGCTGCCTTATTTCCAGATTTTTTCCATTGTTTTTTTAAAATTTGGATTTTTTCATATGCTTGAATACCTGTTACCAAATTTTCATATCGGATTGAACTTCTTCCACCTGGGTAGATTAAATAAGTATCACCTGCTCCCCATTCAATGAATCGGCTATCCAGCAAAGGCTCGATTGTCCAACTGTTCAAAGCCCATCGTAAATAACCATCTAAGTTTTCTTTAGCTGCATACCAACCAATCCAAGTTGCTTCAGCTGGATTACTGAATGTATAAGTATTCGGATGAGATTCTGCACAGCAAGTGTAATAAGTAGTAACTTTATTTTCTGCCTTGCGTTGTTCTTTCATTTCCTCACTAAATTTATTGGCGATGGCAATACAATAGTCATCCAGGTGTTCTGACATCTCCTCATGTAGAGCGCCAGCCAATGAAATTTAAATTTCGGATCGGCTTTGTGTATGATTTCAAAGGCTCTATCCATGTCTTCTTTTGAACGTTCATCATAGCTATGTGCGTGATTTCAAACCATTCTTTTTTCTTTTAAATGTTTTTGCAAAGTCTTTAAGCATAGTTGTCCAAAAATCGTAATAAGCCTGATCTTCAGGTTTCATTTTCATTTCTTTTAAAGAATTAGTCGCTTGGTCAAAGTATTGGAAAGAAAGTTTCCAAGGAATCATGGAATAACAACCTATTTCTTTCTTAACTCCTAATTTCATCATAAGTTCTACCCATTTGTCAAAGACTGTATAATCAAAATACCAAGTTCCATCAATACGCTTCACCCATGTAATCATGGTTTCAAACGGATCGTAGGTCTGTCCGTCCCATGGATACTGCATGATAGATGCAGTGATGACTTTACCTCCTGCATCTGCATAACATTTCAATTCTTTTTCCAAAAGTTCAAGTGTTGTTTACTCCATACAGGAACTTTGTAGTATCTGGCTATAGAAAAAAGGATTTTGCCAAAGATCTAAATGGAATTTCCATTGATCAGGGGTGGGGAGAGTACGACTTTGTACTTCTACTTCTAGCTGTAACTTTCCCAACTCATAAGTACCATTTTTTATGACTACTTCTGAAGCGTATATGCCAGCTTCAGCATCTTGAGGTATCCAAACACGAATCCAATAGCCTTGAGTTGTGTTTGCTTTTACGGACAGACTTGCATTGATGTGGTCAATGGGATCTGCTACGAGTGTTGAATCAAATAGGGATAAATCAGGACGAGGCCCGCATGAACCCACTCCAGTTTTGTTTAATTCATCTGTCATAACATAGCGGACAAATCCTTTCATAATTTGCGATTTGGCTATGGCATTATTCTTTCGAGAGTCCTTTAATAAGGACATTTCTACTTGAACATTATCTAATTGAACAGGAGACATAATGACCAGTTGTGCTGCAACTCTTTCACCTTTCCAGCCCTTTAAACGAATATGTTTTTGTCTAAGGTTGGGATTACTTTCTTTACTATAGCGTTCGTATATATTACCCCATGCACAACGTGGAGCTCTTATTCCTCTCCATGAATCTAATCCGTGGGTGTTGGATTTTTCAGTTCTATATACGAAGTCAATGGAAACGGAGTTTGTCCGGTCAGTTGCCCGGAGTGCGTAATACCTTGTTGGGATTGTGCACACATCCAAGTAGGAGATGCAAGGACTATTATAGCCCAGCCTAATAAGTTAATTTTCCAATTCATAATATTTAAGGTGTTATTTGATTTAATATTTAACTGACTATTTCTTGATTTCGATTATACTTCCGGAATTTGGCGTGTTCCTTGAAAACGATTGTAGGATATATAATATACCACTAACACTCGATTCTTATCCAAATTTACAGACCAAGTATAGCCAACATCATTTCCATCTGCATCATCCTGATAATCCATTCTTTGGCCGTATCAAAATCAGTACACTCAGGATTTAAGATTTTAGCTCTGATACCATATGGTTTATGACGGTATCCGTAGGTTAGCAATACATGGTTATTCGGCAGTTTCAAAGCATGGAACGGATGTCCCTTAAACCCCATTCTTTTCCATGGAGAGAAAGACTTTCCCCTGTTTGTAGAACGTGCTATACAACCTTCATCATCCATTTTCCGCTGCGCAAAAATGCGATAATATCTCCCTTCGGTGTTTCATACAGTGAGGTTTCGTTAAAGGTATAATGCTTATCCGATGCTATGGTGCTTAAGTATGACCAGATATTACCTTTATCTTTTGATTCCAATAAGTGAACCGACGTTTTTGATAACCCAACCGAGTCAGAGGAAGCTACTGCCCACAAAATTCTTCCATCCTTGCTTTCCAACAGACATCCCCTATTATAAGCTGGAATTTTTTGGTTGAAGATATTTATATTGTATTCAGTAGGAACATTACAAGGAGGAGACAATAGCTTCCATGATTTAGTTTGATCGGTAGATTTGAGTACATAGCCTCCATAGAAACAGGCTTCATCTATATTAATGTGCTTAATGCTTTTTGACTTCAGTTGATCTTCACGGAGATAGTTCCAGAGATAACTCGTACATAGAATCTCTCCATTCTTTAGTTGGAGTAAGCAAGGGTCTTGTGAACCTCCCAATGGATGTGCAAAAATGAGCTCAGGTTCAGACCAATGAATTCCATCGGAAGACTTCACTGCTACTAAATAGCTGTTGGGATCCAAGTGTCGATTACATTTTTCATTAAAAATTAAACGGTCTGGAGCCCGACGGAAAGCTACATAGATTTCTCTGTTTTGCAATTTGATGACCGAAGGGAAGGCCGAAAAGTATAAGGAGTCTTTATAGATTACTACATCTTTAATCTTTGAGATTATAGTCTTGGGCATAAAGCCCAAGACTATAAAATAAGAACTGAGCAATGAAGCATACAGTTACTATGATTGGATAAAGTTTATTCATATCTTGTTACTCATGTTTAGTTACTCCATCCTTCATTTTGAATAACTTTCGATTCCAGACTTAATGTCTTCATAGAGATAGGGAATAATAATTTGGCTTTATTTCCATTGAATAAACTCAATGAAGGAACTAGCTCAAAAGCTGCATCAAAGCGAATTAAATCCCACCAACGTTTTCCTTCAAAAGCAAACTCAAGCAATCTTTCTTTCAGAATAGCTTTATCGTTTTCAGCCTGCGTTCCTTTAGTAAAGATATGTTGTTCATATTTATCTTTATAAGCTCTTTTCCTGATTTCATTTATTTCCGAACTCGGATCCATATTCAACGCATTTTTTGCTTCTGCAGTGAGCAACAGTATATCTGCGTAGCGATAGATGATGACATCACTACAAAAAGTGTCTATACCCATCCTTGGTAAGCCCTTGACCTTTGAGGACAATATTTGAATAATACTTAGGCTGTCCTGTTTCCATGTCTTTACTGTAGATTTCAAGGAAAGTAGCATCTCTTCGGACATCGTCAGTAGTGAATTGGTCGCGGATATCTGCGATCCTACAATGATACCTTGTCCTTCTCCAATCGGGAAATTTATTTCTTATTTCATCGGATACATCACCCGGAACCGCATTGGCATTCATCCACATAAAACGATAAAAATTAATGCCGGATTCAATTTCATCAAATCGAACACTGAGGACTATTTCCTGATTCCCTTTATTGCTATATTCAAAGATATCTTTGTATTCTATTAACATAAAGTCGTTCTTATTGATTTCTTCCAAAGCGTCCAACGCAGTTCTGAAATCTTGCTGGCCGCCCCCCAACTGTTTGCCAGTCCAAAGGTATACGTCAGCTTTTAAGACTTGCGTAGCAGGTTTAGACCACATGGCTCGGCTATTGTCTACTGTTGCATTGGGATATAAATCAAGTGCTAATTGGATGTCACTTTTAATTAAATCAAAGACAGCAGTTTGAGAAGAACGTTCTTTGAAAAGTTGTTCAGGAACTGCTCCTTCAATAGCATCTTCGTGAATAATTAAGTCACCCCAAGTTTTAGTCATTGCAAAGTAGCAGAATGCTCTCATTGAGTATGCTTGGGCGAGAATAAGATTTTTATCGGCTGCATTCTTAAAATCAATGGCAGGTACTTTTTTTAAAATCAAGTTGCAAGAATTGATTATACTGTAAAATTGTTGCCAGGTAATATCAATATTGTCTTGGTTCAAGGTATTATTATAATAGATGTCGTAACCTAATGAACCACCATCAGCACCGATACACAACATTTCACTTCTGGCTTCACCCAATAAGTACAAGTCTCTGGAAGCTAAGTCTCTAAATTGAGTATAAACACCAATGAGAGCTCCGTTCGCATCATCTTCTGTAGTCCAAAACGATTTATCTGTAATAAAACTGACCGGATCAACGTCTAATACATCACATGATTGGAAACTCAATAAACCAATCAATGAAACGAATATATAATATTTTATCTTCATAGGTATCTTTAATTAAAATGAAACATTTGCACTAAAAATCACATTTCTTGGTACGGCATAACGACCGTTATCCTTGCCGCCTTCTTCCGGATTCAAACCTTTATACTTAGTAAAGTAGTGGAGGTTATTACCTGATACAGAGAAACGCAAACCGCTCAGACACATTTTTTTAACAATATTCTTCGGTAAAGAATAGCTAAGTGTCAATTCTCTAATGGCAAGATAATCGCCATCTTCATAATACACAGAGTTTCCACGAATAGTGTTCTGCTGGCCACGGTCGCCATACCAATAGAATCTTGGTAATTCTGCAATGTCACCTTGCTTTTTCCATGATCTTTTAATCATATCTTTGGTAATATTGTTATCACCTTGCCAGTTGTAATCCAAGAAATTCTTTGCATAATTATAGATTGTATGCCCCAAGGAGAAATCTAAGCGACAATACAAACTGATTCCCTTATACGATAATGAAGTCGTTGATACCACCTGTCCAGTTCTGGATAAATATTACCCCATATAAACACGGTCCTCTACTGTCAAATGATTCCATTTTTGTCAGTCATCTAACCTATTTTACGTCTCCACCGTATTTTTTTCTTGCAGTTGTGGTCATGATCATTATCCGTGGG
>ENA-OQHP01000533-OQHP01000533.1-human-gut-metagenome-genome-assembly--contig:-NODE-533-length-12247-cov-1.554290_pt1 | contig 12247 bp, 14 predicted proteins | sample MGYA00242563_ERZ504717 | MGnify/ENA primary metagenome ERZ504717 (study PRJEB26092, sample SAMD00036212) | human gut metagenome | host: Homo sapiens | study: EMG produced TPA metagenomics assembly of...
GAGCGTACAGCAAGATTTCGGCCTACGACTGGTACAAGCCGCATCAGGATATTTTCAATCCCGAGAACCCCGTCACGCTGGAAATCCACACGCCGCGCACCTGTCTGGAACTGATTGACGAACTGGGCCGCACGGACAGCCAGTACATGACGCTGCAAAACCGTCTGCGCAAGGAGGTGAACCTCTTCACCGGTCACTTCGACGAGGAGAATACCTTCAAGTTCAAGACCAAGTTTACCGAGGACTGGGAGTATATCCGCTTTGCCGAAGAACTGCACGACTTCGTGGAAGAGAACAAAATCAGCGAATTCGTCCGCCGCATCAACAACGAACACTCCGACATCTTCAAGCGCATCAGCATGGATACCTCAATGCTCACGGCTTCGGAAGACGACATTCAGGACCTCATCGGTCAGGTGAACAAGGGATTCCAGACGTGCAACTTCGTGGGCGTTATCCAGTGCATCGAAATGAAGGTGGAAGAAAGCAGCAACCGTGTGGTAAACTGTCTGCGTGCCATCCAGAAGTACTATAACGAGCATGCCTATGACCTCACGCCGGGCACCAACCTCTTCTCGTCGGAAAACGAGCAGCTGGTGAAGCAGGAGGCCATCGCCCTGCTCCGCGACTTCATCAAGGAGATTCACGCCTACCGCTACGACAGCATCCGCCTGTACGACTCGTTCGAGCTGCGTTTCCGCATCATCGAGAACAACAACGACACGGGCTTCGTGGAGAAACTGTCGAACGTGGGTTCGGAAGGTACCGACATTCTGGTGAAGGCCATGATCAACATCATGTTGCTGAACGTGTTCAAGGAAGGGGCTTCGCGCAAGTTCAAGGACTTCAAACTGCACTGTATGATGGACGAAATCGGTAAGCTCCATCCGAACAACGTGAACGGTATCCTGAAGTTTGCCAACGACCGGAACATCATCCTCATCAACGGATCGCCTACCGAACTGAACCGCGATGCCTACAAGCATGTGTACCTGCTTACCAAAGGAGCGCAGAGCAAGACACGCATCGCCCGACTTATTTCGGACCAGAAATTATAGGCTTTTCAACCTTTAAAACAGGTTTTACTTTAAATGCACTTGCGTTTGAAAGCAAACGCTTAGGCGTTTTAGAAGTGCTTACCATGATTCCAAATAATAGAATTTTATTTTACAAATCAGAATTTTATTCTTATCTTTGCCACATGACAATCGAGTGAATCTAATGAGAATATTTACAGAACAAGCTATAAAAGAATATGCAGAAGCGCATCCTGATGCAAAAGTAGCTTTGCAAGAATGGACTACCATAGTTAAAAGAAGCGAATGGACTTGCTTTGCAGACGTAAAAAAGACCTTTAATAGCGTAGATAATATAGGTAATCAACATTATGTATTCAATATCAAAGGCAATAGCTACAGACTGATTGTAGTGATAAAATTCACTATAAAGTTCGTTTATATTCGTTTTATAGGCACTCATGCCGAGTATGATAAGATAGCTGATTGTTCAGTTTTATAATTAAACAGAATCGGCAATTACCGATCAACCAAGAGCCATGACAAAGATAGAAACAAAAGCTCAATACGATTGGGCAGTAAAAAGAGTTGAGGAATTACTTCCACTGGTTACAGATGAAACCCCTCTGGATAATCCTCACAGTATAGAGTTAGAATTACTTCTAATCTCGTTGCAGATTATTCTGAGGAGCATTTCGCACTGGGAGAACCAACGCTGGTTGATGTCCTCAAACTTCGTATGTATGAGATGGGACTTAATCAGAAATCTTTAGCAAAATTAATCGGAGTCAGTCCTTCACGCTTGAGTGATTATATTTCCGGTAAATGTGAACCGACCTTGAAAGTAGCCCGCGAAATCAGCCAGAAATTGAATATTGACGCCAATATAGTACTGGGTGTTTAATATGAGTATAGAAAACAGAAAAACCGCTTAATTCACCATGGAATAAGCGGTTTTAAGTCGGAGCCGAAAGCGGGACTCGAACCCGCGACTTACTCATTACGAATGAGTTACTCTACCAACTGAGTTATTTCGGCAACGTGTTTCGTTGAAAACGGTTGCAAAATTACTGTTTTCTTGAAAACAGCCAAATAAAAAAGAGATTTTTTTCCGAGAAACTACATTTTTCCAGCCCGTACAACCCGTTTCCGTTACATCACAGGAGCATTTGACACATTATTACGTGTAATTTGTACAATAGTCCCTTGTCTGCCTTCTGCCGATTTTCTACTTTTACCCGCAAAATGAAACATTACACTACCATGAAAAAGAAACTGATAATTTCACTGCTGGCACTGGCTTCGCTGGGAGCCGGAGCACAAAACTTGCAAAAGGGAGACTACGGATACTTGTACTGCCACATGAGCGGACGAGGAGAATGGACGGCCTACGCCCTGAGCCGTGACGGCGTACACTTCACGACCTGATTGATGGCGACCCCGTATACAATGTAGAAGAAATGTCAAAAATAGAGGGAGGAGCACGCGATGCCTTTATCTGCCGTACGTCCGACGGAAAGGGCTACCTGATGGTGACTACCGACATGAGCAACGCCAAGAGCCGCTCGTGTTCAACTACGGCATCAACCTGCTGAAAAGTGACGACCTGATTCACTGGACTTCTACCACCTTCGACTTCCGCCAGGCCCGGACATTTTCTGTGACCCTCAGTCGCCCGACGTCTATAAGGACTACAGCACCATCAAACGCGTATGGGCACCGCAAATTTTCTGGGACCCTTCGTACGTATGGGCCGATGGCACGAAGGGCGGATACATGATATACTATTCACTGCTTAATCCGGCAGAAGACCAGTACGACCGCGTGTTCTATTCCTATGCCGACGCCACCTTTACACGTCTCACTAAACCCCGCCTGCTGGTGGACTGGGGATATGCTACCATCGATGCCGACATTAACTATGTGCCGGCCGACGGACTCTATCACATGCTCATCAAGAAAGAAGGAGGTACACCCGGCATCTTTGCCGCTACAGCTACAAAACTGACCGGTCCTTATAAATAAAAAGATGAAAACGACTATGTGAAGTTTGAAGGCAACAAAAAGTGTGAGGCTACTCTGCCTTCCAGTTGGTGGGCGACTCTACCTGGCGCGTGGCCTACATCGAATACTCCTCCAAGCCCAAAAGATATCGCATCTGCCAGGCCGATGAAAAACTCGCCAACTTCCACTCCCCCGTCACCATGGAGGGCGTGAAACATCCGCAGCACGGCTCGTTCATGCGACTCACCGAAGAAGAATACAAGCGCCTGCAAGAGTGGTCGGACAGCATCATGCGCGAAAGAGCCGCCCGAAACAGCGGAGAAAAGAAATAAAAAGAGGAAAATGAAATATTTTTGTAAAAACTTTTGGCAAACATCCTTTCATTTGAGCAGAAAACATTATCTTTGCACTCCGAATTATGACGTGACAAAAGAGTTTGATGTATTACTGTATAACACATAGTAAAAAGAATAAGCGCACATTCGGAGTTCCGGCGGAATGGACAAATGCCGGAAGCTATTTCTTTTTCTTTTATGTCACTTATTTCCTGAATATTTAAGATTTCCTATTTTTTCAAACACCCGGAACTGCTTTTCGGCAAGTCCGGGCGTTTTTTCGTATATACGAGAGTAGAATAGAAAAAATACAAGATATAAAGATTATTAGTAACAAGGTAATGAGAAATGTAACATTGATCCTCGACGACGGGAGCCGTTTCCCGGGCAAGTCGTTCGGTTATGAGAAACCGGTAGCCGGTGAAGTAGTTTTCAATACGGCAATGACCGGATACCCCGAAAGCTTGACCGACCCTTCGTATGCCGGTCAGTTGATGACACTGACTTACCCGCTGGTAGGTAACTATGGTGTGCCTCCCTTCACATTCGAAGCAAACGGACTACCCACTTCATGGAAAGCGAGAAAATCCATGCCGAAGCGATTATCGTAAGCGATTACAGTGAAAAATACTCTCACTGGAATGCAGTGGAAAGTCTGGGCGACTGGTTGAAACGCGAACAGATTCCGGGCATCACGGGCATCGACACACGCGAACTGACAAAGGTATTGCGCGAGCATGGAGTGATGATGGGAAAATCGTGTTCGACGATGAAACCAAATAACATTCCCGAAGCTACCTATGCAGGTGTGAACTACGTAGACAAGGTTTCTTGCAAGGAAGTGATTCGCTACAACGAAGGCGAAGGCAAGAAAAAAGTTGTGCTGGTAGACTGTGGCGTGAAATCAAACATTATCCGTTGCCTGCTCAAGCGCGACGTGGAAATCATCCGCGTGCCTGGAACTACGACTTCAACTCTCTGCAGTTCGACGGTCTGTTCATCTCCAACGGTCCGGGCGACCCCGACACTTGTGATGCAGCCGTACAGAACATCCGCAAGGCCATGCAGAACGAAAAACTTCCTATCTTCGGTATCTGTATGGGTAACCAGCTGCTTTCAAAGGCAGGAGGTGCCAAAATCTACAAACTGAAATACGGTCACCGCAGCCATAACCAGCCGGTACGCATGGTAGGCACGGAAAAGTGTTTTATCACCTCACAGAACCACGGTTATGCCGTAGACAACAATACACTGGGAGCCGACTGGGAACCGCTCTTCATCAACATGAACGACGGTTCGAACGAAGGTATCCGTCACAAAAAGAACCCCTGGTTCTCGGCTCAGTTCCATCCGGAAGCTGCCAGCGGTCCTACCGACACGGAATTCCTGTTCGATGAGTTTGTAAAGTTGCTGTAATCCACTAAAAAACAAAGAAGACAATGAAAGAAAACATAAAGAAAGTATTGCTGTTAGGTTCAGGAGCCCTGAAAATCGGTGAAGCTGGTGAATTCGACTACTCTGGTTCGCAGGCTCTGAAAGCGCTGAAGGAAGAAGGTATCGAAACCATCCTGATTAACCCGAACATCGCACCGTGCAGACTTCGGAAGGTGTGGCAGACAAAATCTACTTCTTGCCCGTTACTCCGTATTTCGTAGAAAGGTCATCGACAAGGAACGTCCCGACGGCGTGCTGCTGTCATTCGGTGGACAGACTGCTTGAACTGCGGTGTGGCTCTCTACAAAGCCGGTGTGTTCGAGAAATACAACACCCGCGTACTGGGTACTCCGGTACAGGCCATCATGGATACGGAAGACCGTGAGCTCTTCGTACAGAAACTGGACGAAATCAACGTGAAGACCATCAAGAGTGAGGCGGTAGAAAACATCGAAGATGCCCGCCGTGCAGCGAAGGAACTGGGTTATCCGGTCATCATCCGTGCAGCTTACGCACTGGGAGGTCTGGGTTCAGGTTTCTGCGACAACGAAGAAGAACTGAACGTGCTGGCCGAAAAAGCGTTCTCTTTCTCTCCGCAGGTGCTGGTAGAAAAGAGTCTGAAAGGCTGGAAGGAAGTGGAATACGAAGTAGTGCGCGACCGTTTCGACAACTGTATCACGGTCTGCAACATGGAAAACTTCGACCCGCTGGGTATCCACACCGGTGAGTCTATCGTTATCGCTCCGTCACAGACGCTGACCAACAGCGAATACCACAAACTGCGCGAACTGGCCATCCGTATCATCCGTCACATCGGTATCGTGGGTGAATGTAACGTACAGTACGCGTTCGACCCTGAATCAGAAGACTACCGCGTAATCGAGGTAAATGCCCGTCTGAGCCGTTCTTCTGCACTGGCATCTAAGGCTACAGGTTATCCTCTGGCTTTCGTTGCAGCTAAGTTGGGATTGGGTTACGGACTGTTCGACCTGAAGAACTCGGTAACAAAAACAACTTCTGCCTTCTTCGAGCCGGCACTGGACTACTGCGTATGTAAAATTCCTCGCTGGGACTTGGGTAAGTTCCACGGCGTAGACCGCGAACTGGGCTCCAGCATGAAGTCGGTAGGTGAAGTCATGGCCATCGGACGTACCTTCGAAGAAGCCATCCAGAAAGGTCTTCGTATGATTGGTCAGGGCATGCACGGTTTCGTGGAAAACAAGGAGCTGGTTATCGAAGACATCGACAAAGCACTGCGCGAACCGACCGACAAGCGTATCTTCGTCATCTCAAAGGCTATGCGTGCAGGCTACACAGTAGACCAAATTCACGACCTCACCAAGATTGACAAGTGGTTCCTCGACAAGCTGATGAACATCATGCAGACTTCTAAGGAACTCCACGAGTGGGGCAACAACCATACACAGCTTTCACAGCTTCCGAACGAGCTGCTCTACAAGGCAAAACGTCAGGGATTCTCCGACTTCCAGGTGGCACGTGCCATCGGCTACGAAGGCGATATGGAAGACGGTATCCTGGAATCCGTAACCACCGTAAGAGTGTAGGCATCGTGCCGGTAGTAAAACAGATTGACACGCTGGCAGCCGAATATCCGGCACAGACCAACTACCTGTACCTGACTTACAGCGGCGTGGCCAACGATGTACACTACCTGGGCGACCACAAGAGTATCGTTGTACTGGGTTCAGGTGCTTACCGTATCGGTTCATCCGTAGAGTTCGACTGGTGCGGCGTACAGGCACTGAACACCATCCGTAAGGAAGGCTACCGCTCAGTAATGATCAACTACAACCCTGAAACCGTATCGACCGACTACGATATGTGCGACCGTCTGTACTTCGACGAACTGACTTTCGAACGTGTGATGGATATCCTCGACCTGGAAAACCCGCACGGAGTCATCGTATCTACTGGCGGACAGATTCCGAACAACCTGGCATTGCGCCTGGACGCACAGAAGGTAAACATCCTGGGAACTTCTGCCAAGAGCATCGACAACGCTGAAGACCGCGACAAGTTCTCGCTATGCTCGACCGTATCGGCGTAGACCAGCCTGAATGGAGCGCACTGACTTCTATGGAAGATATCAACGCATTTATCGAAAAAGTAGCTTTCCTGTATTGGTTCGCCCGTCATACGTGCTTTCTGGTGCAGCCATGAACGTATGTTCTAATCAGGAAGAGCTGGAACGCTTCCTGCAGCTGGCCGCTAACGTGTCGAAGAAGCATCCGGTAGTAGTAAGCCAGTTCATCGAACACGCTAAGGAAGTAGAAATGGATGCCGTGGCACAGAACGGTGAAATCGTAGCTTACGCCATCTCTGAGCACATCGAGTTTGCCGGTGTACACTCAGGCGACGCTACCATCCAGTTCCCGCCGCAGAAACTGTACGTAGAAACCGTACGCCGCATCAAGCGTATCTCTCGTCAGATTGCGAAAGAGTTGAACATCTCTGGTCCGTTCAACATCCAGTTCTTGGCTCGTGAAAACGACATCAAGGTAATTGAATGTAACCTGCGTGCCAGCCGTTCGTTCCCGTTCGTCAGCAAGGTACTGAAGATTAACTTTATCGAACTGGCTACCAAAGTCATGTTAGGCTTGCCGGTAGAAAAGCCCGAAAAGAACCTCTTCGATCTCGACTACGTAGGTATCAAGGCCAGCCAGTTCTCGTTCAACCGCTTGCAGAAGGCCGACCCTGTGCTGGGTGTAGACATGGCTTCTACAGGTGAAGTAGGCTGTATCGGCGACGACACTTCATGTGCCGTACTGAAAGCCATGCTGTCTGTAGGCTACCGCATTCCGGAAAAGAACGTCCTAATGTCTACCGGTACACTGAAACAGAAAGTAGATTTGCTTCAGGCAGCACGCGCCCTCAAGGCCAAAGGCTACAACATCTTCGCTACCGGCGGTTCTTCTAAGTTCCTAGCAGAAAACGGAGTGGAAACACCCGCGTATACTGGCCAAGCGAAGAAGGTCAGCCTCAGGCACTGGAAATGCTGCACAAGAAAGAAATCGACATGGTGGTAAACATTCCGCGTGACCTCACTCCTACCGAGTTGGAAAACGGATACAAGATTCGCCGTGCCGCAGTCGACCTGAACATTCCTCTGGTAACCAATGCCCGTCTGGCAAGCGCATTCATCAATGCCTTCTGCTCTATGAGCATTGACGACATCGCTATCAAGAGCTGGGACGAATACAAATAATCCGTACCACTTAAAGATATAGATAAAATTAATCCCCTCCGGAACTATTTGTAATGAATGAGTTCTGGAGGGGATCTTTTATTTATAGAAAACATAAAACAATAAAAAAGCCCACCGATAAAGGACGATGGGCAAGCGCCTAAATGTTTTCACAACGGAATAATCCTTATTGTGATTTGCTTCATTTTAGTTTTACAAAAATAAAAAGAAACAACACAAAAGACAAGTTTTTTCATAAAAAATTAGTAGTTTGAGAAAATTGAAAATACAACTATGAAACATATTTTAGGTTTAGACTTAGGTACCAATAGTATAGGATGGGCAGTTATCAATGCCATAAAAGAAGAAAACACTCAAAAAGAACAACTCATAGGAATCAATACTGCAGGAAGTAGAATAATTCCAATGGATGCCGCCCAATTAGGAGATTTCAATAAAGGAAACACTGTTTCACAAACCGCCAACCGTACACAATTTCGTGGGGTACGCCGATTATATGAGCGCAAGAAGCTCAGAAGAGAAAGATTGCATCGCATCCTACAATTATTAGGATTTCTTCCAAAGCATTATGCCAGCCAATTAGACAGGTATGGAAAGTTTATAGCCAATTCCGAGCCCAAGCTCGCTTGGACAACAAATACGCATGAACCTTCTTACTTTATCTTTCAAAGCTCGTTCCAAGAGATGCTCAATGACTTTTTACAAAACAACAACCAAGTAAAAAAAGGTTCCATACGACTGGACTTTGTTTTATTTGCGCAAAAAGCTTTGACACAAAAAATTGAAAAAGAAGAATTAGCCTGGATTTTATTAAATTTCAACCAGAAAAGAGGATACTACCAGCTACGCGAAGAGGAAACAGAAAAAGCGTCTTCTAAAACACGGCAATATTTTGACAGCCAGATTGTAACAGATATTACTGACACTGGGCAAATTTATAAAGGATTAAAAATATTCACAATAACACTTGAAAACGGAGAGAAAGGAAAATTTTTCAGTAAAAACATGCCTGACTGGAAAGGTCAGAAAAAAGATATTATTGCAATCATAGACCTTGATAAAAACGGGAATGACAAATATGATGAAAATGGAGAGTTAAGCCGTCGTTTCAAAATTCCTACCGAACAAGAATGGGAAGAACAGTGGGAGCTTATTAAAACAAAAACTCAAAAAGATCTTGACACATCTCATAAAACAGTAGGCGCATACATCTATGATACACTATTACAAACTCCTAGCCAAAAGATTCGGGGAAAATTGATTCGCACCATTGAACGCAAGTATTATAAAGACGAATTAAATCAGATATTAAAGAAACAAGAAGAATTTCACCCAGAATTGCGAGACTCCAATTATTAGAAGCCTGCATCGAAGAACTGTATCCTAATAACGAAGCCCATCGTAATGCTATTGCAAAATATAGCATTTCCCAATTGCTTATTGAAGATATTTTGTTCTATCAACGTCCACTTAAAAGCAAAAAAATCGCTCATTAGTAATTGCCCTTACGAAGAATACACATACACCAATAAAGAAACAGGAGAAATATGCACTTCTTCATTAAAGTGCATAGCTAAATCACATCCTCTTTTTCAAGAGTTCCGTCTATGGCAATTTATATCAAACCTGCGAATTTATCAAAAGGAAGGAACCATAAACGGGAAATTTACTACTGATATAGATGTAACAAATCAATTTCTGAAAACCGAAGATGACTACGCCAATTTGTTCGACTGGCTTAATCAGAAAAAGAAATCAGACAAGACACATTTCTTAAAAAACCAGCATTTGGATTAAAAAAGAATATAGCAAATTATCGCTGGAATTATGTAGAGGACAAGACATATCCTTGTAATGAGACTCACTACAAGATACTGTCATATTGGGAAAAAGCAGGAATAGAGCAATCAGCCTTAACATCAGAAATAGAAGAGAAACTATGGCATATTCTATACTCTATTTCTGACAAGAATGAACTCAGAAAAGCTTACAGCATTTCGCTGATAAAACTATTTAAGCGATAAATTGCAGATACTTTCAGCAAATTCCTCCTTTCGAGAAAGATTACGGTTCCTATTCTGCCAAAGCTATCAAAAAACTATTGCCACTTATGCGTATAGGAAGATATTGGAAAGCAGAAAATTTCGACAGTACAACTCTTGACCGTATAGAAAAAATATTAACTGGAGAGTTTGAAAGAAAACATAAAGAACCGAACCAGAGAAAAAACAATCCATTTGGACAATTTATACTCATTTCAGGGACTTCCAACCTGGCTGGCATGCTATATCGTATATAACCGCCATTCAGAGATAAAGGACGTTACTAAATGGCAACAACCTTCAGACATTGATGCTTTTCTAAACGCATTCAAGCAACATTCTTTACACAATCCTATTGTGGAACAAATCATCATGGAAACCTTACGCACTGTACGAGATATTTGGAAACAGACAGGGCATATTGATGAAATTCATGTCGAATTAGGACGTGAAATGAAGAATCCTGCCGAGAAACGCAGAAAACTCACCCAACAAATACAAGAAAACGAAAACACCAATCTGCGTATCAAGGCACTTCTTACTGAATTTGCCAATCCAGAATTTGGAATTGAGAACGTACGCCCGCACTCTCCAAGTCAGCAAGATTTATTGCGTATATATGAAGAAGAAGTTCTAAACGAAACTAAAGATATACCAGAAGATATTGCTGTTATTTTAAAGAAATTCAATGAAATTGATACCAAAAAACGCCCGTCTACATCCGATGTCTTACGTTATAAATGCTGGCTGGAACAAAAATATCGTTCTCCTTATACTGGAGCTATGATTCCTTTGGGAAAACTTTTCACCCCTGCATACGAAATTGAACATGTAATTCCTCAATCTCGTTATTTTGATGATTCATTCACAAATAAGTTATTTGTGAAGCAGAAGTTAATAAGCTAAAAGGCAATATGTTAGGCTATGAATTCATCAAAAACAATCAAGAAAGAATAGTAGAACTAGGATTCGGACAAAACGTTAAAATACAGACGGTTGAAGCTTATGAGCTATTTGTGAAAGAACATTATTCCTACAACCGCACTAAAATGCAAAAGCTATTGATGGAAGATATTCCAGATCAGTTTATTGAACGTCAATTAAACGACAGCCGTTATATTAGTAAGCTAATAAAATCATTATTATCTAATATTGTACGTGATGAAGGAGAAGAAGAAGCTACATCTAAGAATGTTATTGTTTGTACTGGAAGTATCACAGACCGACTAAAAAAGATTGGGGGATCAACGACGTATGGAATAAACTCATTTTACCTCGTTTCATACGCTTGAACGAAATTACGGAAAGCAATCGCTTTACGACAACCAATGCATGCAACAAGACAATTCCTGCTATGCCATTAGATTTACAAAAAGGATTCAACAAAAAACGTATTGACCACCGCCATCATGCCATGGATGCCATTGTCATAGCCTGCGCCAATCGGAATATAGTCAATTATTTAAATAATGAATCAGCCAGCAAGAATGCAAAGATTTCACGTCAAGACCTGCGACAAATATTATGCAAGAAAACAAAAACCGACAATTTGGGAAACTATCAATGGCTCATTGACAAACCTTGGGACACATTTACCCAAGATATGTACTCCATTTTAAGCAACATCATTGTAAGCTTCAAAACAAAATCTGCGTATTATCAATAAAACAACTAACCATTATATCCATTATGAAAACGGCAAGAAAGTAAACTGCTCACAAAAACAAAGTGATAGTTGGGCTATCCGTAAGCCAATGCATAAAGAAACCGTATATGGAGAAATCAACCTGCGCAGAACAACCACTGCTACATTGAAAGCCGCTCTTGAGAATCCTCAAAGAATTATTGAAAAAGACTTAAAGAAAAAAATAAAGGAACTTTTAACGCAGGGACTCAATGAAAAACAAATCAAAAAATACTTTGAAGACAATAAAGATATTTGGCAAGAAATAAATCTAAAGAAGATACCAGTATACTATTTCACCAAAGAAACTGCCAACAGATTCTTTGCTTGCCGTGAATCAATAAATACAACTTTCAATAAAAAGAAAATAGAAGAAAAAGTTGCAGATACAGGAATCCAACAAATTTTACTGCGTCATTTAGAACAGAATGGTAATAATCCGGAACAAGCCTTCTCACCTGAAGGTATTGAACAAATGAATAAAAATATTAATGTCCCTAAATAAT
>ENA-OQHP01000534-OQHP01000534.1-human-gut-metagenome-genome-assembly--contig:-NODE-534-length-12219-cov-2.721469_pt1 | contig 12219 bp, 15 predicted proteins | sample MGYA00242563_ERZ504717 | MGnify/ENA primary metagenome ERZ504717 (study PRJEB26092, sample SAMD00036212) | human gut metagenome | host: Homo sapiens | study: EMG produced TPA metagenomics assembly of...
ATTTTCTAAAAAGGAGGTTTGACAAAAACTTAGAGGGAACGCCTTTTGATATAGATGTAATATGCAATTATATATTTCAATACATTCTTTTGCATACTTTCCAATTGGATAAGAGGGAGAGTCACAAGACCCAATGCAACCTATAGAATGATAACTCATATATTTTCAAAAGAATATTTAGGATTTTTAGGACTTTCATAAAAAATACCTTTCACATAGGAACTTTAGCCTTTGTGAAAGGTATTTTATAACAATCTTTTACCACTCAAATGGTGTAAGCTGATATACAAGATAATTTATCCAATTTGTATAAAGCAAGCTACTATGTGCTTTCCAAAGAGAAATAGGCTCTTTAGTTGGGTCATTATCCTTAAAATAGTTTTTAGGAATTTCAGGATTTAAGCCCTTTTCACAATCTCTAAAATACTCGTTCTTGAGAGTATCTGAGTCATATTCAAAATGTCCCATTACAAATATTTGTCTACCTTCCTTTGCATAAACTATGCAAACTCCAGCTTCCTTAGATGAAGAAATAATCTGTAATTCCGGATTTTTTCAATGTCTTCCGCTCTTACCTCTGTATGTCTTGAATGAGGTACATAGAATACATCATCAAAACCTCTTAACAAGTCATAGTGGTTGTAAACCTTTGTATGTTCAAACACACCAAACATTTTTTTATCAAGCTGATACTTTGGTATACCATAATGATAGTATAAACCAGCCTGTGCACCCCAGCAAATATGGAAAGTAGATGTAACATTTGTTTTACTCCATTCCATAATTTCACACAATTCGCTCCAGTAATTTACTTCTTCATATGGCATTTGCTCAACTGGTGCACCTGTAATAATCATACCGTCAAAACGGGTATCCCTTATATCATCAAAGACGCTGTAAAACTCATCAAGATAAGCCTCACTTGTGTGCTTTGAAATATGACTTCCATTCTTATAAATGTTACCTGTAACTGTAATGGTGTATTACTTAAAAGTCTTAAAATCTGAACCTCTGTCTGCTGTTTATTAGGCATCAAATTACAACAAGAATTTTAAGAGGACGAATATCTTGGTGGAATGCTCTATCCTCACCCATTACGAAAATACTTCCCCTCTCAGTATCCCCTTTGCAGGTAAATTATCCTTAACCTTTATAGGCATATAATCACTCTTTCCTTTTCTGAATACTAATACTAAGTATAAAGTATAACATATTTTTTCAAAATTGAACAGACAAAATAAAAAAAAGACTGGATATATAGGTACTATTATTGTAAAATACATTTAAAGGGTAAATTTTAAATGTACATAAAAATATTTTACGGAGGTTTTAATGGAGAAAACTGACTTTAAAGTAATATTACCTATATTTAAAAATAACAAATATTTCATTACTGACTTTGGTGCAGTAAATGACGGATATACAAATAATTCAAAAGCCATTGAAGATACTATTAATCATTGTTCTTCCAACGGTGGTGGAAAAGTAATTATCCCTAAAGGATTATGGTTTACTGGTCCTATTGAATTAAAAAGTAATGTGGATTTACACTTGGAAAGAGGTGCTATTTTACATTTTTCCAATAATCCAAAAGATTACCCTCTCATAAACACAAATTTGAGGGATATTTTATGTATCGTTGTAAATCTCCTATCTATGGCAAAGATTTAGAAAATGTTGCTATTACAGGCTATGGTGTAATTGACGGAAATGGCGATAAATGGCGTCCTATAAAGCATTTTAAAATGACTGAAAAAGTTTGGGCTGAACTTGTAAGTCAAGGTGGTGCTGTTGATAATAGTGGAAAAGAAGAAGTATTATGGCCATCTGAAACAAACAAAGAGGCAAACAAAGCCTTTTTAGACAATTATCTTCTCTATAAAGATAAAGAAACTTGCGAAAAATACCATTCTTTTCTTCGCCCTGCACTCTTTAATTTAACAAGATGTAAAAATGTACTTTTAGACGGTGTAACATTCAGAAATTCTCCTGCTTGGTGTGTTCACCCTTGGTTATGCGAAAACATTACCATTCAAAATGTACATATACAAAATCCTTGGTATGCACAAAATGGCGATGGTCTTGATTTGGACTGTTGCAAAAATGCACATATTTTAAATTCTACATTTGATGTAGGAGATGATGCTATATGTATGAAGTCCGGCAAAAACGAAGATGGTAGAAAGCTGGGTGTTTTCAACTGAAAATGTACTTATAAAAAACTGTACTGTCTACCATGGTCATGGCGGATTTGTTGCCGGTAGTGAGATGAGTGGCGGACTTAAAAATATTTTCGTAGAAGATTGTACTTTTATAGGTACTGACATAGGTTTAAGATTTAAAAGCTGTCTAGGGCGTGGTGGCATTGTCGAAAATATATATTGCAAAGATATAAATATGCTTAATATAAAAAATAAAGCTATTGCTTTCAATATGGGATATGATATGGATACAAAAGCTGGACAAGAAATTTCTCCTGAAGAAATACCAGAATTTAAAAATATATTTATAGAAAATATTGTTTGTAATGGTGCTAAAACACCTATTTCTATTTCCGGACTTAAAGCTATGCCTGTACACCATATATATTTAAAAAATATTTCAATACAAACTAATGGCAATATTGAAATTGAAAATGCAGAAAATATTTCACAAGAAAATATAAATATTATAAAAGAAATTTGAGGAGGTACTTATATATGAAAAAATTTATTACTTTATCTATGGCATTAACAATGGCATTATGTTCTCTTTCTTACGGTGCCGTTATTAATCCAAAACAAGATGGAAATATTGTAAAGTCATATACAAAAACTGATGATACAAATAAACAATGTGATGTTATTGCAGCATATTTAAAAAGCGAAGATGTGCAAGAACTTCTTGCAAAAGAACTTACTGAAAACACTAAAAGAACTGACAAAGATGTAAGCTACGAAGTTGAAGGTGGAAACATCTACTTTGATAAAACAACTGGCTTAATTACTGGTGCTGATAATACTGTAACAAAAGTTGATATTCCTCTTTACATTGATAAAGTTCTTGTATTAGGTATAGATGATTACGCATTTTTCAACTGTGGCAATCTTAAAGAAGTTTCTATGAAAACAGAACCTAAAACAATAGGTAAAAAAGCCTTTGCCTATTCAGGTCTTAAAAAGATTACTCTCTCTCAAAAAATTACAACTATAGGAGAAAGTGCTTTTGCTTATTGCCCTATTACTTCTCTAGTGCTTACTGACAACATTAGTTCTATTGGTGCTAATGCCTTTGAACAGTCTGCACTTACTACAATAACAATGCCAAAGGCATTAACAGAAGTTCCTGAAAACTGCTTCAATGGTTGTTCAGCATTAAAGACAATAGGCTTAAACACAGGAGTTAAAACTATAAGCAAAAATGCTTTAAAGGGCTGTTCTTCACTTCTTAACATTACTATTCCAGCCAATGTAGAAACAATAGGCGAATCAGCTTTTGAAGATTGTACTAAACTTTACAATGTTATATTTAATGCTGGCATAAAGTATATTAAGCTAGAGCATTTGCAAACACTACTGCCCTTACTTCTGTTTCTTTCCCTTACACACTTACAGAATTAGATAGCACATCTTTCGAGGGTTCTGGTCTTAAAAATGTAACTTGCTATAATAAAAATGTAGCTAGTAACAGAACTCTTTATCCAAGTGGTGTAAAGGTAAAAACTGTAGCAAAAAGCTATATTCAAAAGTAAATATCAATAGCCTCAATACTGAGGGCTATTTTTATACACAAAAAAACGCTGCTAAAAAGCAGGCGAAAATTTATCACTAGATATTAGATTTCAAAATCAGCCATAGAAGACTTTACAGCTTCATATTCAGCATCATCGTGAATATCAAGGCGTAATGGAGCGCTGATATCAAGAGAGAAAATACCCATAATAGACTTAGCATCTATTACATATCTTGCTGAAACTAAATCAAAATCGCCATCAAAAGTGTTAATTTTATTAACAAATTCCTTTACCTTATCAATTGTGTCTAACTTAATGTTAATTGATTTCATAGTGTTGTTACCTCCTATTATGTAAGTGTAAGCTATAAATACTTCCATATAATTTTAACTGTATTTTACTATTTTGTCAATGAATATCTAACAAAATTTGTACTATTTTCATTTTATTTTGAATAATATTTACAAAGCAAAAGGAGGCTTGACTAAATGGAAGCATTTGATATATACAAAGATATAGGAATAAGAACAGGTGGAGATATATACATTGGCATTGTAGGCCCTGTAAGAACAGGTAAATCAACATTTATAAAAAAATTTATGGAAATGTTAGTAATTCCTAATATTGAAAACCAGTACATAAAAGAAAGAACCGTTGATGAACTTCCTCAATCTGCTGACGGCACAGCTATTATGACAACAGAGCCTAAATTTGTACCAAATGAAGCTGTTGAAATAAATATAAACGATGTAAAGCTAAATGTTCGTTTAATAGACTGTGTTGGTTACATAGTAGACGGTGCTACGGGACATCAGTTGGAAAATGGTCCAAGAATGGTATCTACTCCATGGTCTGATGAAAAATGCCTTTTACCAAAGCAGCAGAAATGGGAACAAAAAAAGTTATAAAAGACCACTCTACACTCTGTCTTATGGTTACAAATGACGGCACAATTACTGATTTACCTAGGGAAAATTACATTTCGGCTGAAAATACTATTGCCGAAGAATTAAAAGGCACAGGTAAACCTTTTGTTATAATTTTAAACACTAAAGACCCAGAAAACCAAAAAACATTAAATATGGCAAATGAAATGAGTAAAAAATACTCTGCACCAGTATTGCCAGTTGATTGCAAAAATATGACTATGGATGACATTAACTCTATATTGGAAACTGTTTTATATCAATTTCCTATTATACAGATTAATATACATACTCCAAAGTGGATAGAAACCCTTGCCTCAAATCATTGGTTAAAAGAAAATCTTATATCCACAATAAAGGAATTTGCAAAAAACATTTCAGGCTTTACAAGTATAAAAGATGCCCTTTCCGTTTTTGCACAAAATGAAAATATTAAGAAAAGCTATTCCGAGGCTATAGATTTAGGCACAGGTTCGGCAAATATTGAATTAAGTCTAAATGATAATCTGTTTTACAATGTGCTTTCTGAAACAACAGGTATGAAAATTGACGGAGAATATGAGCTTATATCCACTATAAAACTTTAGCACAAGCTAAAAAAGAATATGACAAAATGAAATTGCTATTGATGAGGTAAAACGCAAAGGTTATGGCATAGTCAGCCCTTCTCCTGAAGATATGACTATTGAAAAACCTACTTGTATTAAACAAGGAAACAGATATGGTTTAAGTATTTCTGCAAAAGCTCCGGCAATACATATGATTAAAAGCAATATTAATGCAAATGTGGCAACTGTAGTTGGAACTGAGGAGCAATCCAAAGACTGGTAAATTATCTTACTACAAAATATAACAATTCCACAGAAGTGTGCTGGAATACGAAATATTCGGTAGAAGTCTTAGCGACCTCATAAATGATGATTTAAACACAAAAATATTGCGATTAAACGAAGATACGCAAAGTAAAATACAAGACACTATTGAGAAAATTCTCAATACCGGTCATGGAGGAATTATCTGTATTCTACTTTAAAAGACATTTTAATTGTCCAATTTTAGGGATTTTATACAAAAAAGTTTTTCATTTTTCTACACTTTTACTATTTACAAATATAGAAAAATGTCATATAATATACTTGATTGTTGAAAAACAATCATGCCCCTTGCTCTTGGACGAAGCCCCTTACCTTTCTAAACTTTGTCTAAGAGCTTTTCTTATATATATTTTAACTCCAGTGAAGAAAAACTGGAGTTTTTTATTATAGAAAAAGCCACAGAGTAAATAACTCTGTGGCTAAATTTATACAGTTTATTAGAATACTGCTACAACAGCACCCTGATACTTTTCATCAATAAAAGATTTTACCTTATCACTCTGTAATGCAGAAACAAGAGCCTTAATCTTTTCGCTATCCTTGTTATCTGGTCTTACAGCAACAATATTTGCATATGTTTCAGCTGCAAGTGAGTCCTTTGCTTCTACAGCAATAGCATCGCTTACCTTTAAACCAGCTTCTACAGCATAGTTACCATTAATTGCAGCAATGGCTACATTGTTAATAGAACGAGGTAACTGAGCAGCTTCAATTTCTGTAATATCAAGGTTCTTTGGATTTTCAACAATATCATTCTTTGTAGCTGATAAACTTGCATCTTTTTTAAGCTTAATTACTCCATTATCCTGTAAAAGAAGTAATGCTCTTGCTTCATTTGTAGCATCATTAGGTACTGCAATCTTATCGCCATCTTTTAATTCGTCTAACGACTTAATAGTTGTTGAATAAAGACCAAATGGTTCATAGTGAATAGCTGCTGCTGAAACAAGGTCTGTACTGTTATTCTTGTTATAATCATCAAGATATGGCTTATGCTGGAAGTAGTTAGCATCTAAATCTCCAGCAGATAAAGCTACATTTGGCTGAATATAGTCTGAATATTCCTTAACATCTAATGTATAGCCCTGTTCTGCTAATACATCTTTAGCTACTGCAAGAATTTCTGCGTGTGGAGAAGGACTTGCACCAACTGTAATAACCTTGTCTTCTGAATTTGCGTCTGCACTATTGCCTGTTGAACCACAGCCTGTAATAAAAGCTGCTGTAATTAATAAACTTAAAGTAACTGCTAAAAATCTTTTCATTTTTTATTCCTCCATTTTTTATCTTATTCTTTTATCTGTTTTCTTTGAAACTTTGTTACCAACCTCTTGTATAATCTGTACTATGATTACAAGAATAGCAACTGTCAAAAGCATAACATCTGTCTGGTATCTATAGTATCCGTAACGAATAGCAATATCACCAAGACCACCACCACCTACAAAACCAGCCATAGCTGAATATGCAAGTATAGTTGTTACTGACAATGCACCACCAATATATAAAGCAGGCTTTGCTTCAGGCACAAGTACCTTGCAAATTATCTGCCAAGTTGATGCTCCCATTGATTTTGCTGCCTCAATTACACCATAATCAACCTCTAAAAGAGAGCCTTCAACAACTCTTGCAATATAAGGTGCTGCAGCTATTACCAAAGGTACAACAACTGCATTTGGACCTAATGTAGTTCTTACAATTAATTCCGTTACAGGTCTTACCATAATAAGTAATATAATGAAAGGTATTGACCTAAAAATATTGATAATAAAGCCTAAAACCTTTTCAACTCCAGCCATAGGGTGAATACCGTCTTTTCTGGTAACCACCAATATAATTCCGAGAGGTAAACCTATGATATAAGCAATGGCTGATGACAAGAGAACCATATACAATGTTTCTCCAATACCCTTAATAATCATAGATGATGTCTGTGGGTCAAAAATCATTTTCAGTCACCTCCTCAAATGGAATATTAACTGTTTTCAAATAATTCAAAGCTGAATCAACATTTTCTTCATTTTCAGAAAACTGAATTACCATTCACCAACAGCCTTGTTGCCAATAGCCTTAGTCTGAGCATACATAATATTTACAGGTACTTTTGTTCTCAGCACAAGATTTGATATAACAGGTTCTCCTGCTTCTCTGCCGTCAAAAGTAATTCTGAAATATCTGCCACCGGAAAAATCAGTTTCCTTTATGGCATCTCCCATAATAAGCTGTTTACCTATGTGAGATTTTGGACTTTCGAATATTTCCTTTACAGGACCTCTTTCAACTATGTCACCCTTATCAATAATAGCAACATTATCGCATATAGAAGAAATAACGTCCATTTCGTGGGTAATTACAACTACAGTAATGCCCATTTTTCTGTTTAAGTCCTTTAAAAGTGCAAGTATAGACTTTGTTGTGTTAGGGTCAAGAGCTGATGTAGCTTCATCACACAATATAACCTTTGGTTCAGTTGCCAAAGCTCTTGCAATAGCTACTCTCTGTTTTTGTCCACCGGAAAGCTGAGACGGATAAGCCTTTTCCTTATCGGCAAGGTCAACAATTTTCAAAAGCTCTCTTGCCTTTTCTTCTCTTTTCTTTTTATCCATTCCCTGTAATTCCAAAGGAAAACATACATTCTGAAGAACATTTCGCTGAGCCAAAAGCTGGAATTGCTGAAAAATCATACCCATAGACTGTCTTGCTTTTCTCAGTTCTTTTTCAGTCATCTGACCTAAATCATTACCGTCAAAAATAACTTGTCCACCAGTTGGAACTTCAAGAAAATTCATACATCGTATGAGAGTTGACTTTCCTGCACCACTTAAACCTATAATGCCATAAATCTCTCCACTATTAATAGAAAGATTAACATTTTTAAGAACTGTAACAGTATTTTGTGAGCTTGTAAAACTTTTTGTTAAATTTTTAATTTCAATTAAAGCTGACATTTATACCACCATTTCGTATTTCATATAGGAATTATAGGAATATAATAACATTACATAAACATTTTGTCAAGAGAAAAAGTGAAAACTGAATTTTTTTGATATTTATTAATATTCTATAAACCCTATATTCATTTATTATTTACAATTTCAATTCTAACATTTTTATGTATACAAGTCAATTTAAAACATAAAAACGGAAATGATTTTACACATTCCCGTTTAAAATTAAAGCATATTTTTTAAATATTTTCCTGTATATGATTTTTCAACCTTTACAACTTCCTCCGGTGTACCTGTAGCAACTATTGTGCCACCTCCGTCGCCACCTTCCGGACCTAAATCAATAATATAGTCAGCACATTTTATAACATCAAGGTTATGTTCAATAACAACGACTGTATTGCCACCCTCTGTCAATCTCTGGATAATATCAATTAATTTTCTGACATCGTAAGAATGAAGCCCTGTTGTTGGTTCATCAAGTACATATATTGTTTTGCCTGTACTTCTTTTACTAAGCTCTGTTGCCAGTTTTACTCTTTGTGCCTCGCCACCTGAAAGAGTTGTTGAACTTTGTCCAAGTTTAATATAGCCAAGTCCTACATCTTTAAGAGTCTGAAGTTTTACTTTTAATCTCTCTATATTGATGAAAATTCATAAGCCTCATCAACTGTCATATCCAAAACATCGGCTATAGACTTGCCCTTGAATTTAACCTCCAAGTTTCTCTATTGTATCTCTTGCCATGACAAACCTCACAAGGCACATATACATCAGGAAGGAAGTGCATTTCAATTTTTAAAATACCGTCACCACTGCAAGCTTCACAGCGACCACCCTTAGTATTGAAACTAAATCTACCTTTTTTGAAACCTCTTACATTTGCCTCCGGAGATTGAGCATACAAATCTCTTATAATATCAAAAAGACCGGTATAAGTTGCTGGGTTAGAACGAGGTGTTCTACCAATGGGCTTTGGTCAATATTTATAATTTTATCTAAAAATTCTTCGCCTTTTATTTCCTTATATTTTCCTGGGCGTAATTTTGCTCTATTTAAATCTCTGGCAAGGGTTTTATACAATATTTCATTTACAAGTGATGATTTTCCACTACCACTTACACCTGTAACACAAGTAAACACTCCTAAAGGTATTTCAACATTTACCTTTTTAAGATTATTTTCCTCTGCACCTTTTATAACCAGCTTTTGACCATTTCCGGTTTTTCTAATCTGTGGTACTTCTATTTTTTCTCTGCCACTTAAAAAAGCACCAGTAAGGAATTTTTATCCTTTAAAATATCCTCATATGTTCCGGCAAATACAATATTTCCGCCTTTTTCTCCAGCATATGGTCCTACATCTACAATAAAGTCACTTTCTCTCATTGTATCTTCATCGTGTTCAACTACAATAAGGGAATTACCTATATCTCTCAAGTGCTTTAATGTGCCTAACAACTTATCATTATCTCTCTGATGAAGTCCAATACTAGGTTCATCTAATATATAAAGCACACCTACAAGTCCACTACCAATCTGTGTAGCAAGTCTTATTCTCTGTGCCTCGCCACCTGAAAGTGTACCAGCAGTACGACTTAAAGAAAGATAATCAAGACCTACATCAACTAAAAAGCCTATTCTTGCCTTTATTTCCTTTAATATTAAATCTCCAATAGCACGCTGTTTTTCATTTAATTCAAGATTATCAAAGAACTTTTGAATATCCTTTATAGACATTTCTGTTACCTGTGATATATTTTTTCCACCTAATGTAACAGCAAGGACTTCCGGCTTTAATCTTTGACCATGACAAGTAGGACAAGGAACAGAAGTCATATAGTCCATATATTCTTCCTTTGCTGAATCGGAAGTAGTTTCTTTATATCTTCTCTCTATAGTAGGAATAACACCATCAAAATTAAACTCATATACTCTGGCTTTTCCACCAGACATATAAGCTACCTGTATAGGCTCGCTACAACCGTAGAGAATAGCTTTCTTTCCCTCTTCCGGAATATCTTTAAAAGGTGTATTCATATCAAAGCCATACTTTTTGCCCAATTCTGTAACTACAGAATAATATCCTGAACTAGGGTCAGATATATTGTTCCAACCCATAGCACAAATTGCACCTTTTCCAATAGATAAATCCTTATTAGGCACAATTATATCTGGGTCAACCACCATTTTTACACCTAAGCCTGTGCAATCTGGGCAAGCACCATTAGGATTATTAAAAGAAAAGTTAGGTGGTTCTATTTCTCCTATACTTATACCACAATCTGGGCAAGCGAAATTCTGGCTAAAAACTATTTCCTCTTTACCTACAACATCAACAATAATAATGCCACCAGTTAAAGCTGAAACAGTATCAACAGCCTCACTTATACGCTTGTTTGCACCCTCTTTTATAACAATTCTATCTACAACTATTTCAATATTATGCTTTTTATTTTTATCAAGCTCTATTTTTTCACTTATGTCATAAATATTCCCGTCAACTCTTACTCTAACATAGCCACTTCTTTTGGCGTCTTCAAATATTTTGACATGTTCGCCTTTTCTATTTCTAACAACAGGAGCTAAAATCTGAATTTTTGTTCCTGTTTCCATTTCCATAATTTTATCTACAATTTGGTCAACTGTCTGTTTTTGAATTTCTTTTCCACATTTTGGACAATGTGGCACACCAATTCTAGCAAACAAAAGACGCATATAGTCATAAATTTCAGTAACTGTACCTACTGTAGAACGAGGATTGTTGTTTGTAGTTTTTGGTCTATAGAAATAGCAGGAGAAAGCCCCTCTATACTGTCTACATCAGGCTTTTCCATTTGACCTAAAACATTCTGGCATAAGAAGAAAGACTTTCCACATATCTCCTCTGACCCTCTGCATAAATAGTGTCAAAGGCTAAAGACGACTTGCCGCTACCACTTACACCTGTAAACACAACTAATTTATCTCTGGGTATAGTTAAATCAACATTTTTTAAATTATTTTCTCTTGCACCTTTTATAATAATTTCTTTATTTTCCATAAATTCACCTATTTTACATTAAAGACAGCTTTTTATACTCTATCATTTTATCTCTTAACTGTGCCGCTGTTTCAAAATCAAGATTATCTGCTGCTTTTCTCATTTTTCTTTCAATCTTTTGAATTTCCTGTAAAAGTTCATCTCTAGTCATTGACTCCGGTGCTCTTTCCAGTTTAGTTTTCTTATGAGCTACAGGCTCTGTAGCCTTTATTATTTCATGAACTTTTTTTGTAATAGTCTTAGGTGTTATTCCATGTTCAATGTTATATTCTTCCTGTATAAATCGGCGTCTATTTGTTTCAGTAATAGCATTTCTCATAGAGTCTGTAATAGTATCTGCGTACATTATTACTCTACCCTCAGAGTTTCTGGCTGCTCTACCTACAGTCTGTATAAGGGAAGTTTCACTTCTTAAAAATCCCTCTTTATCAGCATCTAAAATAGCAACAAGACTTACCTCCGGAATATCCAAACCCTCTCTAAGAAGATTTATACCTACAAGAACATCAAAAACATTAAGACGCAAATCTCTTATTATTTCCAATCTTTCAAGAGTATCAATATCAGAATGTAAATATCTTACTCTGATTCCCGCCTCTTGAAGATATTTCGTCAAATCCTCTGCCATTTTTTTAGTAAGAGTAGTAACAAGAACCTTTTGCTTTTTCCTTACTGTGGTATTTATTTCAGTTATAAGTCATCTAATCTGTCCTGTT
>ENA-OQHP01000535-OQHP01000535.1-human-gut-metagenome-genome-assembly--contig:-NODE-535-length-12201-cov-1.571973_pt1 | contig 12201 bp, 20 predicted proteins | sample MGYA00242563_ERZ504717 | MGnify/ENA primary metagenome ERZ504717 (study PRJEB26092, sample SAMD00036212) | human gut metagenome | host: Homo sapiens | study: EMG produced TPA metagenomics assembly of...
CCGCCATGGACGTGTCGGCAGCCACAAGGTGACGCTGCTGGACGGCACCGAATACGACTTCGGCGGCGAATGGAAGACCATCAGCATGTACGACTCCCTTTCCGAGGCCCTGGGCGAGGAAATCGTGCCGAACGGCGGTCCGGACAACCCCGGCACCTCCGTGGAGCACCTGGGCGAGATAGCGACAAGCTCGGCGTGGAACGCGACGACGTGGAGAACCACGGCAAGCTCGTCGAACACCTGTGGGAGCACTTCTACGAGGACAAGCTGTACGAGCCGACCTTCGTGCGCGACTTCCCGGTCGAGACCTCCCCGCTGGTCAAGGGCCACCGTTCCAAGGCCGGCGTGGTCGAGAAGTGGGATCTGTACGTGCGCGGCTTCGAGCTGGCCACCGGCTACTCCGAGCTCAACGACCCGGTCGTGCAGCGCGAACGCTTCGTGGCCCAGGCCAAGGACGCGCTTGCCGGCGACGAGGAGCCTGCGACATCGACGAGGACTTCCTGGAGGCCCTCGGCGTGGGCATGCCTCCGGCAGGCGGCATGGGCATGGGCATCGACCGACTGCTCATCGCACTGACCGGCGCCACCATCCGCGAGACCATCACCTTCCCGCTTGTGAAGCCGCTGAACTGAGGCGGAGCCTCAGTTCAATATTCGGCTTCACGCGAGGCGGTCGAAGAGGAAGCCCTGTGGGCTTCCGTGCCGCCGGAGCCATCCTTAAAAAATAAAAGAGCAATTACTAAAGGGCGTTCCCAATACGGGAGCGCCCTTTTGCATACCCTCGCACACTCTCGCACACCCAACATCTAACATGAGATTCATGGAAATATCGACTTGGATTCGCGGCGCTCGCCTGAAACCCTGCCGCTGGCGATCGCCCCAGTGGTTATCGGGGCCGCGCTGTCGTGGCGGGGCGTGTTTCTTTACTCGCAGGGTGGCGATATATGGCATGAGCCGTGTCCGTTCTTCGGCGGACAGCATGACTTGAGCGAATTGAAATTCGGCTCGCTGGTCGGCGAATGCCAGCGTTCCGCAGGCTGGTTCATCTTGGTGGCGGTACTGTGCGGTTGCGTGGCGTTGTTCCTGCAGGTCGCCGCGAATTTCGCGAACGACTATTCCGACGGCATACGTGGCACCGACGAGGGGCGTGCCGTCGATTCCGCACGGTCATTTGCAAAAACACCATCCGCGGAATCGACTTCGACTCCGGAAATGCTTCCGGCATCGCAGCCCCAGCATGGCCCCGCCCGTCTCGTCGCGTCCGGCGTGAGTCCAAAGAAAGTACTTGCCGCGGCCGGAATCAACGCGCTGATCGCCTGCCTGTGCGGTCTGGCTGTCGTTACATTGACCGGCTACTGGTGGTTCATCCTGGTCGGTATCGCCTGTCTCGTGGCCGGCTGGTGCTACGTCGGCGGCAAACACCCCTATGGCTACCACTATTTGGGTGAGATATTCGTTTTCATCTTTTTCGGGCTCGTCGCCACCTGCGGCACGATGTTCGCCCTGGCCGGCACAATCTCGACCGAGGCATGCTCGGCGGCGCCAACGTCGGCCTCATCGCCGTCGCGGTCCTGTGCGTCAACAACCTACGCGACGTCGAACCGACCGCACGCACGGCAAGCACACATGGATGACCGCTTTGGGCCGGCGCAACGGCACGGTTTTTGCGATTGCGCTGCTGTCCGTCGCCGTGCTGTTGCTCGCCGCTTATATACTGCTGCTGTCGACGCCTGCGATGCCGACAATCGCAATACTGGCGGTCACGTGCGCGATGTGCGCTGCCGCCGCCGTCGCGATCGCAAGAAAAAATACGGCGAGGCGCTGCCGCTGTGTACGTTCTCCTCACTGGCGCTCGCCGCAACGTACGTGTGTTGCGTGGTGTTTGCCTAGCGCTGCAACGACAGTGCAACGAAATGAAAATTGTTGCAAAACGTGGGGCGTCAATCGTCGGAAACGGCTTGTTTTGGGTGTGCCAAGCGGTAGACTTGCAAGCATGACTTACAAACTAGTACTGCTCCGTCACGGACAGAGCGCATGGAATAAAACCAATCAGTTCACCGGCTGGGTCGACGTCCCGCTGACCGAGCAGGGTGTCGAGGAAGCCAAGAACGGCGGCCGCCTGCTCAAGGAGAAGAACGTCCTGCCTGACATCGTCTTCACCTCGATGCTGCGTCGCGCCATCAACACCGCCAACGTGGCGCTGGACGAGGCCGATCGCCTGTGGATTCCGGTCAAGCGCAGCTGGCGTCTGAACGAGCGTCACTACGGCGCTGCAGGGCAAGAACAAGACCGAGATCCGTCAGGAGTACGGTGACGAGAAGTTCATGCTGTGGCGTCGTTCCTACGCCACACCGCCGCCGGAGATCGATCCGAACGACGAGTACGCGCAGAACAACGATCCGCGCTACACCGGCGATCCGGTTCCGGAAGCCGAGTGCCTGGCCGACGTGGTCAAGCGCGTTGAGCCGTACTTCAAGTCCGACATCGAGCCGGAGCTGAAGGCTGGCAAGACCGTTCTGATCGCCGCTCACGGCAACTCCCTGCGCGCCATCGTGAAGATGCTGGACAACCTCTCCGAAGAGGAGATCGCCAAGGTCAACATCCCGACCGCAATGCCGCTGCTGTACGAGCTGGACGAGAACTTCAAGCCGATCAAGCCGCGTGGCGAGTACCTGGATCCGGAAGCCGCCGCTGCCGGCGCTGCCGCCGTCGCCGCTCAGGGCCAGAAGTGAGTTTGTTGCGATTGGGTGCGTGAATAGTCGCGGCTGATCGCACGAAACACATACGAAAAGGTGGGAACCTGCATACCGTAGGTTCCCACCTTTCGTTATTGCCGGCGCCTTTGTCGGTAAGTCTTTTTTCACGTTGTATCTGCGTTTTGCTGATGTCTCCTTGCCTGCGCGGCTCGGCGGGTGCCGTGCGGCGCAGCAAGGCGGACAAAACGGAATCGCAAGAACGTCAGATCACGCCGTATTCCTTGAGCAATGTCGGAATATCAGTGGAATCCAGCTTCTTCACGATCTGTTTCAACACGCCCCTTTCGATGGGGTTGAGCTTCATATCGGTGATCGGTTTGCCGTCTCGCAGCATCACCGTGGCGTTGAGCAGGTTGCGCACGTCGTAGACCGAACCCCACACCTCCGGCACGCCGCGGTCCACGTCGCACAGCGTGTACACGGCCTCCATGCCGGTGCGCATGAATATTCGGTGGTGAAAATCGTGTCGCGCGGCGTCTCCGCGAATTGGCCGAGGAACGCGAAATTCACCGCGCCATCCGCACCACATCGGGGCGGTCGCCGGCGGAACGCGGCATGAAGAACGCATCGATGTACGCATCATCACCGGAACCGTGTTGGCGTGGTTCTTCGCCAAGTCGGCGATCTTGTCGGTCGGCACGCCCATGTGGTACAGCCATTCCTCGCAGATCTCCTCGCCGGTGCAATCCTGCATCGGCTTCTTCACATAGTTGCCGGGCTTGTCAGGGAACAGACCATACACCCATACGCACAGCTGGTCCTTCGGCTGGTCTCGGAACTGCTGCTGGCGATTCAGCGTCCAGCTCATCAGCCAATTGGAATCCTCAACGGTGACGATGCCGCCGGTCACCACATGTCCGGAGAACGGGTCGCGCTTGCAGATCTTCTGGATGTACGGCGGAATCTCGTCGTCCAACGTGGTGACGGTGGCGCTCATCCACTTCGAATGCTCCGGGTCGGAGCAGAACACGTCCGGATGTCCGAAGCTCGGATCCTGCGCCGCGATGCGACGCCACATATCCCAACCGCCGCCGGGCTTGATCTCCGGAGCCCACGCGGCCGGCTCGGTCTGCGAACCCATCGAGGAGTTCTCCACGCAGCCGCCATTGGTGATGAACACCAGATCGTTCTCGCCCAAATCGATGCTGCGGGTCGTGCCATCCGCCTTGGTCAGATCGATGCGCGTGGCCAACTTCTTGGTCGCGAGCTGAACGGATTGCGCGGATACGCGCCGTATTCGGCCTGCTTCCTCAAAATCGTATCCTGCCCGGTGCCGGTGCGCTGGCGTACGGGACCCATGCCGCCGCCAATCGCGAAATCGACGTTCTCCACCTTCACGTTGTAGTGGAACTGCACGCCGAAGCCTTCCAGATACTTGATCATCGGCAGAATCATCGACTCGTACTGGTTGTAGCGGGTGAACCGCAACGCGCTGAAGTCCGGCAGGCCGCCGATATGGTGGATGTAGCGGCGGATGTACAGCTTCATCTCCAACGCGCTATGCCAGTTCTCGAAGGCGAACATGGTGCGCCAGTACATCCAGAAGTTCGTATCGAACACCTCATCGTCGAAGAAGTCGGAGATCTTCTTGCCGTATAGTTCCTCGTTCGGTGTGAAGAACAGCTTCATGATCTCCATCGACGCCTTGTCGGACAGCGCGAACTTGCCGTTCGTGCCGCCGTCCACGCCACGCGCCTTAGTGGAGCGGCATAGCGAATAGTTCGGATCCTCCTTGTTAAGCCAGTAGTATTCGTCCAATACGGACACTCCATCCGTCTCGATGGACGGAATGGAACGGAACAGATCCCACATCACCTCGAAATGGTTGTCCATCTCGCGTCCGCCACGCATCACATAGCCGACGCCAGGAATGTTCGCGCCATCGCAGGCACCGCCCGGAACCGGGTCCTTCTCGAATACGTGGATGTGGTCGCCGGGCATCTGCGCGTCACGCACCAGATAGCAGGCGGCGGACAGCGCTGCAAGACCCGTGCCGATGATGTAGGCGTTCTTGCTATCGATCCCCTCGGGCTTCTTTGGCCGGGCGAATGCTTCGTAATTGCCGTTGGAATAGTACATGACTTCCTCCTTTGGATGCCGCTGGGCACTATTGTGCCGCGTCGTGGGACACAAGTATACGGGCATGAACTGGACGCGATGTCTAGTTTTTACGACTATCGGAGGAATTTCGCTTATAGGTGGCGGATTGCGCTGCATGCGAAAGTGATTTTGCCTATATGTGGCAGATTTCTTTTGGAAAAGGATGTTCGGGGGCGGGATTTTTACCCCCTTATGATGTTTTGGCCGAGGTCATCTGCCACATATAAGCGAGATGGTGGCTTCCAAACGGAAACCACCCATCTCGTCAAGGAAAATGCAAGAAGAGGTGAGGAACCCTCAGTCGATGTCGGTGCCTTCGTCGCGGGTCGGCTCCTTGGACGGGTCGAAACCGGAGACGATGAACACCACGCGGCGGGCCGCGGAAACGGCGTGATCGCCGAGACGCTCCATGAAGCGGCCGGTCAGGACCACGTCGATGAGCTGCTGGTTGGTGCCCTTCCAATCCTCGGACTGGGCCAGTTCGAAGGTCTTCTTGTGCAGAGCGTCGAGCTTGTCGTCGTTGAGGATGATTTCCTCGGCGGTCTTGGTGTCGCGGTCGGTGAGCATGGAAACCACCTGGTCGGCCACATTGTCAAGGAACGCCTGCATTCGGCGAACAGCGGCTGGGCGTCGGCCGGCAGCGGGGAAGCAGGATAGGTGCGGCGGGCCGCTTCGGCGATGTGACGGGCCAGATCGCCCATGCGCTCGAACGTCGCGGCCAGACGCAGGGTGGAGACGACCACGCGCAGATCGGTGGCCACCGGGTTCTGCTTGGCCAGCAGCTTCACGCACTGGTCGATGACGCTGGATTCGAGGGCATCGATTTCGATGTCGCCGTCGATGACGCCTGGGCGGCTTCAAGATTCTGGTTCAGCAACGCGTCGCCGGCACCATTGATTGCCTTGCGAACGTCTTGCGCCATGCGGTCGAGGTCATCGGCGACTGCCTTGAGCTCTTCATTGAAGATAACGCGCATATGCTTGCCTTTCAAATGCTTCACGTATGTCAATATCGGGTTCGGATATAACCTCTCCCAAGTGTATTAGGGAATTGGCGGATTCGCACGTGACGGACGTGTTGTTCCGCCAATGTTCACCGGCACGTTCACCCTGCGTTCACGAAATCGCGCCACGGCCATTCATCGGGGAACGTCAGGGTGTGCGAGAATGAAGACATGTTTGAATCCGTAGGCACGTGGTGGCGTAATCTGACACATCGCCATGGTGACGATCGCAACAATGATGATACTTTGGATGACGCGACGAACACGTTGCTGTCCATACTGCCGCTGGCCTCCATCGTGGTCGACGAGCATGACGAGGTGATACGTGCGCATCCGGACGCCTACGCCCTTGGCGTGGTGCGGGACGACGCCATCGCCGATGACACCGTGGCAAGCGCGGTGCACGAGGTCCGTGCCCCACGGCGGCAAGAAGCAGTTCAGCCTGACCACGACCACGTTGCATGAGCCGAAGAAGGCTCCGAAAGCAGGGAAGCCAACCATGCGGGAGGTTGCCAAACAGGCGTTGATCGGCCAATCGCCGGACAAGCCGGTGACCACGGTGTCCCGCCCGAACTGGCTGAAGGTGATCGTAGGCAGCTCAACGAACGCTTTGTGGTGGTGCTGGTTTCCGACGTGAGCGAAACCGTCCGTTTCTCCCAGATCCGTGATTCCTTCATCACCAACGTTTCGGAGCAGCTCCTCAAGCCGACGCAGTCGCTGGAGGAGCTTGCGGACGCGTTGGAACATGACTCGGACAATAAGGCCGCGATTGAGGGGAACACCGTAAAACTGCGCCAATCCTGCGCTCGCATGGAACATATGGTGTCCGACCTGCTGCTGCTTATCAAGGCGCAGGAACCGATTCTGCCGACGGCGAGCAACCGTATCAACGTCATGGAACAGGTGAAAACCGTCGTCGGCGCGCATCGCGACATGGCGCAACGGCGCGGCATCGACATTGAAATCGATGGCGACGAATCGCTGGACATCAACGGGGAAGGCGAGCAGATTCAGGCCGCGGTCGCAAAGCTGCTCGAAAACGCCATCGCCTATTCACCGGACGGCAAGGGCGTAACCGTATCCGTCAAGCCGAACGAGGACGGCACCAAAGTGCTGCTCAGCGTGCTTGACCGTGGTTGCGGCATTGCACAGAAGGAGCAAAGCCGTATTTTCGAACGGTTCTACCGTGGCGGCAACCAGAATGGGCATTCCGAGGAAGGCATCGGTTTGGGCCTTGCCATCGTCAAGCATGTGGCGTTGACCCACCATGGCTCCGCTTCGGTGTGGAGCGCTCCGGGACAGGGCAGCACGTTTACGTTGGAGCTGCCGGTCGCCAGAAATTAGCAGCGATTACAGAGCGTTGGGACACGCCATATACGGCAAGGGCCGCTTCCGCAGGTTGGTGCGGAAGCGGCCCAATGTTGTTACCGGTTATTTCGCGATTGGCTGAACCGCCGGTCGGGTTATTCGCCAAGACGGCGGTAGTCCCACCGGTCGAAATGCTCCCAAACCAGCATGAGCACGCCGATCACCGTGCCGGCGGCGCACAGGTCTGCAATCGTTCGACATTGATGCCGAAGGCCAGCAGAATCATGCAGATCACCAAGGCGATGGCCCATAATGCGGTGCCGAATGTGAACACCTTCCGCAGGTCGACACGCACCGGTTTGGGGAGGGCCTACGCACGCTTGGATCGATAATCGGAGCAAATTTCATACCGTTACCTTACCTCGGTGCGCGCGTCACAGGTGCTCGACCACGTAATCGACGCACTTCGTAAGCGCCTCGACGTCACTCGGTTCCACGGACGGGAACACGCCGATGCGCAGCTGGTTGCGGCCGAGCTTGCGGTAGCCGTTGGTGTCCACAATGCCGTTCTCGCGCAGCGCGGCGACCACCTGGGAAGCGTTGATGCTCTCGTCAAGGTCGATGGTGACCACGGCGTGGAACGTGCGTTTCGTCGGAAACGAACGGCTGCGCGTAATCGGACCTCTCCGCCCACTGGTACAGCAGCGACGCGGAACGTGCGCAACGCGCCGTGGCCCAGGCGAGGCCGCCATTGTCGTTAAGCCAGCGCACCTGGTTCTCCAGCATGACCAGCGTGGCCACGGCGGGCGTGTTCAGCGTCTGGTCCTTACGGGAGTTCTCGATGGCGGAGGTCAGGGACAGGAACGGAGGAATCCAGCGTCGCGCGCCCGGCAGGCTGACGCTTTTAGCGATGCCGTAGCGCGGTCGATCGCAGCCGGGGAAAGCACGGCGATCCACAGGCCGCCGTCGGAGCCGAACGCCTTCTGCGGGGAGAAGTAGTAGCGTCGGTCTGGCTGATATCCACGTTCAGCGCGCCGGCGCCGCTCGTGGCATCGATCAGAGTCAGCGCGCCCTGCTCCTTGGAACCTTCGACACGCTTGACCGGGGCCGCCACGCCAGTGGCGTTTCGTTGTGCGCCCAGCAGTAAGCGTCCACATATTCGGTGAGCTCCGGCAGGCGATACGTGCCCGGTTTGCCCGCGAAGATCTCCGGATCCTCAAGGAACGGCGCGGATTGCGCGGACTTGGCGAATTTCGCGCTGAAGGAGCCGTACGTGCCGAACGCCGCCTTGCGGGTGATAAGCGACGCGCAGGCGATGTCCCAGAACGCGCTGGCGCCGCCGTTGCCCAGCACGACCTCATAGCCGTCGGGAATCTGGAAGAAATTCGACAGGCCTTCGCGGATGGAGCCGACCACCTGCTTGACCGGGGTCTGGCGGTGCGAGGTGCCCAGAAGATTGCGCGCGCCCGCGTCGAGCGCCTGGACCTGCTCCGGACGGATTTTGCTCGGCCCCGAGCCGAAACGTCCATCCTCCGGAAGCATGTTGGTAGGAATGTTCACAGTGTTCGTCATGTCATCCAAGGGTAGTCAGAAGGTCGGATTGCGCGTTGATATGGCCGTTTTCCGGACGTTCCTCCACCCGTGGCGAATTATTTGCGCAAGGACGGGGTCTTGATGATAATCCCTATGTCGGTGTACCCTTACCCTTGTGACGGTTCTGTAACCGTGCGCGGTCATAAGCTGCGACGGTTTCGCAATCCGCAAGGAGTGATTGATATATGAGGCATGCGGCGCATAAAGCTGCCAAGGTTTCGCACGCGCAATTCAGCTATCCAAGGCGTTGTTCACGGCGAACCGGGGCTCCCATACCGCTAAGGCCGTGCGAATGGCACAGCTGGCGGAAGGCGGCGCCGTAGTCGGACTCGCTCCGGAAGTCGTGGATAAACTGAATGAAGTGGCTCCAATGAGCCGCCGTGCCATGCGTGAGGCCGCCAAAGCCGCTTCCCGCAAATCCGCGTTGGTGACCTCCGCTTCGTTGGCGGCGCTTGTCGGCACCGCGGCGACCGCGTTGGCGTTCAGCCAGCAGAACGCATCCCGACTGGTGCTTGCGGACGACGGTACCGAAACGTCCCAGATCAAACGTGTGTCCGATGGAGCGGCATCCCGTTCCGAAGGACGTACCGCCCTTAAGGAACTGGCTTCCACCAGCAACAACGGCGGTTGGCAGCTGGGAGACACCAGCGCCTCCATGGACGCCAGCCTGATGTCCAAGTCCATCGCCGACAATCCGAACGTCGCCGTCCTGATGGACCAAGACAGCAGCGCCTTACCGGCTAACTTCAATCCGAACCATGCCACCGGAGACGTCGGCAACGCCTACGAGTTCAGCCAGTGCACGTGGTGGGTGTATGTGCGCCGCCATCAGCTCGGTCTGCCTGCAGGCTCCCACATGGGCAACGGCTGCCAGTGGGCCGATTCGGCCGCGCCTTGGGCTATTGGGTTGATAACACGCCGCGCCATGTCGCGACATCATCGTGTTCGCCGCAGGCCAGGAAGGTTCCGACTCGTATTACGGCCACGTCGCCATCGTTGAGAAAATCAACGACGACGGCTCGATCGTGACCTCTGAATCCGGCGCCTCCCTCAATGGCGGCACGTATTCCCGCACGCTCACGAACGTGGGCGATTTCCAGTATATTCACTACTGAGTTTCCCTACCGACGACCGTGCCCCTTTTCTTGTAAGAGGGATGCTGTAAGCTAAGGATTCGATGAAGCATATTAAGCATTGTTCCGTGATTGCTGCGCTCGCCGCGGCCGCTCTTACTTTCGCCGGGGTGGCACCTGCCGCGCTGGCAGCCAATGATGGCGCCACGCAAGATGCTGTCGTTGCTACCCGTTCGTTCCCGAAGACCAACGCCGTGAAGAAGAACATCCTCGCGGAGGCATCGTCCACCCAGGTCGAATCCGATTCCGACTGGGGCGGTGTGGAAAGCCTGAACGTTCCCCAAACCAAATCTCAAGCCGAAAAAGACGCCGAAGCCGCCGCAGCGGCAGCGGAACAGCAGCGTCAGCAGCAGGCCCAGGCTCAAGCACAGGCCCAAGCCGCTTCTCGTTCCGCCGCTCGAAGCGACCTCAGCAGCAGCGGTTCCTTCACCGTGACGCCGCCTGATGGGGCCAGCGTGTCCAGCCTGCTGACGTTCGCGAACCAGTTCGTCGGCAAGGTTCCGTATGTGTCCGGCGGCAATACCCCGTCCGGTTGGGATTGCTCCGGTTTCGTGCAGTATGTCTACGGCCAGATGGGCGTTTCCCTGCCGCATTACTCCGGTGCTCAGGCGACTGTGGGTCGCGCGGTTGGCAGCCTCGCCGACGCGCAGCCGGGAGACATCATCGCCAATGCGCAGCATGCCGCGATCTATGTCGGCAACGGCATGGTCATCAACTCCCAGCTGAACGGCACCCGCTACGATCCCATCGCATGGGTGTTCCCCAGCAGCTACAGCATTCGTCGAATCTTCTGAAGCTTTGACATTGAGCTAAGGGCGTATTTCCGTGAGGATACGCCCTTTTGCTTTGTTATTTTCCGCGTCGTTACTTGAAAACCGCATGTCGCGCGGTATGGTGGAAGTCAGGTGCAACGCATAGTCGCGTTGCCGCAACCTGATTCAAGGGAGGTCGCTCATGATCAATGACAAGGCAATCCTCGTAGGTGTCGATGGATCCCACGCCAGCTACAAGGCGACATGGTGGGCAGCAAATTACGCGAAGCATGCGGGACTGACCCTGCAGATCGTCTGCGCATATTCGCTGCCAAGCTATGCGGCAGTGTCTTTCGATGCCACGTATACGGCCATGGGCGATGACAATGCCGCGCACAACGATGCGCAGGAGATTCTGTCGAAGGCCAAGGCCATCGCCGACGAGCAGGGCGTCGAGGCATCGACGTTGATCGTCACCGGAGATCCCGCATCCGTGTTCGTCGAACTGTCGCGCAACTACAACCTCATCGTCATTGGCAACCGTGGCAAGGGTGGTCTGGCCGAACGACTGCTCGGCACCACCAGCTCCAGCCTGCCGGCATACGCGTACTGCCCGATCTCGTGGTGCCGTACACCGACGACGAAGGCAACCTGATGCACTTGAACAACACCATCACCAAGGTGGCAGTCGGCTCCGACGAATCCAAGTGGGGTCTGAAGGCGTTGGAGATCGCGGCCGCGTTCGCCGATTCGTGGGGTGCCGAGCTGGACGTCATCTCCGCCGTGCCGAACATGAAGGGCTCCGAGGATGAAGGCGTCATGGCGTCCTTCCAGGAGGATCTGGATGTGCGCATCAAGCCGCTTGAAGAGGCGTACCCGAACCTCAAGATCAACAAGCAGATCGTGCCCGGCCCCGCAGCCGGCGCACTGACCAAGGCCAGCTACGATCATGACGTCGTCGTGGTCGGCTCCGTGGTCGTGGCGGCTTCACCGGTCTGCTGCTTGGCTCCACCAGCCAGGGTCTGCTGCAGCATGCGGTCGGACCGGTCTACGTGGTGCCGCGCAAGTATGTGGAAGCCGCGGAGACCCGTCTCGACACCGTGCCGAGCTCGCCTGCCGACGTCACGCCGAAGGCGATCGACGACATCAAGGGCGTCGAGGAAGTGCCGGTCGACAAGGCCAAGCCGGAAGTGGTCGAAGCCATCGAAACGAAGATCGATCCGGACCGTCAGTGACGGTACGGCAAATCGACTGAAATCGATATAAAAACCGCATAGAAGAGGGTGGCTGCGATTCCAACGAATCGCAGCCACCCTCTAACTATGTGCGGTACGTGCGCTCAGTGCTTGACGGTGACGTTCATACGCACCGGCGTCGGCTCGACGTACGTATGCTTGACCGTGCAGCCCTTCTCGATATGACGGCTGACGCGATCGGCGAGCTTTTCGGCGTCCTCGTCGCTCAAACCGGCGTCGGTGGCGTCGATGACCACCTGCTCGTCGAAACCGATGTAGGCGTCGGTATCGGCATCATACGTGCCGTCCACCACGATCTTCG
>ENA-OQHP01000536-OQHP01000536.1-human-gut-metagenome-genome-assembly--contig:-NODE-536-length-12199-cov-1.378562_pt1 | contig 12199 bp, 12 predicted proteins | sample MGYA00242563_ERZ504717 | MGnify/ENA primary metagenome ERZ504717 (study PRJEB26092, sample SAMD00036212) | human gut metagenome | host: Homo sapiens | study: EMG produced TPA metagenomics assembly of...
CAAAATACAAAAGTAATACCATCGGAGTTCATGAACGGATAGTTCAGGTCGGTGCCCAGGTCTTCCAGTCCTTTAACCTTTTCAGGAACGCTCCAGTCGCCACCTAATGTAGCGCTTGAGTACAGCACCTTCTGGTTGGTTCCCGGCAAACGGTGGGAAAGTATCTTCTTGTCCTTCATCCCGTTCGTAAATTCCGTGCAGTCGCTTTCTCCTGTCAAACCGATTTTTCCGGATTCTTCGTGGATTTTATAAGCTTCAAGAAAATTCGCTTTATCGACTACAAAACTATCAATTACGGCCACATTCTCTACACCTCTTATCATGCGGGACCCCATGCGGTAATGCTCCATCAAGCCTTCCACTTCAGAAGCATCACGATTTTTTCTTTCCAGCCAGTAGATATGTTCATCCAGATTTTCAATGGCTTCGTCGAAACGGTAGAGGTCGGCATACGCCTTGCTCAGGTAAAGATAACCGTTGATTACCTTACGTTCGGCACTCTTTTCCAGATAAGGAAGTGATTCCTGCAGTTCGCCGGTCTCGTAACAGCATGCGCCGTACCAAAAATTGTAATTGGCGATTCGAAGGAGACTGTTTCACCAGCGCTTGAACACGGGTTTGGCTTATCGAATTCTTTATTGTTGAACCATTTCTGGGCCTGGCTTAAGCTTTGGGCGGAAGTTCCTCCTGCGCAACAAAGAGCCAGCAGAGGAAGCAAATATCTTTTTTCATCGTTTCTGTGTCTAAAAGTTTCTCAAATGTAGGAATATTCTTGGAATTATGCCATTTTCTGTTCCGCTATTTTTTATTCAGGCAGAACTTTTGTGTGTTTATTTTTGCGAATGTAGTAAATAATGTGCTATTGTCAAAGCGTACGCTCCGGCTGACTTGATAAAAATCTGTAACGAGGACCTGTGGTTCGGGCGTTTTCGTAAATTCGTCGCCGTTTTAACAACATACGATATGGGAAAAATGACGGAAGAAGACCGCCTGATGCGCCGCATCAACCAGCGGTTTATGAAAGGAGTGATGAATTACAAACTGATAGAGGAGGGGGACCGCATTCTGGTGGGCCTTTCGGGAGGAAAGGATTCGCTGGCCTTGTTGGAGTTGCTGGCCCGGCGTTCGCGCATCTACAAGCCGAAGTTTTCAGTGGTGGCGGCGCACGTGGTGATGAAGAACATTGCTTATGAATCCGACCAGACTTACTTGCGCGAATATGCCGAAAGTTTGGGAGTGCCCTACGTGTGTTATGAAACGGAGTTCGATCCGTCGACCGATACACGGAAGTCGCCATGCTTTCTCTGCTCATGGAATCGCCGCAAGGCCCTTTTCACCGTGGCCAAAGAGCAGGGATGCAACAAAATCGCTTTGGGACATCACATGGACGACATATTGGAAACCCTGCTGATGAACATGACCTTTCAGGGAGCATTCAGCACCATGCCACCGCGTCTGGTGATGCGTAAGTTCGACATGACCATTATCCGCCCCATGTGTCTGGTACACGAAGCCGACCTGAAAGAGATGGCCGCTCTCCGTGGTTTCCGCAAGCAGGTGAAGAACTGCCCGTACGAGAAAGATTCTCACCGTTCGGATATGAAAGAGGTGTTGGCACGTCTGGAAGCCATGAATCCGGAGGCTCGCTATAGCTTGTGGGGAAGTATGAACAACATCCAGCACGATATGCTTCCGGTAGAGGAAGACGACTCACTCAAATAAATGTTAGTCATCAGAATGAAGAATCACCTGTTTGCCGGACATGGTGACTTTTCCTTCGGCAATCAGTTCTGACAAGGCACGGGCCAGTGACGGACGTGCCACTCCTAAAATAAAGGCCACTTCCTGCTGGTTGTGGATGCCTCCGTGCATTTTCAGGTAGTTCAGCAGGCGTGATTTCAAGCTTTGCAAGGCAAACTCGTTCAATTTTCGACTCAGGAACAAACTCCGGTCGGATATCGTGGCGATGAAATTCCGCATTACAGCCGGCTGGGCATGCATAAACTCCTCAAAACGTGTCCGGTCCATTACAAGTACCTCACAAAGTTCCGTGGCTTCCACATTCACCGGAAAACGATTCTCCGAGGCATAGATAAAAGCCGGTGCCAGAATGTCGGGTGCCTTAATCCAATCGATGGTAAGTTGCTTGCCCTCGGCATTCTCCATTTGTGTCCTCACATGTCCCTTTATCAGAATAAACAAGGAACGGCACACGTCACCCTGGCGGGCAATGAATTCTCCTTCCTTATATGTGCGCAGACTGTTTGGGGCTTCACGGAGTAACTGATAAAGTGCCTCCGGGTCACAGCCTTCAAACAGGCTCATTCGGTTCAAATTTCGGTATGCATCTTTCTTTTAACTTTTCTTTGGGTTGTGTGTCACATAGGTGACAGAAATCCCCTGCAGGATTCCTCATCTTTGCGCAACTTAATGAAAAATCAATAATAACCCAAGAAAGAATATGGAAGGAAATATGTTTTGTTACCAGTGTCAGGAAGCGGCTAAAGGCACTGGATGTGTGTTGAGAGGAGTATGCGGAAAGAAAGATACCACTGCACGCTACATGGATTTGTTGCTCTTTGTGGTACGTGGCGTATCGGTGGCTGCCGATACCTTGCGCACGAAGGGATACGAAGTGGAAGCCGGTACGAATGAGTTGTCACCGACGCACTTTTCTCTACAATTACCAATGCCAATTTTGACGATGAAAGTATCCTGGCTCGTGTGAGAAAGGGACTGGAACTGCGCGATCGTTTGAAGGTACGTGCCGTGGAAGCAGGTATCGTCCTACCGGAAGCGGATGAACTGACATGGAACGGTAAGGAGGAAGAATACCTGCCAAGTCAGCTTCCGTAGGAGTGTTGAGAGAACCGAACGAGGACCTTCGCTCGTTGAAAGAACTGCTGATGTACGGACTGAAGGGAATGGCAGCTTACCACGAACATGCCATGCGTCTGGGATTTGCCGACGAGGCCATTCATGCCTTTATGCAATCGGCTTTGGCGCGTATCACCACACAGACAATGGGAGCGGATGAGCTAGTGGCTCTGGTACTTGAGGCCGGGCAGCACGGAGTACAGGTAATGGCCTTGCTGGACCGTGCCAACACCACCCGCTACGGACATCCGGAACTGACAAAGGTAAACATCGGAGTAGGGAAGAATCCGGGTATCCTGATCAGCGGACACGACTTGCACGACCTGGAGGAGCTTTTGCGTCAGACTGAAGGTACGGGAGTAGACGTGTACACGCATAGTGAAATGCTCCCGGGGCATTATTATCCGGCTTTCAAGAAATACAAGCATTTTGTAGGGAACTATGGAAATGCTGGTGGAAGCAGCGCGAAGAATTTACGGCATTCAACGGCCCGATCGTATTTACTACCAACTGTATCGTGCCGCCACTGGAAATGCGACTTATAAGGAACGGATGTTTACGGCCAATTCGACGGGGTATCCCGGATGCAAGCATATTGCCACGGATGCCGACGGCCACAAGGATTTTTCAGAGGTCATCGCACTGGCCAAACAATGCCAGCCGCCTGTAGAGCTGGAGCAGGGAGAGATTATCGGCGGATTTGCTCATAATCAGGTAATGCAATTGGCTGACAAGGTAGTAGAAGCCGTAAAGAGCGGTGCCATTCGCAAGTTTGTGGTCATGGCCGGATGTGACGGACGCATGAAGAGCCGCGACTACTATGCCGACTTTGCTCAGGCACTTCCGAAAGATACGGTCATCCTTACGGCCGGTTGCGCGAAGTACCGTTACAACAAGCTTCCGTTAGGCGATATTCAAGGAATTCCCCGTGTGCTTGATGCCGGACAATGTAACGACAGCTACTCACTGGCCGTCATTGCCCTGAAGCTGAAGGAAGTCTTCCAGTTGAACGACATCAACGAACTCCCCATCATGTACAACATTGCCTGGTACGAACAAAAGGCGGTCATCGTCCTGCTGGCCCTCTTGAGCCTGGGCGTGAAGCATATCCACCTGGGTCCTACGCTTCCGGCCTTCCTTTCGCCCAACGTAGCCAAAGTGCTGGTAGAACAGTTCGGCATCGGAGGCATTACTACCCCCGAAGCGGACATGAAACTGTTCGGTATAGGATGACGCTTAATACGATTTCTCGTTAGCCAGGTTCCAGGCATTGAGGAAAGAAGCCTTGGTAATTTCCACCACCTTCTCCCAGTTCAGCTTGTCGGCATGGTCAGAAGGCTGGTGGTAATCCGGATGTCCGTCAGTGTGATACCAGATGATGGGAATGTCGTGTACAGCAAACGAAGCATTGTCGCTTCCTCCCACCGGACGGTCCCACGGGCGGTAATCCGGTTGCAGTTTCAACCCATAACGGGCAATGTCATCCTTGAGCCACTGACCCAGTGCCGGATGTGCTTCCGTATAGAAGTACACCACGTGCTCAGGTTGTTCCGGCCGATTGTTCCGGCCAATCATATCGAAATTCAGATAACCTTTGATATCCTTTACAAAATCGCAGTGCTGCATGAAATACTTAGAGCCTAAAAGTCCTTTCTCTTCTCCATCCCAAAATGCGATGATGACGTTGCGCAGGGGCTTTTTGCCACTGGTCTGAAAAGCACGGGCAATCTGCATCACGGCCGATACACCCGACGCATTGTCGTCGGCTCCGTTGTAGATTTTGTCACCTGCCAGTGTTTCATCAATACCCAGATGATCGAAATGCGCGCCTACCACTACGTACTCATTGGTCCGTTCTCCCGGAATCATACCTAACACATTAGCCATGCGGAGCGAGCGGTGCGTACCCTGCTTCAACTGGGCAATGGAATCAGGGTGTACCTGCCAACGGCCTTTCTGCTGCCGTTCCTTGGCACAGGCTTCGAAAGGCTGGTAATATGAATCATCATACAGAGGAGCGATGCCAGCTTCTTGAAGACAGGAAACCAGGTAGCGGGCTGCCACGCGCGAGCCAATCATGCCGGCTTCACGTCCTTGCAGCGCATCATCGGCCAGAAAGCCTACAATGGCCTCGGCAGAAGGGCGATTGATACTCTTCAGACCTTTTTCTACGGCGGTCTGTGCCTGAAGGAAAGATGTACTGCATGAGCCTATCGCCCACATCAGTAGGAGAGAAGTGACTGTCTTTTTCATAATGAGAGCAAAAATAGGCAGAACTTCTGAATTTCACAAACGCTTTCGAACAATCTTATTATTTATCTAGAAATACCCGGCGTGTTGTTTCAATAATGAAATCCTTCTTAGTTATTTAAGTCACTGCTTAATAAGAAACGCTTTATTGGAATGATTTCGTCAAGGATCCTTCCGTTTACCGATGACAATTTTACAAGCATCGTAAAACTGCCATCTGTTTCTTTTACAATTGATTGATATTCTATATATACATCATTGAAGTAGAGTGGCTTGTTTTCATTATTGTATAATGAATGGTCGGAATCGGAATAAAGCAGTCGGGTGTTATTAATAAGAAAATGAAGATTGCTTATATTGTTTTTGAACGTATTCCTTATTAATTCATCCAGATTTGCGTTTCTTTTGAGTCTTTCTTGAATAAATCGGAGTATTCTCCTCCGGTGATTATCAATTCATTCTTCAAATTATTCAAATCCCTGAATCCACTGATTACCATATCAAATTGGGCAAGTTCCTGATGGTTGGAGCTTAGCAGTTTGGCAGTATAATTAATACCTTGACTAAAAGCCGAAGCTGATTGGTATTGAACCAGAAAGCCTGTCCGTGCAATTAACAATTTGCTGAACAAATATCCTCCATCACCTATTTCTTCCAAATAATGCAATATACCACTTTGATAATACTTCCTTGCTTCTGACTGGTTGACAGTAACAAAAGTCTTATAATATTCGTTACAATCAAAAGGTATATACAGTTCCGGGCTAATATCATTCTTATATTTTACCTTGAGGCATAATTTCTTATCCCGATAATCATATCTTATATCAGTGAGCAAAGTGTTTTGCATGTCATCCTGGGTATATGCATATGGTATTCCGTCGTTATTTGAAGAACTGATAGTTATAAAGTCCTTGAGTTGAAGCGCAAACTCATCGGAATTATTTTCCCGATAGAATGTGTCAAAGTTTGATTCATAAATATTTTTGTCATGAGCGATTTGTATACTTGCTCTTTTTGTCATGTTGTATCAGTCGGCTTGTTAACAGGTTCTTCTTTCTTCTCCAGGGCGAACCCGGCAAAATCAAGTGTTTCCTCAAAATCTTTCTGGCCATTTACATTACCTGTAACCAACAAGGTAAAAGTGCCTGACTGGGTATCCTGCTGCTGGACTATAATTTTATCGATAAAAATCGATTTCCCATTGATGTGTTTTTCTCCGTTAAACTGTTCCAAATCGGCCAGCACAACTGTCACAGTTTGATTTGTATCGAAGATAAAAATACTTTTGAGTTCTTCCTTTGTGATAGTATGGCTTGCCGTCTGAGCGTCTTCACTGTTCCCGCTCTCATTTTCGCTCTCATTCCTTTTATCATCACTCTCATTTTTTTCATCTTCATTCTTATTCCTTTCATCTGGAGTTTCTATTTTAAATCCTTTAAAATTCAGTATCTCTTGAAATGGTGTGTAATTTACCGTACCTGTCACAGTTTAAGCTGAATCGACTTGTGATGCATCAAATGTTATCTGGTATGCAGTTGCTGACAACTATGGTTTTCCGGTTTACATGATACTGTTTTTCTGTGCTAAAAGAATTGAGTAACTGTAAATTCTCATATACATCTTTTTGTGTGTCAAAACTAAATAGCGAATATAATTCATCTGGGGTAACCGTGGTGAATTCATCTTCTATGTTTCTGTGACATGCAATCAAAATAACGGTTAAAACGCAAAAATAGGAAATTTGTTTTGAGATTTTCATACTGATATTAATTCATATAAAAGTGATTATTCTCTGAAGTGAGGTAAATAAATCGAACAAGAGTTTCAATCTTAAATAATCTACAATTTAGAGTTGTAAATTGTTTAAATCACATCACTCGTTTTTATATGCTTTAACATCTTGCCTTGAAATCTATTATCAGAGATCTGAAAATGAAAAGTCATCGGCCTTTTGAGGAAATAAGTAGCCGTTGACGATGGACGCTTACATCTTCTGCCTATACATCCTTAGCCTGACGGAAAGAATTGTGGAAAGTGCTTTCAGGTATTGCATATTTACGCAGCCAAATCACCCATTCCGAAATGACGATTTCGGAAGTGTAAAAATAGCAAGTAGAACTAAGTTGTCTTTTTGAGGGGAAGCGGCCTCTATTTAATGCCGATAAAATCACTTAGCGGACGAATCTTTGCTTTGTAAGTAAAAGAGCCTTCCTTCAGGTTTGGCTGATGTATAATTTTTATCGGATTCTTAGAATTGAAAAAAGTACAACATAATATGGAGCATGTGTAGGTGAAAAGCCATATTGACGCAATGTATCAGCTGTCCAAATTTGAAATGTTCCTCTGTTTTTTAATTTAAAAAGCTGACAATCTTTTCCATTGGTATGAAGCAAAACGTATTGCATGCGTTCAAATCCAGGGGTGACAAGCAATGAACCTTTAGAATCGCCCGCACGAAGGTAACAAATTCCTTTTTCTATCATTTTTTGCTTCAGTTCCTTTCGTGCATGGTTTATCATTACCATAATTTCTTCCGGGTTTTCTGCCATTTTCTTTAGAAATTTGTCAGCAGTTAATGGAGAATTAATTTCTTCCTTACGGCGTATGCCTAATTTCAAAAAATCTTTATTTTGTTCTATACCAATGAATTTACGATTAAGCAGATTTGCCGCAATCCCCGTTGTACAACTACCGGCAAAGGATCAAGTATGGTATCTCCTTCACGGGTGGAAGATAAATGATACGATAAAGAAGGCGAAGAGGCTTTTGTGTAGGATGTGCACCACATTGCATTTCCCAAGAAGCAACAAACGGTATTTTCCATACATCTGACATACGAGTTCCCCCGTTTAACATCTCCATCAAATTACAATTAAAATAGTGAGGAATATGCTTATGCTTTCTTGCCCACACAATATATTCAGTCGTAAAATTAAAATAGTTTCGAGAAAGTGTGGGCCTTGCATCGGATTTTTGCCATACTATTATATTAAGAATTTTATAACCAAGTTCGACCATGCAAGATGCTACGGAGAATATATTATGATAGGTACCACATACCCATATAGTTCCGTCATCTTTTAAGACTTTGCGATATGCAGATAGCCATTTGTAGTTAAAGGCTTTTATTGCTTCGAAATCTCGCTCTCTATCCCATTCTCCTTTTTCAAAATTTTTCCATATTCCATTTATTTGTAATGAACATCCTTTAGAAAGAAAATAGGGAGGATTTGCAAAAATCATATCCACTTTGTGGTTAATCTGATTTATTTGCTCTAGGTTATCACCATGGAGTAAAAATAAATCCTTATATTCTTCTGTTAGATTCTTATTCATCATACGGCAAAATTTAGTTCCTGTTGTGCATTTTCTATTTGAACTTCAGCATGCTCTTGAAGTTCAAAATTAAAAACTAATGCTTCAACTATGGCATGGCGGTTTTCCAAACGTCCTCCTCCGTGGTAAAAGTGATCTTTTGTTTCCACATTAAAATGATTCCAGAATCTGTTAATCATTTCATTATTTCTATATTCATTATGATGCCATGTTGAAAGAATAAAATGTGCTGGAGTATGCAATAAAGCATCAAAAAGCGCTTCTTCATCCTTCTGCGTCCATCCGTTATAATAATCTACATATCTGCCATAATAAGGAGGGTCACAATAAATAAAATCACCGGCCTGCGCTCTTTGGATTGTATCTAAGAATGAAACATTATCAAATTCCCAGTTATATTTGTGAATTTCCTGCTGAACTTTTTCTACTTGGTTACAGATTTTTGTGATGTATGCCGGTAAAAAGCGATTAGGTTTCTTACAAAAAGGTATGTTCCATTCTCCACGGCGGTTAAAGCGCATCATACCATTGAAGCCTGCACGTGACAAAAAAATAAAATCAAATGGGCTGTGTTCCTGATTAAAACGATTTTTTACTTCACGATAATAAGCATATCCGCTATCTTCTGCTGTCAAAAGTAATTGGCCTTCTCTTTCTAAATAAGTACGCATATTTTGAGGGGTAATCTCTCCATTCATTATTTCATTATAGAAATTGATAATATGAGGATTAGTATCACCCACTATGCGGTTTCCTCCAACCGGAGAATTAAAGCCGACAACTCCTGTTCCAAAAAATGGTTCTACCCAATTTGCATTTTGAATATCCAATCCTGATTGAAAAATCAAATCTTTTATCCAAGGAACCAGTTTGGTTTTAATACCTTAGTGATTTTATAGGTGGGATTATTACTGACATATTTATAATTTTGATAGCTTATTAGCCTGTGATTCAAGATACTCCTTGTATGTTTTAAGATTGTTATAATGTGGAAATCCAATGCCAGCCTTTTGCGCATCGTCTTTGTTAAAATAGCCCATCCAGTAATCATCAAATACATCTTCACCTAGTTGCGCATGGTCCTTCACCTTTTATCAGCTTTTCGATATTTGTTATACCACCAATATTACGGGTATTTCCACTTCCTGGAATATCATTTGCAATTTTCCATTTAGGCTGAAACGAAAAAATGAAATTTTCAATCACTGAATGAATCATTTTCAATTCATCAATTCCAAAGACTTCACGCTCATTAATTTTGGTATCATTTTGTTTATAAAGCATGCCTAATACAGTGTGAGAAGAATATGAATTATATGGATAATCCGTACTCATTTTTTTTTTGTCACGATTTCTAAAATATCCCCAATATGACCCTAACGTCAGGCCATTTACTGACTCAGAAGTGTAGTAACTTGATTTAAAATCAACAGCAAACAAATGCCCATCACTATCTTCGAAAGTTAAGTCAGGATAATAATTTTGTTTTGAAGGCAACTTTAATTTTAATCCATTCTTGTTTGCAAACTTATCAAGTCGGGGTATAAGAAGTATTCAATAATTTTAGAAACTACTTTTGTGTCGTTAGTTATTGTTTATATATTTTTGTCTACATCAATAAATCCTTTTACAATCCATTCATTATTGGCTGTTTCTAAAAATTCTTATATGTCTTTACCTCTTCTGTCAATAAGTTAAAAAAATCGTCTTTAGTCATATTGTGATGATATTAATGAGACAAAGGTATTTTATTTCCCTAAATGTTCAATCCACTGAACAAAAATGTTCAATCTGCATCAAAGATAGGAAATCCAATCCAGAAGAGGAAAAAATGAAGACGTAAAATCATTTCTATTGTATAAGCTGCTCTTCAGGAGAATTTGCAGCAATACACTTGTTTGGAATTATTTACATTTATAACTGTCTGATAATTAATCGATTATAATTTCACTAAAACACAAGTACATTTTGCTTGAGACACAAGTACGTTTTACTTGAAACGTCAAAGAGTTTTGCTTCAAACACAAGGACGTTTTGGTTCAAACGTCCTTGCGTTTTCCCTAAAATGTACTTGTGTTTTCCGGCAGACCTCTTTTTGTCTGATTTTTAAGTTAATAAATCATTAGCAATCTTGTTTCTCCGGCGAAAATACTAAATTAGGGTATCGCGAATTTTAAATGTAATGCCTATGAAAAAGTATGTAGCTGAACTAATCGGAACTATGGTTCTTGTACTGCTGGGCTGCGGTAGCGCCGTATTTGCAGGAGGAGTGGCCGACACAGTGGGTGCCGGTGTAGGAACCATCGGAGTGGCCATGGCATTCGGTCTTTCTGTCATCGCCATGGCATATACCATAGGAAACATTTCCGGCTGCCACATCAATCCGGCCATTACACTGGTGTATGGCTGTCGGGAGGCATGAAAACGAAACGGGCGTTGATGTACATGCTGTTTCAGGTTGTGGGCGCCATTATCGGCTCACTGATTCTTACACTATTAGTTTCGACCGGTGCACACGGAGGACCGACGATCACAGGCTCCAACAGCTTTGCGTCTGATGCCATGGGGCAGGCGTTCCTGGCCGAAGCCGTGTTTACCTTTATCTTTGTGCTGGTGGCGCTGGCTGCCACGGACGAAAAGAAAGGAGCTGGCAACCTGGCCGGACTGGCCATCGGACTTACGCTGATACTGATTCACATCGTGTGTATCCCGATTACGCACATCCGTGAATCCGGCACGAAGCATCGGACCGGCCTTAATGGAAGGCGGACAGGCCATCGAACAGCTCTGGCTCTTTATCGTGGCACCTTTCGTGGGAGCAGCTTTCAGTGCGCTGGTGTGGAAATTCCTTCGTACTGAATAAGTAAAGACACGAGGATAGCATGTTCTTTTTCATTTAAAAAACGTATCTTTGCAGCCGATTTTTAAATAAGGAAAAGATATGCTATCACAAGGTATTTATTCGATTGTTTTACTGATTTCTCGAACATCTTCATGACGTTTGCCTGGTACGGCACTTGAAGATGCGTGAAGAGTTCAGCTGGTTTGCTTCACTACCGCTGATTGGGGTGATTGCGTTCAGCTGGGCCATTGCTTTTTTGAATACTGTCTGCAGGTTCCGGCTAACCGTCTGGGGTTCAGAGATAGTGGGGGACCGTTTGACATCATGCAGCTGAAAGTGATTCAGGAAGTGATTACGCTGGCCGTGTTTACCATTTCTCCATGATTGCGTTCAAAATGGAGTTGAAATGGAACCACCTGGCTGCATTTTTTCTGCCTGATATTGGCTGTATATTTCGTATTCAAGAAGTGAGATAAGACGCTTGTCAGTTCTGCTGTTCGCGTAGGCGCTGGATTTCACGCTGTACGTCGTACTGGTTGCTTCTGACTTATCTTTTCGGAAGAATTCTTTTCGCCGGATAGAGTCCTCGGCTGCTTTCTGGCGAATGTATTCATACAAGTTTCCCGCATCCTCCGCCTGCGCTGGTTGCGGGTTTTTCTTTTTCTCCTCTTTTACGGTATCGGGCCGAATCTCCGCTTGTTTTTTTACGGAGTCAGGAGCGGCGTAAATGGGCAGGAGAGGAGCTTCCGAAAAAGCCGGCTGAAAGGTAAGCAATGTCTGCGTGCTGTCGGCTGCCTGCTGTTTACGGAGCTGACGGTAGAAGTTGGGCACTTTTAAGCGTGTCGGCAGCCGTGGCTGATAGTCAGCATACCTTTTCCAGGCATTGGCATG
>ENA-OQHP01000537-OQHP01000537.1-human-gut-metagenome-genome-assembly--contig:-NODE-537-length-12198-cov-1.611383_pt1 | contig 12198 bp, 17 predicted proteins | sample MGYA00242563_ERZ504717 | MGnify/ENA primary metagenome ERZ504717 (study PRJEB26092, sample SAMD00036212) | human gut metagenome | host: Homo sapiens | study: EMG produced TPA metagenomics assembly of...
AGCTGTGCGGATATGGTGTCGTATGCTCCGGATTGCTGCAGCAATATGTTTGCCATATCAAAATCTCCTGTGGCTTTTTGTCCCTGTGCAGCTATTTGTTTTCAATACCGTTTAAAATTACGGGCTCTATTCCTGTCTGTGATAATATCTGATCCCTGACATATGGGGCTGCCATGGTTGATGCAGCAAGCATTACTATCCAGGCTGCAAGCGAATATACCATGCGAAGCACACCTCTTGTGTAGCCTCTCACCACATTCCACGCAATAATACATATTACCGCAATTAACAGCCAATTCATTTCAGTCTCACCTCGTCCATTGCGCCGTCATAGATGAAGATATAGTTATTCATACCCGATTTATACATCACCTTGTACAGCTTGTTGTCAAATGTATGATAGAATTTCTTAACTCCGTGTATGGTGTATATCTCACAGGCTGTGTCTCCTGTGACACACACCTCGTTATTGCTGTCAAACTCTATACTATTGTAGGCAATAGCTGTGTCGTTTTCCATAAGCATTTTACCGTTAAAATCATAAAGCTTGATATGACTGGTGCATTTTTTATCATTGTTGGAGTATGCTACTCCTATATATTTATTATTGTAAAATACGCTGTCTATCAGCTTTTCCAGCTTAATAGTCTGCTTGAGCTTTGGCTTCTGGCTTCCGTCAAATACCATAATATTCTGATCTGAAACTGCTATCATCCTGCTGTCGGAAACATATGCTATTTCAGGTATGAGCTGATTCTCATACTTGTAAGTGCCGACATTGTTGTCTATCTCATTTTGTCCTACTGAGCCAAAATTGTAAAAGGATATAACGCTGTCCGTCTTTCCTCCGGAGACATCTATCATATCTACAGCAAGTTTTTAGCATCATATGAAAGAGCTATATCAACAGGTATGTTCTTCTGTTCTCCGAAAAACTCACCACTTGCCAGCTCTTTTCCGTTTACATCATACAGCTTTACATAATAATTTTCATTCTCACTGACAAGGACTGCCACTGTGCCCTGGCTTGCTATGCAGGCTTTTATAATAGGCCACGATGTTCCTATTTCTTTTTTTACTCCCTTCTTGTCCATGATATAGAGGTCTGTTCCACCCCTGTCATAGATAGTCATAAAGCTTTCGCATGTAACTACCTGTGGCGATGACATCTCAAATGCCTGGTTCCATATACGGTTTCCGTCTGAGTCTGTATACAATACACCATCATTGCTGTACTCCACTACTGCTCCGCAGAAATCCACGAATGACACCGCACTCTTGTCCTTCTGCTCCACGCTGTTTTGACGTCAAATGACTTGTAGGTGCGCAGCGCCATCCACAACCATACTATAAGAAATAAAGCCACGACTGCTGCCACGACTATTATTATTCTTTTTGCTATTTTTCTTCTATGCTTTCGTATTTTCTCCTCGAGCTCGTCCAAATCGGTCTCGACAGTTTTAAAGTCTGATTTCCGTGCCATAATCTTATCCTTTTGTCTACTTCCAAAATATTTGTTACTTGTCAGTATACCATTCACCGGATATTTTTTCCACAGGAATTAAATCTTCTTCTGTTGACATGGCCGGAAGTGTCTCCTTTTTGTCTAATGTTCCACTCATTCCAGCGCCGGCTTTAAGCCCGATAAGCACTATAAGCACTGCTATAGCTGCAATCATCACTACAGATGCAAACGAACCCTTGCGCGGTTCTTTTCCTGCCTCCATGGCTTTTCTGTACCGGCCGCGTTCTTTCGATATGCTGCCAAATTCCTCAGGAAACGACACATTGATCCTGTCGTCTGCCGAAGCTCTTCTATGTATCCGGCTGTAGCTGCTTTTGTCCGCTGTGTCAGTGTCCTCATACCGGCTGCTGCTTTTATTATTGTCATCGGCATTACTATAACTGTCTATTTTATTATTGTTGTTTGCATTACTATAGCTGCAGGTTTTATTGCAGGTGTCAGTTTCATTATAGCTGTCAGCACTATCACAATGCTCATTCATGCGGTAATATACAAAAAATCCTGTCTTTTTCTTCAGATGATTATTCTTTTTGATAAAGAAGTTTTCCTCCTGCTCTGTCCTGTTCAAAAGGAACATAAGCTGATGAGCGCCGCCAAAGTGCTCCCTATGTATATTTTCAAGCATGGGTGTTGGCTCAGCCGGAAAATCCTCCTGCCTGAATGCCCATCCGACAATAATCAGCTCCTCGTAGCTTTTCTTTATCTCCGCAAACACTCTGCTCCATACCTTGTTGGTCCAAAGAGGCGCATTCTTGTCAAACTCCATATCATATACTGCAATCGCCGCCTCCACAAATGTGGCATACCTGCCTCCGCTGCTCTCCGTATGCCCCATAAGTACAAAAACCTCTTTATCCTTAAAGCCCTCTGTCTTTATGCGCTTATACGCTTTCTCCGATATGTAAACCCGGCCCTCATCCGCCGGTGTGCCAATCTGCCTGACGTTGTTCGTCACAATATCTATCATGCCAGCCTCCTTTTTCGGTCAGCATAGCACTTGCAAAATGTAAATTTATGCAATATTATGCGATTATAAATATATATTGTATTAAATGCCATAAATCACACTTAAAATAGCCGTCAAGCCGCATCCCCAAAAATAATTTACCAATTACACATAATCTGTCAGTACACTGTCAAATTATTTAGTTAATCACTAATGAAAAAAGGACGCATGAACATGCGCCCGACTTTCCCTCATATGAAGCAGTCAATTGCTTCGCACTCGACACCCTATAATCCACCGGAAAGCGTACAGTATATTCTGAAGAAAACAATATGAACTGCCGCAAGGTTCCATTATGTAAAATAGCAAGAATGACTAAACTCATTCAACACGCTATCCACACGAAATCCTGCGGCTGACTTCATATTTTTTCTGAGGAATATACTGTACGCTGCACCGGTGAGCACAGCCCCCAAGTGCGAAGTAACAAACCTACTTCATATAATTCTTTACTTTGTTGTAGATGCCCTCTGCATCCAGTCCATACTTGTGGATAAGCTCCACTGCCGGTCCTGACTCGCCGAAGCGGTCCTCTACACCGATACGCAGAAGCTTTGCAGGCTGCTCCTCACAGAGTACCTCTGCCACAGCACTTCCGAGTCCTCCATTGATAGAGTGCTCCTCTACTGTGACTGCCTTGCCTGTCTTTGATACAGATTTAACAATCAGCTCTCTGTCGATTGGCTTGATTGTATGGATATTGATAACCTCAGCATCTATGCCGTCTGCTGCGAGCATTTTTGCTGCCTCAAGTGTCTCTGATACCTCAAGTCCTGTTGCAAATATAGATACATCCTTGCCTTCCTTGAGTACGATACCCTTTCCGATTTCAAACTTGTAGTCCGGTGTGTCGTTGATTACAGGCACTGCAAGTCTGCCGAATCTAAGGTATACAGGGCCTACATGGTCGTATGCTGCCTTTACTGCGGCTCTTGCCTCCACATCGTCTGATGGGTTTATTACAACCATGCCAGGGATTTCTCTCATGAGTGAAAGGTCCTCGAGGCACTGATGTGTAGCTCCGTCCTCACCTACAGAGATTCCTGCATGTGTGGCACCTATCTTGACATTGAGATGAGGATATCCGATTGAGTTTCTTACCTGGTCATAGTTTCTGCCTGCTGCAAACATGGCAAATGAGCTGATAAAAGGCACCTTGCCGCATGTAGCAAGTCCTGCTGCGATACCTGTCATATTGCACTCTGCGATTCCGCAGTCCCAGTGACGCTCAGGAAACTCCTTCTGGAATATACAGGTCTTTGTGGCACCTGCAAGGTCAGCATCAAGTACAATAAGGTCATCGTGTGCTTTTCCAAGCTCTACGAGTGCGTTTCCGTAGCTATCTCTTGTAGCGATTTTCTTTACTTCTGACATAATGCTTCACCTGCCTTTTCTAAGTCTGCCATTGCGATTTCATACTCCTCGTCATTTGGAGCCTTTCCATGCCATCCTGCGGCATTTTCCATGAATGATACGCCCTTGCCCTTTACAGTCTTTGCGATAATGGCTGTAGGCATGCCCTTTGTCTCACGGGCTTCCTTGAAGGCTGCCCTGATCTGGTCGAAGTCGTTGCCATCAATGTTGATTACGTGGAAATTGAATGCCTCAAACTTCTTGTCGATTGGGTATGGTGAGCATACATCCTCAACAGAACCGTCTATCTGGAGGTTGTTGTTGTCAACGATGACTACAAGATTGTCGAGCTTGCGGTGGCCTGCCCACATGGCTGCCTCCCAGATCTGTCCCTCCTGAATCTCGCCGTCTCCTGTGAGTGTGTATACACGGTAATCCTTCTTGTCATATTTTCCTGCTGCAGCCATTCCTACTGCGACAGATACGCCCTGTCCGAGAGAGCCGCTTGACATATCAATGCCAGGGATGTGCTTCATATCAGGATGCCCCTGCAGATATGAGCCTGTATGACGGAGTGTCTTTAATCCTCCTTTGGAAATATCCTTTCTCTGCGAGTGTAGAGTAAGTCCCGGTGCTACGTGTCCCTTCGAGAGCACGAAACGGTCCCTGTCCTCCCATTTAGGATTGGCAGGGTCTACATTCATCTCCTCAAAATACAGATATGTAAAAATATCTGCTGATGAAAGTGATCCACCCGGATGTCCGGATTTGGCACTGTGAACTGCTGTCACAATGTCCTTGCGAATTTCATTCGCCATCTTCTCAAGTTCAAGATTGTTCATGATGTCTCCTTCTATCATTTATATCTCTGTTCTTCCCTGAAGCGCCCTAAGCAGGGTCACCTCGTCAATATATTCCAAATCGCCTCCTACGGGAACTCCGCTCGCGATTCGTGTCACTTTGATGCCGGTAGGCTTGATGAGCTTGCTGATATACATGGCCGTAGTCTCGCCTTCCAGGCTTGAATTGGTCGCTATAATGACCTCGTCTACATCTTTTTCAAGGCGGACCATGAGCTCCTTAAGACGGATATCCGCAGGGCCTATGCCAAGCATGGGTGAAATTGCGCCACCCAGCACATGATACACTCCCTCATATTTACCGGTCTTTTCGTATGCCACAAGATCCCTCGTATTCTCAACAACCATGATGGTCTTGTGGTCTCTTGCCGCATCCTTGCAGATTGGGCATAGCTCGTCATCTGTGAGTGTATAGCAGCATTTGCAGTATCTGACATGCTCCTTCGCATCAATTATGGCGTCAGAGAGCGATTTTGCCTGCTCCTTTGGCATGTTTATGATATGAAATGCCAGTCTCTGCGCTGTCTTGGCTCCGATTCCCGGAAGCTGTGACAGCTCCTCTATTAGTTTTGATATCTCACTGCTGTAAAAATCCATTAAAACAGACCGCCACCCAGGCCACCGGTAATTTTGGACATAGATGCCTGTGACTGCTCATCAATCTGGCGAAGCGCCTCATTGGTTGCTGCCATGATAGATCCTCGAGCATCTCGATATCGTCAGGATCCACTACCTCCTCAGATAATTTGACCTTTGTGATTTCCTTTTTTCCAGAAACAGTGACTTCGACTGCTCCGCCGCCTGCCTTTGCTGTAACCTCAGCATCCTCAAGCTGCTTCTGAGCCTCCTCCATCTGACGCTGCATCTTCTGCGCCTGTTTCATAAGATTGTTCATGTTTCCCGGCATTCCTCCAGGAATCCACCTCTTCTTGCCATTCTGGCGTCCTCCTTGTTTTTGATGGGCTAATCCCAGCCCTGTTTATAACTTAGTTTTCTTCCTCTATATCAAAATTTATCATATCTGTCAAGTCCACAACCGCTTCCTTTGCGCTGACTGCGGAATTATTTTTCTTGACCGTCACCTCGACTTTTTGCCTATACGCTTTTCTATAAGCGAAGCCAGCGTATCCATACAGCCTGCACGGTTTTCAGAGAGATACTCATATGCATTCTCATCATCAAACATCAAAATCAGGTCAGAGGAATTGCCAAGCGATGTCACAGCCTTGTTCAGATAAACCTTTGATGTTGCTCCCATCTCCGAAAGTATGGATTTCCAGTGCTTCATAAGCTCTGAGATATCCTGTGGTATTGCTTTGGGAAGCTCCTTTTTCACTATAGGCCCGCTTGCTGCTGCCTGCTGCATATCCTGTGTCTGCGCAGCCTGTGCCGCTACAGGTATACCCTTTTCAAGCTTTTTCTCTATGCTGTTTATGCGGTCAAGCACCGAATCATAGCTCTTTTCCATCTGCGGCCTGCACAGCTTTATTATGGCTATCTCGACCATAATACGCTTTTGCGATGCAAACTTTACCTGGCTGGACAGCTCGGAAAATACCCTGATATACCTGATGAGTGTCTCAGGCTTTACAAGCGCTGCCTCTTCCTTAAGCGCCTCAAGATTGTCCTTTGAGATGTCGAGCACCTCCTCCATATCGTCGGAGCTCTGCAAAAGCAAAAGATTCCTCATATACCAGGTGAAATCATTGACAAGCTGCGACAGCTCCCTGCCCTCATCTATGAGCTCGCCCAGTATGCGGATGGCGCCTGTCACATCCTCGTCGAGTATGCGCCTTAAGAGCCTTGAAAACACCTCTGTGTCCACCGCTCCAAGCACCTCGAGCACATTTTCATAGGTGAGCTTCTCACCCAGATGGAAAGCAATGCACTGGTCAAGAAGACTTAACGCATCTCTCATGGAGCCGTCTCCTGCCTTGGCCACGTACCTTATGGCGCGCTCCTCAACCTCCACCTGCTCCTGCTCCATCAAATCGCTGAGTCTGGATGCAATCGTATCTATGGAAATCCTGTGGAAATCATAGCGCTGGCATCTGGACAGGATAGTAATGGGTATCTTGTGTGCCTCGGTGGTCGCCAGTATAAATATAACGTAGCTCGGCGGCTCCTCAAGTGTTTTTAAAAGTGCATTGAAGGCTCCTGCCGAAAGCATGTGAACCTCGTCGATGATATAGACCTTGTACCTGCCCTCTGTCGGGCGGTATGTGACCTCCTCACGAATCTGTCTGATATTGTCCACGCCGTTGTTTGACGCTGCATCTATCTCTATGACATTCATGGATGAGCCCTCAGTGATTGCCCTGCACGACGGACATTCGCCACATGGGCTTCCGTCTACAGGGTGCTCACAGTTGACTGCCTTTGCAAATATCTTGGCCACAGTGGTCTTTCCTGTACCTCTCGTGCCGCAAAATAAATAGGCATGCCCTATTCTGTCAGCTTTTATCTGATTTTTCAGTGTTGTTACAATGTGTTCCTGTCCCTTTACGTCCTCAAACTCCTGTGGACGGAACTTACGGTATAGGGCCTGATAAGACACGCCTTTTCACCTTCCTTATATCTAATATTGCTGCTTAATCTCCGAAGCAGATACCGGTGCGCTTTGCTTCCTTGATCATCTGGCTCTTTGGATCTACAGTCTTAAGCTTTCCTGCTACGTCGGCAAGCGGAACCCTCTTTGTCTGTCCGTTTACCATGGCTATCATGCAGCCGTAATCCTCATCCATGATGGCCTTTGCTGCTGCTGAGCCAAGACGTGTACAAAGCACTCTGTCGTAAGGACATGGGCTGCCGCCTCGCTGTGTATGTCCCGGAACTGCCACTCTGACCTCAAGACCGAGTCTTTCGCTGATGCGGTCTGCAACCTCGTATGATACTGACGGGTATTTGCTCTTTGCAAGCTTCTTCTTGTATTCCTTTTTGGAAAGGGCTGCATCCTCCTTGGAGATGGCTCCCTCTGCTACTGCAAGAATGGTAAAGCCCTTGCCCTCCTTTGTTCTCTTGTGGATGGCATCTACGACCTTGTCAATATCGTATGGTATCTCAGGAAGCAGAATGATGTCTGCACCGCCCGCAACACCTGCGTACAGTGTGAGCCAGCCTACCTTGTGGCCCCATAACCTCAACGATAAATACACGGTTGTGGGATGCTGCTGTGGTGTGGATGCAGTCGATTGCATCTGTAGCTATATTGATCGCGCTCTGGAAGCCAAAGGTCACATCTGTGCCGTAGATATCATTGTCGATTGTCTTTGGCAGATGAATGATATTAAGTCCCTCTTCCCTGAGAAGATTGGCTGTCTTTTGTGTGCCGTTTCCGCCCAGGATAACGAGACAGTCAAGACCAAGCTTCTTGTATGTGTTTTTCATGGCTGCGACCTTGTCCAGTCCGTTCTCATCCGGCACTCTCATAAGCTTAAAAGGCTGTCTTGATGAGCGAGTATTGTGCCGCCCTTTGTCAGGATGCCCGAAAAATCCTTTGATGTGAGTATTCTGTAGTTCTCATATATGAGTCCCTTGTACCCGTTCTCAAAGCCGTAAATCTCAAGCTCGTCGACATTGTGTGCCAGCGCCTTTACCACGCCTCTCATGGCTGCGTTAAGTGCCTGGCAGTCTCCTCCGCTGGTAAGCATTCCAATTTTCTTCATTGCTGCTTCCTCCTTATGCATTATTATGATTGTCTTTTATTATGCTAATCCCTGTACTCCTTATCCTTCTCCTCCTCGCGGAGCCTATCCTCCTCAGGCATGAGCTTTCTGAAAATACGCTCAAAAATAACTCATAGGTGAGTGCTGCGCCGACAGGAAGTATGAAAATGAGTGGAATAATAATCCATGCAAGTATAAGTGATACCACAAGTATCACTATGACCAATAATGTCCACGGCAGGTTGGCTATAAGAATGAGTATTGTATTCTTAAGGGTTATCTTTGTGACCTGCTCAAATCGTGAAATATACGCTGATGTGTATATGGCCCAGGCTGCGGCGATAAGTGCCATTATGATGAACACGATGGAGAAGGCTCCCCACTGATTGCCTGTCTTAAGACCTGACCATGTAATATAAATATCTCCCAAAAGCACGATAAGTATTATAAGCTGTACCAGCCATGCCTTGGTGGCCTGCTTGAAATTTACCTTAAACGCATGCCAGTAGCCTCTCCACACATAGCCCTCATCGCGATGGATGACACGGCGCGATGTATCGTAAAGTGCTGTGGATGCCGCTCCTATTGTAAAAACAGGTATGCATGATATGATCCAGCAAAAGCTCAAAATAACCATATCTACCAGTTTGTTTAATGCTCTGAAAAATTTGTTGTCTATGTTGAAAATGCCCATAATGCCCTCCTATATCCTGTGGTGCTCTCTGTTTTGTTCTCTCTTTTTCTTCATAGCGTTCTTCACGCTGCCTCTTCCTCTCCTCAGGTGTGAGGCGTTCCTTTTTCCTGCCGATATAGATATTCCACTTAAGATATGCCTCCTGGGCATTTCTTGACTTGTAGATGATATTTTCTCCTCGCCTACTATATCCGTGATGCTGTACCAGCCTTTATCGTACATGAACTCTGACTGCTTATCATCGAAGTCCTTGGTTCCCAGCACAAATTTGTGTATTGCATGCTGCTGTCCCATGTAATCCTGTCCTCCTTGTTGTAATTTTATTTTATAGCCACCTTGTCCAGTACATAGTCAACTGCCTGCCTAAGGTGCTTATCCTTCTCATACTGCTCAGTTTCCTTAAGCTTTAAAGCTTCTTCTCCGGTGAACATATCACGCAGTACCACCCGGTGATGCTCTACCGGTATATATGACACCTTGTCCTCAAACACAGGCTTGAGCACATAGTACGGCACCGCCTTTTCTCTCTTAGATGCCGCAAGCGATACTATGTTGTCAACCACGCATACGCCAAGGGTTTCACTATATATAATCTGTTTCTTTTGAAACATGCTTTTACCTCCGTATTTACATACACATCTATAATATCACAGACAGCGTTCTTTTTCAAAAACATTTTATCTGGCATTTATTTTTTATCTTTCTGGTCATAGAAATATGGTCAGACGCATGTATACTTATCCTATATTGGCCTACAACTGTACATTTGTGGTGCGACATTCACATGTAACATACGCTTTCATAATTTCTTAGCCTAGTGGGAGTAAATGTCGCCGCAAATGAACATAAAAATTCAGCCAAAAAATTTGGAGGATATATGAAGAAAGCAGCCGTTTTTAACGATTTGTCCGGCTTTGGAAATGCTCTCTGACCGCCGCAATTCCGGTACTGTCCGCGCAGGGCGTACAGTGCTGTCCCATGGCATCAGCAGTGCTGACAAACCAGACAGGATATGAATATCATAAATGCACAGACCTGACAGCCATGATTAAGGACTACATCGACAACTGGCAGAAAAATAATGCCCATTTTGATGGCATTTACAGCGGTTTCATGACAGGCTCAAAGCAGATTGAGCTTTTATGGATTTTTGAATGTATTTTATGAGGAAAACACGATGCTGCTCGTGGACCCTGTGATGGGCGATGACGGCAGAACCTACGGCATATACTCTGCCGCTCTTTTGGATGGCATGAAGGCGCTTTCCAGGAAGGCCGATGTCATCACACCAAATCTGACCGAGGCATGCCTTTGGCAGACTATGATATCGAGAAGGTTTACAGCGACACGAGAAAGGATGTGCTCCTGCCTCTTGCGACAGAGATAAGCGAGAAGCTGCGAGACCTGTCCGGCAAAAATCAGGATGTAATCATCACCGGCATCAAATGCAGGATGATAAGTCGCCCTTTATCTACAATCTCGTGACTACCGCAAACGGTACTACAACCCACAGATCACACTTTTTCGACGTGAGCTTTTCCGGCACAGGAGATCTGTTTGCATCTGTTATATGCGGAAGCAGGCTGAACGGATTTTCCACAGAGGAGGCCGCAGAGCGCGCCGGAAAATTCCTGTATGACAGCATCGCAGATACCATGAATGATGACACCGCACCGAATGACGGAGTGAATTTCGAGAAGTTTTTACGGGAGCTGATGTGATGTTTATGTGATTCTTATCACCCTTCGCAGAAAATTTATCGAATTGTCAGTTGACCTCTTAAGTTAGGCTTAACACAAAACAAAGGAGAACATATTTTTATGAACTCACAGGTTAAAAAACTCACATTTACTGCCCTCATGGCAGCCATGATTACTATTTTTACAGCATATATATGCCACATTCCGGTTGGACAGAATGGCGGATATATTCATTTTGGCGATAGCCTTATCTATATCGCAGCGTGCCTCCTTCCATGGCCGTATGCAATGACAGCCGCAGCTATCGGCGGTGGCATGGCAGATTTGCTGACCGCACCTATCTGGGCGCCTGCAACAATCATCATAAAGGCACTCATATCCATCCCGTTTACCAACAAATCAGATAAAATTGTGACCGTGAGAAATGTAGTATCGACAATCATAGCTTTCGCAATTTCCGCAACCGGCTATGCCATTGCAGAGGCCTTTATCACATATGGCTTCACAAAGCAGGCCTTCACCGGTCTCATCGCAATAATTCCGGTTTCTGTTCCGGGAAGCTGTATACAAAGCGGTGGAAGTGCTATAATATTTGTTATTCTTGGACTGGTACTTGATAAAATCGGATTCAAGAGAAGATTTTTCACATTGGAGGAGACTAAATAATGGCTGATATAATCTATACATATAAGAACGAAGTTTATGCAAATATCACAAATAAATGCGACTGCGCTTGTACATTCTGTATACGCTCTCAGAAGGACGCTATAGGCGATGCGACATCATTATGGCATACGGTGGACCCAACATATGATGAGATAATAGCTGCAATCGATGCATTTGATTTACAGGCTATGAGGAATTCGTCTTCTGCGGCTACGGTGAACCAACCTGCGCGCTGGATATCCTTGAGAAAACAGCTAAATATGTGAAGGAAAAGTATAAGCTTCCTATCCGCGTAAACACTAACGGACTAGGCAATCTCTATCACGGAAGGGATATCGTGCCGGAGCTTTCTGAGTATATTGATTCGGTTTCCATCAGCTTGAATGCTGCAAATGCCGAGGAATACAATAAGGTCACAAGACCAACCTTTGACAATGCTTATGAGGCTATGCTGGATTTTGCTGAGGAATGCAACCGCATGATCAAGCATACACAGCTTTCTATCGTGGATGTACTCCCTGAGGAGGATATAAAGACTTGTCAGCAGATTGCTGATGAGAGGGGAATTCATCTAAAGATACGTCATTTTTCGAATTAAGCGCGCTTAATTGTAATCCAAGATTCCATACCCGCTATCTTGGATAAGTGTAAAAGTTAATAGTTATCAGTGTAAAAGAAAGGTATGGATTTTCTTTTACAAATGAATTGAGACTGACTGGATAGTTGGTC
>ENA-OQHP01000538-OQHP01000538.1-human-gut-metagenome-genome-assembly--contig:-NODE-538-length-12192-cov-2.483962_pt1 | contig 12192 bp, 18 predicted proteins | sample MGYA00242563_ERZ504717 | MGnify/ENA primary metagenome ERZ504717 (study PRJEB26092, sample SAMD00036212) | human gut metagenome | host: Homo sapiens | study: EMG produced TPA metagenomics assembly of...
TCCTGCCCTTAGGGCCAGGATTTTTTATTGAATAGGCTGGGATAGTTCGCTTAATGTTTTTCCTTCATAATCACAGATAGCTTGTTTATATGCCATCGGAATTTCCATGGGTTCTTTGGTCAGTATATCATATCCCACCAATACGGTACGGCACTGGCACTTCAATACACCGCTGGCCTTATTGAAGGCTCGTTGTAGCATGGTTAAACTCTTATGCCCGAGGTGGATCACAGTCGTTTCAATCATGAGTTCGTCAGAAAAGAATACAGGTGCTAAAAAGTCTGCATTGATATTGACTACTACCACATTGAATTTGTCGCGTTCTTCTTCCCCAAACACATCGCGGAAATAGGATGTTTTAGCCAGGTCGTACAACGAAAAATACACGGAATTATTCATGTGACCGTACTGGTCTACATCGCTGAAACGGATTTGTACTGGGATTTCGTGCTTGAATTGGAATTCTGCGTTCATAGTAATGCTTTTAAGTTTTCACCAAATGTACATCTTTTTTTCATAAATCTGCTATCAATGGTGGAATATTTCTTACTTTTGTCCGTCAGAATGATTTGTAGATAAATAATATTATATAAGATGGAACAGAAATTCAACAAAGAGACACTTTGTGTACAGGCTGGATGGACTCCGAAAAAAGGAGAACCTCGTGTATTGCCTATTTATCAAAGTACAACGTTTAAGTATGATACCAGTGAACAGATGGCTCGTCTTTTCGATTTGGAAGACAGCGGTTATTTTTATACTCGCTTGCAGAACCCAACGAATGATGCCGTAGCTGCCAAGATTGCAGCATTGGAAGGAGGAGTAGGAGCTATGTTGACTTCATCGGGTCAGGCAGCCAACTTCTATGCTGTATTTAATATTTGCGAGGCAGGCGACCATTTTGTCTGCTCATCTACCATTTATGGAGGTACATTCAATCTGTTCGCTGTAACGATGAAGAAACTGGGTATTGAGTGTACCTTTATTGATGCGGATGCTCCGGAAGAAGAAATAGAAAAGGCTTTCCGTCCGAATACTAAATGTTTGTTCGGAGAAACAATTTCTAATCCTGGTATCAATGTGCTTGATATTGAGAAATTTGCCCGTATTGCCCATAAGCACGGAGTGCCTTTGATTGTGGATAATACTTTTGCTACTCCGATTAACTGCCGTCCTTTTGAATGGGGAGCAGACATCGTGACACATTCTACTACGAAATACATGGATGGGCATGCCACTTGTGTGGGAGGTGCTATTGTAGATAGCGGTAATTTTGACTGGGATGCGCATGCTGACAATTCCCGGGATTGACACAGCCAGATGAGTCTTATCATGGACTTACTTATACAAAGGCTTTCGGAAAGATGGCTTATATGACTAAGGCTACTGCGCAATTGATGCGTGATTTGGGTTCTATACAGTCACCGGAGAATGCGTTCCTGTTGAATCTTGGACTGGAAACATTGCATTTGCGTGTGCCGCGTCACTGTGAAAATGCGCAGAAAATAGCGGAATGGTTGGAAGCAAATCCGAAAGTGAAATGGGTAAACTATTGCGGATTGAAGAGCAACAAGTATTATGAACTGGCTCAGAAATATATGCCTAACGGCTCTTGTGGCGTGATTGCTTTCGGTCTGGAAGGAACTCGTGAAGAGGCTATCAATTTATGGATAGTCTGAAGCTGGCTTGTATTGTGACTCACGTGGCAGATGCACGTACTTGTGTGTTGCATCCGGCCAGCCATACACATCGTCAGTTAACAGATGAACAGCTGATTGAAGCGGGTGTGGCTCCTGATTTGATTCGCTTGTCTGTCGGCATTGAAAATGTCAACGATATTATTGCCGACCTGGAACAGGCTATGGTACAGGTTTAAAAGTTTTAAAACTGAGATACAAAAAAGGAGGAACAAACATTCCTCCTTTTTTGTATCTGTCTCCGGTCTTTATCGGAAAGATTCTGGTAATTTGTAGCACTTCTTCATCGGTCAGCGGACGCGGATCGAGAGTAAACAATGAACCCATGGTATCGCGTGCGTTTTGTACCATGAGAGGAAGTTTTTCTTCTTTCACTCCCCAGTCGCTCAACTTCAATTGGTATACGTTGCATTCTTTCTGCATGCGTACCAGTGCATCAATAAAATCACTGGGGCGGTTACTCTTTTGCTGAGTCATGATTTCGGCCATTTTCATGTAACGTTTCATGCAGTCGTTACGGAATGTTTCGAAATATGCTTCGCTGATGGCAATTAGTCCGGCTCCGTGCGGCAGTTCCGGATGGAAGGCACTCATGGCGTGCTCCATAGAGTGTTCGGAAATGCAGCAGGAAGTGGCTTCTACCAGTCCGGCCAATGTGCTGGCCCATGCTACTTTCGCGCGTGCCTTGAGGTTACGTCCGTCTTTTACGGCTACCGGAAGGTATTTGTACAATAAACGAATGGCTTCAAGGGCATACAAGTCGCTGATAGGAGTGGCGCAGTTTGCTAAGAATCCTTCGGCAGCATGGAAGAAGGCATCAAATCCCTGATAAGCTGTAAGATGCGGAGGGATGGAAACCATCAGTCTGGATCGATAATAGAAAGTACAGGGAAAGTCAGTGTGCTTCCGAAGCCGATTTTTTCTTTTGCTTCTTCATTGGTAATCACGCTCCACGGGTCAGCTTCCGTACCTGTTCCTGCAGTGGTAGGAATGGCAATCACGGGCAGTGCCTTGGTTACAGGACGTCCTTTTCCGCTGCCTGCCGGGATGTAATCCCAGTAATCTCCGTCGTTGCAGGCCATGACGGCAATGGCTTTCGCAGAGTCAATGCTGCTTCCTCCGCCAAGTCCAACGATGAAATCGCATTTCTGTTCACGACAGACAGATGCAGCTTCCATTACGTGAGATTTAATCGGGTTGGGCAGAATCTTGTCATAGACAATAGATTCTGTATTGTTTTCTTGCAACAGTTCAACGACTTTGTCTAGGTAGCCGTATTTCTTCATGGAGGTTCCTGAGAGATGACAATCAGGGCTTTCTTGCCGGGTAACTTTTCTGTCGCCAACTTTCTTAACTCTCCGCATCCGAACAAATTTTGTCGGGATGTGCAAACTGAATACAGGATTTGCGTTCATAATATAGCTATTTAAAGTTCATTTACCCAAAAGTACGAAAATAAAAACAGAATGGTTCAGGAGGGATGTTAAAAATGTCTTTTTGTGTGTGGTGGTATCAAATAAAAAAGGCTGCCGGTGAGGGCAGCCTTTGGGGTTAAAGGATATATAAGTAGATTATTCTTTATCCTTGTGGTTGTTCTGCGGACGACGTTCGCGCTTCGGATGATTTTCAGTCATTCCTTCCGGTTTCGGAAGCAATACCTTGTGTGACAACTTGAACTTACCAGTTTTCGGGTCGATGTCCAGCAACTTCACTTCAATTTCATCACCTTCTTTCAATCCGGTTTCTTCGATTGTTTCAAAGCGTTTCCAGTCGATTTCAGAGATGTGCAACAATCCGTCTTTTCCCGGCAGGAATTCTACGAATGCACCGTAAGGCATGATAGAACGAACCTTACCAGTGTATACTTCACCTACTTCAGGAACAGCTACGATAGCCTTGATCATACGCATTGCATCGTCGATGCATTTCTTGTTTGTTCCTGCAATTTCGATGCGGCCTGCACCGTCTACTTCTTCAATAGTGATAGTAGCACCGGTTTCTTCCTGCATACCCTGGATAATCTTTCCGCCCGGGCCGATTACAGCTCCGATGAATTCTTTCGGAATAGTCAGAGTTTCAATGCGTGGAGCATGAGGCTTGAGTTCTGCACGAGGTTCTGCAATGCATTCAGTCAGTTTGCCGAGGATGTATTCACGTCCTTGTTTAGCCTGCATCAATGCTTTTTCCAGGATATCGTAAGTCAGACCGTCACACTTGATATCCATCTGAGTAGCTGTGATACCGTCGCGTGTACCTGTAACCTTGAAGTCCATGTCACCCAGGTGGTCTTCGTCTCCCAAAATATCTGACAATACAGCGTATTTATCTTCTCCGGCATTCTTGATCAATCCCATCGCAATACCTGAAACCGGCTTCTTGATAGGTACACCTGCATCCATCAAAGCCAATGTTCCGGCACAAACTGTAGCCATAGAAGAAGAACCGTTAGATTCCAGAATATCAGAAACTACGCGTACGCAGTAAGGATAATCTGCAGGAATCTGTCCTTTCAATGCACGCCATGCCAGATGACCGTGACCAATTTCACGACGACCTACGCCACGCTGTGCTTTTGCTTCTCCTGTAGAGAAAGGAGGAAGTTGTAGTGAAGCAGGAAGCGTTCTTTGTGCTGGTCGAGTACATCGTCTACAATCTTTTCGTCCATCTTTGTACCCAGTGTAACAGTACTCAAAGACTGAGTTTCACCACGAGTAAAGATAGAAGAACCGTGAGGACCTGGCAGCGGACTGGTTTCGCACCAGATAGGACGGATTTCTGTAGTAGCACGACCGTCCAGACGTTTGCCTTCATCAAGGATACAACGACGCATTGCTTCTTTTTCTACGTCGTGATAGTAGCGGTCAATCATCGGACCCTTTTCTTCCAGCTCTTCTTCAGAGAACTGAGCCTTGAATTCTTCGCAAACAGCATCGAAAGCATCTCCTCTTTCGTGTTTGTTCTTGTTGCCTGATTTTGCAATGGCGTATGCTTTTTCGTAGCAAGCATCGTGTACAGCCTTGCGCAGGTCTTCGTCATTTTCTTCGTGACAGTATTCACGTTTTACAGTCTTGCCGACTTCTTCCATCAGTTCCATCTGAGCCTTGCAGTGAACCTTGATTGCTTCGTGAGCAAACTTCATGGCTTCCAACAGGTCTTGTTCAGAAACTTCCTTCATTTCGCCTTCCACCATCATGATGTTTCATAAGTAGCGGCAACCATGATGTCCATGTCAGCACGTTCCAGTGCTTCAATGTCGGGTTGATAACGAACTGACCGTCGATACGTGCTACACGTACTTCAGAAATCGGACCTCCGAACGGAATGTCAGAAACAGCCAGTGCGGCAGAAGCAGCCAGACCAGCCAGTGCATCCGGCATATCTACGCCATCAGCAGAATAAGTATGATATTTACGTAAACTTCAGCATGATAATTGTCCGGGAACAGAGGCGCAATGCGCGGTCTACCAGACGGCAAGTGAGGATTTCGTAATCTGAAGCCTTTCCTTCACGTTTGGTAAAGCCACCGGGGAAACGTCCGAATGCGGAGTATTTTTCTCTGTACTCTACCTGGAGAGGCATAAAATCTGTACCGGGAACTGCATCTTTTGCTGCACAAACAGTAGCCAGCAACATGGTGTTACCCATGCGTAGCATAACAGCACCATCTGCCTGTTTTGCCAGCTTTCCCGTTTCGAGTGTGATGGTTCTTCCATCATTCAGCTCGATCGTCTTAACAATAGGATTGATCATAAAAATTGATTTAATATTATTTCATCTAAAAAAGCGTACAAAGATAATGTTTTATTATGGATAAAAGCGGGTATTTATGTAAAAGTTTCAGTATGAAGTGCTTTTTATATAATAATTTGTCGTAAAAACAACGGTTTTCGTCGGTTGGATGATGGATTTATCTTTTAAAAACTTGTGACGTCATGAAAAGCCGTATCTTTGCACCTTGAATTTACATAAGAATGTGAGATTAAAGAAAATCAGGTATGAGAAGAAATACTTATCTGTTAATGGCATTGCTGTCGGCCGGACTGATGGCATGTCACAATGAGCCTGCTTTCAAGGTAGAGGGAACGGTATCGGGTGCAGCCGACAAGATGCTGTATCTGGAGCATACCAGCCTGGAAGGTATAGTAAAAGTCGATTCTGTCAAATTGGACGAGAGTGGAACGTTTCACTTTTCGGGTGCTCGTCCGGATTCTCCTGATTTTATCGGCTTCGACTGGATAATCAGGTGATTAATTTCTCTGTTGACTCTACTGAAACAGTGACGGTGAAAGCCGATAATTCCGGTTTTGCTACCGCTTATCAGGTGGAGGGTTCAGAAAATAACCAGAAGATAAAGGAACTGGTACTGCTTCAGCAATTTGCAGGAGCAGGTGAATAAATTAGGACAGTCCGGACCTCCTGCCGGAGTAGCTCAAGACAGTCTGTTTCATTGGTGAATGCATATAAAGATCAGGTAAAGCGCAATTATATTTTTGCAGCTCCTAACAAGGCATACGCTTATTTTGCTTTGTTTCAGCAGTTGAACGGCTATATGATTTTTGACCCGCTGACCAGTAAGGAAGATGTGAAATGCTTTGCGGCAGTAGCTACCAGTTGAACAACTTGTATCCTCATGCCGACCGTTCACGCAACCTTTATAATATGGTAATAAAAGGTATGAAAAATACCCGCACGCCCCAGGTAAAAGATGTGACACTTCCGGCTGACAAGATTCAGGAAGCTTCTATCATTGATATTGAGCTGAAGGACTTGAATGGAAAGACACATCGCCTGACAGACTTGAAAGGTAAAGTTGTCTTGATTGATTTTACAGCCTATTCTTCTGCCGCTTCGGGTGTGCGTAACTTAGCTTTGCGTGAATTGTATAACAAATATGCTTCTCAAGCCCTGGTGATTTATCAGATTTCTTTGGGATGCAGACGAACATTTCTGGAAGACAGCTGCAGATAATCTTCCCTGGATATGTGTCCGCGACCCGCAAGGACCTTATTCTACCTATCTTAACTTGTACGGCGTAACCCAGTTGCCTACCGCATTCCTGGTTAACCGTAATAACGAGTTGAGCTTGCGTGTGGGGGAAAAGACAAATATGGAAGAAGCCATCAAGAATTTGTTGTAACATGTTGAAAAGCATGTATGGATAAACTTGACTGGTATTGTAAAAAGATTTATCTTTGTCGCAAGATATAAGACTCTGAGAAAGAGAGGCTGTATCAAAATAAAAATTGATTTGTCAGATTGTCATTCTGAACAAAGTGAAGAACCCGTTTGTTTCCCATCCTGTGGAGGGTTCACTCTTCGTTCAGAATGACTTTACTTTTGTGATAAACGGTTCTTATTTTGAACAGCCCTTTACTTTTGTTGAAAATAAATAATTTAATAACGAATATTTAAGGAGAAAAATTATGGCTTACATGTCAGAAGAAGGCTATCAGAAACTGGTAGCTGAATTGAAACATTTGGAATCGGTGGAACGTCCGAAGATTGTGGCTGCTATTGCAGAAGCACGTGATAAAGGCGATTTGTCAGAGAATGCAGAATACGATGCCGCAAAAGAGGCACAAGGCTTGCTGGAAATGAAAATCAACCAGTTGAAGCAACCATCGGTGATGCCAAGATTATTGATACATCTAAACTGAAGACTGACACTGTGCAGATTTTGAGCCGTGTGGAACTGAAAAATGTGAAAACAGGCATGAAGATGGCTTACACTATCGTATCAGAAAGTGAAGCTAACCTGAAGCAGGGTAAGATTTCAGTGAATACACCGATTGCGCAGGGCCTGTTAGGAAAGAAGGTAGGCGATGTAGCAGAAATCACTATTCCACAGGGAAAGATCTCTTTGGAAATTATGGGTATATCATTTAATGTATAAGGCAGGTCCGTTTTGGCGGGCTTGCCTTATTTAATATCTAAACAATATGGCAACAATATTCAGTAAAATCATTGCGGGCGAAATTCCGAGCTACAAGGTAGCCGAAGATGCCAATTTTTATGCGTTTCTTGACATCAATCCTTTGGTGAAAGGACATACGCTGGTAGTTCCCAAGCGGGAAGTAGACTATATCTACGATTTAAGCGATGAGGAGCTGGCTCAGATGCATGTGTTTGCCAAGCATGTGGCGCTGGCTATCCAGAAAGCTTTCCCTTGCAAAAAGTAGGTGAAGCTGTGATTGGTCTGGAAGTTCCTCATGCACACATTCACCTGATTCCTATCCAGAAAGAATCAGACATGTTGTTCTCTAATCCGAAACTTAAACTTTCTCAGGAAGAATTTACTGAAATCGCCAATGCAATAAATTCTGCTTGGAAAGCTGAAAGCAAATAATTTTCTTCTCAAAAATACCTTTGATATAAAGGATTCTTCGTATTTTCAGGCGTGGTTTTCAGTTGGGCAGATTCCATGAAAACCATGCCTGTTTTCTTTTAGAATTGTAACCTATGCGTATTAGACGAATTTCTTTCTTTATTCTTCTTTGCTGTCTGTGCTGGAATGTTTTTGCAGCCGAATATCAGATAAAAGGAGTGGTGATTGACAAGTCCACCCGCCAGCCGTTGGAGTTTGTGAATGTGCTTGTGGTGGGACTGGGTATCGGTGCTTCTACCGATGCCAACGGAAATTTTCTCATCACTCAGGTGCCACCGGGTATTTACCGTCTGCAAGCTTCTTTCCTTGGGTATAAAACAGAACTGACTCCGGAATATCGGGTGAACCACGTGACGCCTTATGTACAGATTGAACTGGAGGAAGAAAATGCGTCGTTGAATGAGGTGGTTGTGACAGCTTCTCCTTTTCAGAAGGTACCAGAGAGCCCTGTCAGCCTTCGGGTGATTGGCTTGCAGGAGATTGAAAAAGCTCCGGGTGCGAACCGGGATATTTCAAAAGTTGTACAAAATTATCCGGGGGTAGCCTTTTCTCCTATAGGCTATCGCAATGACCTGATTGTGCGGGGAGGTGGTCCTTCCGAAAACCGTTTCTACCTGGATGGGGTAGAGATTCCGAATATCAATCACTTCAGTACACAAGGAGCTTCCGGGGGGCCTGTCGGACTGATTGATGCCGATTTGATTCGTAGTGTGAAGTTTTACAGCGGGGCATTCCCAGCCGATAAAGGTAATGCGTTGAGTAGTGTACTCGACTTTAGTCTGCGCGATGGAGATATGGAGCGCAATTCTCTGAAAGCAACTTTAGGTGCCTCAGAGGTTTCACTCAGTTCCAACGGACATATTGGCAACAAGACTTCTTATTTGGTGTCGGTACGCCAGTCTTATTTGCAGGCATTGTTTAAATCTTGGGTCTGCCTTTCCTTCCGGCTTATACCGATGCTTCCTTTAAAATTAAAACCCGTTTTGACAGCCACAACGAACTGACTTTGCTTGGTCTTGGAGGAATTGACCGCATGAAACTCAATTTGGGGATTGAAGGAGAAGATGCCGAATATATGCTCAGTTACCTTCCCGAAATCAATCAGGAAACCTATACCGTGGGAGGTGTGTACCGTCATTATTCCCAGCGGCATGTGCAGTCAATCGTATTAAGTCAAAGCTATCTGAATAACCGGAATGTAAAATATCGCGACAATGACGAAAGCAGCGAAGAAAATCTGACGCTGCGGTTGGGCTCTATCGAGCAGGAAACCAAATTGCGTATGGAAAATACTTCCTCATGGAGCGTGTGGAAAGTAAAAGCAGGGTTCGACCTGAATTACTCCCGTTACAAAAGCAATGAATATCGCAAGGTCTTTGCCGATGCCTTGAGGGAATATGATTACCATACCGATTTGTCTCTCTGGCGTTGGGGAATGTTTGCCTCAGTCGATTATGCCGCTCCTGATAAAAGTTTCACGGCCTCCATGGGCGTACGTACCGACGGAAATAATTATAGCGATAAAATGAAGGAGTTGTGGCGTCAGCTTTCCCCCCGTTTGTCAGTATCCTACCGGTTGATTGAGGGGCTTACCCTGAGTGGACATGTGGACTGTATTATCAGCTTCCTTCTTATACTGCCTTAGGCTTCAAAGGGGAAGAAGGAGAGTATGTCAACCGCCACTTGGATTATATTTCTGTGTCACAGGAAAGTCTGGGATTGTCATGGACACCCAATGAAAATATGGAGCTGTCAGTGGAAGGCTTCTATAAATTATATGGACACATGCCTTTCTCCTTGTCTGACCAGATACCTCTTTCCTGCAAAGGAAATGATTATGGAACCATCGGAAATGAAGCACTCTCTTCCGAAGCAAAAGGTCGCTCGTACGGGGTGGAACTAATGTTCAAATGGCTGTTGACCCAGAAGCTGAATCTCTCTTCCTCACTGACCATTTTCAAGAGTGAATTCAAGGATGGCGAGCAAGGAAGCTATGTACCTTCCGCTGGGATAATCGTTTTATTCTGAATATGAGTGGAACCTATAACTTCCCCAAACATTGGAGTTTAGGAGCTAAAGTCAGTTGCATAGGTGGTTCTCCTTATACGCCTTACGATGTGGAAAAATCTTCGCTGGTGGAAGCTTGGAATGTGCAGGGACGTGCTTACTATGATTATAGCCGCTATAATCAGGAGCGTTTGCCGGTCTTCGGACAACTGGATGTGCGGGTAGATAAAACCTTCTATCTGAAAAAATGTATGTTAGGCTTTTATCTCGACATCCAGAACATTACGGCCAGTAAGCTGCGTCAGCCCGATGCCCTGATGAGTACGGGACAGATTGAAAATCCTTCCGCACCGCTGAGCGAGCAGCGATATGTCATGAAATCCATCCGGCAGGAGAGTGGCACGTTACTCCCTACGTTGGGAATTACCTTTGAGTATTAAGTCTGGTCGCTATAAAAGAATGGCCTGTCTCTCTGTTTGTGGAAAGACAAGCCATTCTTTTTATGTGTGAGAAGGTTTACCGTAACTCATGAATACAACTCACCAAATTTCATTTCTGCATCGTTGACAAATTTCCGGATGGCATTCTGATCATCCTTTTTGCAGATGAGCAGGGCATTCCCCTGTTCTGCCACCAGATACCCTTCCAAGTCTTGTACAACCACTAATTTATCTTTGGGAGTCATGATGATATTGTCCTTACAGTTATATAGCAACGCATTACTGTGCGTCGTCACATTCTGATTTTCGTCTTTGGGAGAAGCATCATACAATGCGTTCCATGTACCTATGTCTGCCCACCCGAAATCACAAAGCAGTACATATACATTGTCTGCCTTTTCCATGATGCTATAATCAATGGAGCTGTTGGGGCAGGTACTGAATTTCGGCATGTCACATTCCACTTGCGGACATACTTCCGCCATCATTCATGGAATGCCTTCATTATCGTTTTGACGTGCCATACAAAGATGCCGGAATTCCAGTAGAACTCATTGCTTTGTACAAATACCTCGGCAAATTCCCGTAACGGCTTCTCGATGAATGTCTTGACTTGTAGAAATCTTCTTCTTTTTCTTCGGAAACCTGAATATAGCCATAACCCGTTTCCGGATAGCTGGGTTTAATACCCAATGTCAGGAGCTTGTCCGAGTGGGATGCAAATTCCAGCGATTTCAGAATATCCTGTTTGAACTCGTCCATTTTTAGAATCAGGTGATCAGAAGGAGCTACCACGATGCTGGCATCCGGATTGATTTTTTGAATGACATACGATGCGTATGCAATGGCAGGTGCCGTATTCCGGTGTTCTTCTTCCACAATTAGGTTAGATTCACTGAAACCGGGAAGCGAGTTTAGTACCAGTTCCCTGTAATGTTGGTTAGTCGTAATGAAAATATTCTCAGCAGGAAGAATCTGCCTATATCTTTCGTAAGTTTGCTGCAAGAGTGTCTGGCCAGTTCCAAAAAAGTCTAGAAATTGTTTGGGTAAGGCTTTCCGGCTGTATGGCCAGAACCGACGCCCGGTTCCTCCGGCCATGATGATGCAATAAAAATTTTTACTGTTCATGGTTGATGCTGGCATTAAAGTTTGATGCTAAGATAGGACTTATTTTGTAAGAAACGCCCGAAAAGGATTCTAAATAGTGTTAGAAACTTTTTTCAACTTTTTTGTCCGTATTCCTTGCACTATTGAAAATATGTGTACCTTTGCACTCGCAATCAGAAATGATGCCCAGATGGCGGAATCGGTAGACGCGCTGGTCTCAAACACCAGTGGAGTAACATCCATCCGGTTCGACCCGGGTCTGGGTACTTCAAACCCTTGATAATCGACTGATTATCAAGGGTTTTTCCTTTTATCGGGCGTACTAAAAGTGTACTTCCTGACGAAGGGTCAAGGGTCAACGTAAAAACGGGTCAACGTAAAAACCTGAGGGATTTATTGTTTAGGCATAAATTTTAGTCAGTCTGTACAAAAAGAATGCCTTGTCTTTAACTCCCCTGAACTGCGCACGAAAGTTCTTTATTTTAGCATTAAAGGATTCAGATGCAGCGTTTGTGGAACGCTTTTCAAAGAAGTTTATGATTTCCAGATAATGTGT
>ENA-OQHP01000539-OQHP01000539.1-human-gut-metagenome-genome-assembly--contig:-NODE-539-length-12179-cov-2.062313_pt1 | contig 12179 bp, 13 predicted proteins | sample MGYA00242563_ERZ504717 | MGnify/ENA primary metagenome ERZ504717 (study PRJEB26092, sample SAMD00036212) | human gut metagenome | host: Homo sapiens | study: EMG produced TPA metagenomics assembly of...
GGGCCCGAGGAGGCAGAGGGACGTTATGGAGAGTTGACTCCGAAGGGAGCACAGCAGCATCGGGAATTGATAGACCGGATGTTCCACCGTTACCCTGAGGTGTTCAGTGACGGTACGCATGTGGATGCACGCTCCACATACAAGACCCGTGCTTTTCTTTCCATGGCTGCCGGATGCGTGGAATTGAAAGGTTTGAACCCTAAACTAAATGTTACGACACAGACCAGTGAAGCGGATGCTTATTATATAAAGTATAAGAATCCTTTGTATGAAGCACAGCATTTGGAGAATGTGGATTCTGTGTATCGTGCTGCCGATAGTATTTATGTACATCCGGAACGATTGATGAAACAGATTTTCCGTGACTCTGTTTACGTGGAAAAGCATGTGGATGCCGCAAAACTGATGATGGACTTGTTCGAACTTCATGGCATCAGTCAAAGTAGTTACAAGCAACCGGATCTTTCTTTTTTATTTACTCCCGAAGAACAATATGATTTGTGGCAACGGAATAATTTTGAATGGTATTACGAAAAAGGGCCTTCTCCGTTGAGCGATGCGTGTATGTATAAGCTGGAAAGAAATCTGCTGAATAATTTCATAGAAACAGCCGATACGGTAATTGCTTCCCGGAAAATGCAGTGACGTTACGTTACGGGCATGATACGAATCTGGCTCCATTGGCCACGCTGATGGGAATGAACGCACTGCAAAAGGAAACTGCCGATTGGAATAAAATAGCGGATACATATCGCACTTATCGCCTGATTCCGATGTGTGGTAATGTTCAGCTTATTTTCTATCGAAAACGAGGCAGTCAGGATATTTTGGTGAAATTGCTGCTGAATGAGCGTGAAGTCGCACTCCCTTTGCAGACAGATGTCTCACCTTATTATCATTGGAACGATGTAAGGGAATACTGGAAGCGGGTTGTAAAAGGAATTTCCCTTCCAGAAAGTAAGGATAAATAATCGTATTTGTAATATGTTTGTAAAAAGAGGTATTTGCGGGCTGGACCTGAAAGTACCTCTTTTATTGTAAAGGATATTGGGCGTAAATGTAACACAATAGAAATCTCTATGCAATACCTATGAAAATCATACGGGATACTTTTGCGGCAAATAAGGAAAGCAAATGAAATTTAAGATTGTATTGGTATTGTTATCACTGATGTCGGCTGGAGTTCAAGCTGGTGTGATAAAAGGTAAAATTAAGGATGCACAGACTGGAGAGGAGATTATAGGTGCATCGGTGATTGTAAAGGAAGACCCAGGAAAAGGAACGGTAACCGGATTGGACGGAAGTTTTAATCTGTCGGTGAACAGAGACAAATATACGCTGGTCTGTTCTTATGTGGGCTATAAAAAATATGAAGTCAGCATAGCAGCAGATAAGAAAGAAATTGTAATTCCTTTGAAAAGTGACGATGTCGCTTTGGATGAAGTGGTGGTGGTAGCTTCTAATCCGGGAAGAACGGAAGCTGGTGCAAGAGGTATTGAACGTCAGGCTATGAACGTGGTGAATGTGATGAGTGCGAAGGCGATAGAGCTTTCTCCGGATATTACGGTAGCCAACGTGATTCAGCGAATGTCAGGTGTAACAATTGAACGTAACAGTAGCGGTGAAGGACAGTATGCCATTCTTCGCGGTATGGATAAGCGTTACAACTATACATTAGTAAATGGAGTGAAAATTCCGAGTCCGGATAACAAAAATCGTTTTGTGCCGCTGGATATTTTCCCGTCAGAAATGTTGGACCGTTTGGAAGTAACCAAATCTTTGACCGCCAATATGGAAGGTGACGGAATCGGAGGAGCGGTCAATTTGATTATGAAGGATGCGCCTTCTGAACGTCAGTTTACGGTGAATCTGTCAACCGGTTACAATGCAATGTATTTTGACCGTGATTTTCAGTCGTTCAATCACGGAGCGATTGTGAAGAAATCTCCTTATGAGCAGATGGGAATGCCGGAAGACAGCCGAGTAACAATGGATAACTTTACGACAGATAATCTGCGGATGAAATGGAACAAACCGTTGCCCGATTTGACTGCCGGATTATCTTACGGTGACCGCTTCTTTAACAATAAATTGGGTGTGATGCTGCAGGTAGTTATCTGAATACGTATCGAGGAAAAGAAGTCAGTTGTATTATCAGCCGGGAACAACCCACAATGGTATCGAATACCGAAATTATTCTTCTCAACAGACTCGTATCGGGCTCATGCCAAACTGGATTATCATATCAATGCCAATCATAAACTGACCTGGTATAATGGATATATGGATATGAGAGAAGCAGAAGTACGTGACGGACATGACGACAAAGAAGGAGCCGTACGTATGAAGTGGAATCATCAGTATATTATCAATTCTACACTGAAAGGTGAACATGCCTTTCTGGAAGGTGGTGCACTTCGTTTGAATTGGTCGGCTGTACTTTCAAAGGCATACAGTGAAACACCGGATAATGCGGAAATCTTCTTATTGGGTAACCATGTACAGACTTCTGGAGCAGCCATCCGTCGTTGGGAGCATAACTCCGATAAAGACAAGGCCGGATACCTTGATTTGATGTATAAGTTGAAACTGGATGGAGGTTCTGTATTCGACTTCTCGGTAGGAGGTATGTACCGCGATAAGAAACGTGACAGCTTCTTCAATGAATATACCTTTAACTCTGCTACGGGAGTGAAAGATCCCCAGTATCAGGGAGAGGACTGGAATAACTACGATGAAATCTTGTTTACTCCGCTTAAGTACGGTAACATCAGTGATCCGTTAAACTATGATGCCACTGAAAAGATTGGTGCAGGATATGGAATGGTGAAATACACATACCGGAAATGGGAATTTATTGCAGGCGTTCGTGTGGAACATACCAATCAAGGCTATACATTGAAGTTCCCTACAGAGAATACAGATCCTGAAGGAAACCAGAAATATACGGATGTATTGCCGAGTTTCCATGCAAAATACGGAGTACATAAAAACGCGAACCTGCGTTTCTCGTATGCTCGTTCCATCAACCGTCCCAGCTTCTTTGAAATTGTTCCTTACAGCATTATCAATGAAGATTATAAGGAAAAAGGAAATCCGGATTTGAAACATACGGTAGCCGATAACCTTGATTTGCGTTATGAATTCTTCCCGAAATCATCTGAGCAGTTCATGGTAGGTATGTTCTACAAGAGACTGAAGAATCCGATTGAATACGGATTGCTGAACGAAGGACAGGATACCTATTATAAACCGATGAATTTTGGTAATGCTACCAACTTAGGAGTAGAAGTGGATGTAATGAAATATTTTAACTGGTTTGGAATAAAAGCTAATTATACCTACACGCATTCTTCCATTACGACCGAAAAGCGAATCATGGATGGAAATGATGTGAAGACCTGCACTCAGACCCGTCCGTTGTTTGGTCAGGCTGCCCATGTAGCAAATCTGTCACTGCTGTTCAAAAGTACCAAATATGGCTGGGAAGGACAGATTGCCGGAAGTTATACCGGAAAGCGTTTGAGTGATATTTCTACTGGTATGATGACGATATTTGGGAAGATGGCTATATGCAGTTGGATGCTTCTGTAGAGAAAAGCTTTAAGAATGGTATCAGTCTTTTTGCTAAGGCATCTAACTTGCTGGATACTCCTTTGCTTCGCTTTATTCAGAATGGCCCTCGTACGGAGAATGTCAACTCTGAACGTAACAATGGCAATGTGATAGAGCGAAAGGAATGGCACGGACAGTCATTTATGCTGGGAATCAGATACAAACTATAATAAAGAGATAAAGAACTATATTGACTAACATTTCTAAATTATTACAAAATGAAACTGAAAATTATTTGTTGGCCGGCACGGCTCTGGTAGCATTGTCTTTTATGGCAGCTTGTACAGAAGAAGACCCGATTGCAAACGGGGATGGAACTGAGACTCCCGGAAACAATGACGATGGAAATAACGATGAAAATGCCGATGGTGGAAATGGAGAGACAACTGACAACATCATTGTCTGGCCTGCAGATACGATAGTAAATCTGACCAACCATTACACAGTGCCCGAAGGTAAAAGCCTTGTAATCAAGGAAGGTGTGAAAATCATTGTAAGTACAGCAGGAGTAGGAGCCAATCATGTTCCGGTAGAATTTACCGTAAATGGAAACTTGTATTGTGAAGGTACTGCCGAAAAGCCTATCTTGTTCTCTGTTCCAGAAGATGAACGTACAAAAGAAATATTTTTGCAGGTCTCTGGGGAGGTATTGTGGCTTCATCCACTTGTGAAGAAATGCTGATTGACCATACAATCATTGAATACACAGGAGGTCAGGTTGTGGAAGGTTCTCCTGCTGCTGCATCTGAAGTGTATACTGCTGGAGACGATGCTATCCGCAGATTACCACCAATAACATCAATGGACATTATGTCATTACCAACTCTGTATTGCGCAACGGTTGGTCAGATGGTATTTATTTGATGGGTGGAAATGCCATCATCGCTAACAATGTGTTTGCTGCAACGGATATGATGGCGCAGAAGCTGTGAACGTAAAAGCAGGATGTGTGGTCGATGTAGCTGGAAACGTCATGTTCAGCCCGAACACTAACGGTTTGAAACTCTCCAGCTCAGGTCAGAGTGATACACGTGCTTTGGCAAAAATCCAGGCATACAACAATACCATTATCAATGCAGGATGGCGTCGTGACGGTGAAAAAGGCGGTGGCGTGTATGTAGAAAAGAATGCCTTGGCCAATGTGTTCAATAACCTGATGGTGAACTGTAAGTTCAGAGCGATGACTCCTAGCTTCGACATTCCAAATGATCCGGAAGAAGGATACAATGATAAGTCAGTTATTGACTATAACTACTATGCTTCAGGTACACAGAAAAGTGACGTAGTGTTTGCAGATGAGTCTGGTGTGGCTTACTCTTGGGAAGGATATGCTTATGCGCATGAAGATTATAATGAAGGAGTGGTAGATGCACACAGTGTAATTACAAAGACACAGGAGGCATGTGCTACTAATGATCCGAAATTCGTAAACTATCCGATTAATGAAGTAGGTTTGACCGATTATGTATATCAGGACGCGTGGGATTTCCATGTACAGGCTGGCTCACCGGTACTGACTGGTGCTTACAATGGTAATGATGCTACTATGCAACCTTATTTCGGTACATCAGGTTTGACAGTAAACGGAAAAACTTATACCTCTCCGAAAGTGGAAGCTCGCTTCGGAGCATACGGTACAAAATAATAAAATCCTTTTCTAGGTTTTGTTAAGGCAGTTGTGAAACTGCATTTTTCCTTAGACGAATAAGTCCGGACATTCTTGTTTCGGACTTATTTTTTGAAAACTTTCAGCAGAGGAGTTTTCCTGATTTATTCAGAATTGGGATTTACCTTTGCAACAACAAACAAATAATTGATAAAACTAAAATGATTATGATTTCATTAAAAAGAATTTTCTGTACATGTTGTCTGCTTTTATCGGTATGGGCAGTTTTTGCACAAGGTCCTTCAGAATGGAAGGCATTAGAGAAACCCTTGAATTTTTATCTGGCAAATGATTTGGGCCGTAATGGATATTACGACCAGAAACCTATCGCCGAATTGATGGGTCAGATGGCAGAGAATGTAGATATTGAAGCAGTGGTAGCAGCCGGCGATGTGCATCACTTTGAAGGCGTACGCAGTGTAAACGATCCGTTGTGGATGACCAACTACGAACTGGTGTACAGCCATCCGGAACTGATGATTCCATGGTATCCTATATTGGGTAATCATGAATATCGTGGTAATACGCAGGCTGTATTGGATTATAGTCAGGTGAGTGCCCGTTGGGAGATGCCGGCACGTTATTACACAAAGGTGCTGGAGAACGATGATATTACGGTGCGCCTGGTAATGATTGACACAGCCCCTCTGTTGGATAAATACCGTAAGGATACGGAAAAGTATCCGGATGCATGCAAGCAAGATATGGACAAGCAGTTGGCATGGTTGGATTCTGTACTGACATCTGCCAAAGAAGACTGGGTGCTGGTTGTGGGTCACCATCCTATTTATGCGGATACAGACAAGAATGATTCGGAACGCCTGGATATGGAAAAACGGGTAGACAGTATTTTGCGCAAGCATAACAATGTAAATATGTATTTGTGCGGACATATCCATAACTTCCAGCATATACGCAAAGCAGGAAGCAAGATAGATTATGTAGTGAACACTTCCGCATCTTTGAGCCGCAAGGTGAAAGCTGTAGAAGGCACTGTGTTCTGTAGCGGAGAAACAGGTTTCTCTTTGATTTCTGCCGATAAGAAAGAATTGTGCCTGTATATGATTAATAAGGAAGGCAAAGTGTTGCATACAGTAAGACAGACCCGTTAATGTGGCTTTCTGCCTGTTTCCATTATTTTGCAAACTCGACTTTGCGTTATTGTTTTTAAAATAGATAATCCTCTCCTCATTTTTAGGTATTTTTGAGGGAAAGAGTAGCAATTTGGCAAAAAAAGAGACATTCGTTGGAACGGTGTCTCTTTTTTTGCTATTTTTGCACAGTTTTTGGGGCATTTGTGCCGAATCGACTATGAGGGGCATGCAGATGCTCAGTTTATTGGACTATATGAGAATAGTCCGGCATCAAAAGAAATCATTATTAAAACATAAAGCATGATACACAAAGTATTAATCGCTAACCGTGGTGAAATTGCTGTGCGCGTGATGCGTTCTTGCCGTGAAATGGGTATCCGTACCGTAGCAGTTTTTTCCGAAGCCGACAGAACGGCTCGCCACGTACTTTATGCAGATGAGGCTTGCCTGATAGGTCCGGCAGCATCTCGCGAAAGTTATCTGAACATAGATAAAATTATCATGGCTGCAAAACGTCATGGAGTAGATGCTATTCATCCGGGATATGGCTTCTTGTCTGAAAATTCAGAATTTGCACGCCGTTGCCGTCAGGAAGGTATCATTTTTATTGGTCCGGATCCTGAAACGATGGATGCGATGGGTGACAAGATTTCTGCCCGTAAACACATGATTGCAGCTGGAGTGCCGGTCGTTCCGGGTACAGAACAGCCGTTGCAGAGTGTAGAAGAGGCTAAGGAAATCTGTAACAAAATCGGTTATCCGGTCATGCTGAAAGCTTCTATGGGAGGCGGTGGTAAAGGTATGCGTCTGATTCACAGCGAAGATGAAGTGGAAGAAGCATACAATACAGCCCGTTCTGAATCTATGTCTTCTTTTGGTGACGATACCGTTTATCTGGAGAAATTTGTGGAAGAACCGCATCATATCGAATTCCAGATTTTAGGAGATAATTTCGGAAATGCCGTACACTTGTTTGAACGCGAATGTTCTATCCAGCGTCGTAACCAGAAAATCGTAGAAGAAACACCTTCTCCTTTTGTAACTCCTGAATTGCGTCAGAAAATGGGTGAGGCAGCTGTGGCTGCGGCTAAGGCTGTACACTATAAAGGGGCCGGTACGATTGAATTCCTGGTCGACAAGCACCGCAATTTCTACTTTCTGGAAATGAATACCCGTTTGCAGGTAGAACATCCTATTACAGAAGAAGTGGTAGGTGTAGACTTGGTAAAAGAACAGCTTCGTGTAGCCAATAATGAGCCGTTGCACTTCAAACAGGAAGATTTGAAACAGCGCGGACATGCCATCGAATGCCGTATCTGTGCAGAAGATTCTGAAAACAACTTTATGCCTTCACCGGGTGTTATCCGTCAGCTGATGGAGCCGAATGGTATCGGTGTGCGTATCGATAGCTATGTGTATGAAAGCTACGAAATTCCTATTTACTATGACCCGATGATTGGTAAACTGATTGTATGGGCTACTACTCGTGAATTCGCCATCGAACGTATGCGTCGCGTGTTGTACGAATACAAGATTACCGGTTTGAAGACCAATATCGGTTACCTGCGTCACATCATGAACGTGCCTGATTTTGTAGAAGGACATTACAACACCTTGTTCATCCCGAAACATCAGGACATGTTGCGTGAGTGGGCCGGACAGAAAGAAGAGGAAACTGAAAACATCGCCATGATTGCGGCTTACATTGACTACCTGATGAACCTGGAAGAAAACAAGTCAGCATCAAGCGACAACCGTCCTATCAGCCGCTGGCGTGAGTTTGGCTGAAAAAGGTGTGCTGAGAATCTAAGTATTTTGAATTAAAGTAGAAGATTATGGAAATACATATAGGAGACAGAGTTGCGGATGTGACATTGGTCAGCAAAGAAGGCAACAAGGTACAGTTGACCATTGACGGTGTTCCATACGATGTAGACATCGTGATGGCCGAAAATGGTAGCTGCTCCATTCTGCACGAAGGAAAGTCGTACAATGCCGAACTGATTCGTAAGGAAGGTGGAAAGAGCTATACTGTAAATGCACATTATCAGTCATACAACATTGACATCATCGATTCACAGGCTAAATACCTGCGTATGCGTAAGGGCGGTGACGAGAAACAGCAGGATAAGATTGTTTCTCCGATGCCGGGTAAGGTAGTCAAGATTCCGGTGAAAGCAGGCGACCGTCTGCAGGCTGGCGACATCGTAGTAGTGATTGAAGCTATGAAGATGCAGAGCAACTACAAGGTAAACAGCGAATGCGTAGTGAAGGAAATCCTGGTAAACGAAGGAGATTCTGTCAACAGCAATCAGGTGATAATGACTTGGATGTAATTAAAGAAGACGAACAATGACAACAGCAGAACAATATAAGAAATTTGAGGAGCTGGATAAGCTTGCTTCTCAGGGTGGTGGCGTAGAACGCGTGGAAAGACAGCACGCCAACGGTCACATGACAGCCGCGAACGTATCGACATGTTGCTCGATAAGGGTACGTTCAATGAAATGGACAAGTTCGTAATCCATCACTGTACAGACTTCGGAATGGATAAGAATCACATTCCGGGTGACGGTATCGTATGTGGTTACGGTAAGATTGACGGACGTCTGGTGTACGTATATGCATACGACTTCACCGTATACGGCGGTACACTGAGTGCGACAGGTGCACAGAAGATTGTGAAAGTGCAGGAACTGGCATTGAAGAACGGTGCTCCGGTGATTGCCTTGAACGACTCAGGTGGTGCACGTATCCAGGAAGGTGTAGGCAGTATCTCAGGTTACGCTTCTATCTTCTACCAGAATACCATCGCTTCAGGTGTGATTCCGCAGATTTCGGCCATCTTAGGTCCTTGTGCAGGTGGTGCTTGCTACTCTCCGGCACTGACCGACTTCATCTTCATGGTGAAGGAAAAGAGCCACATGTTCATCACTGGTCCGGACGTAGTGAAGGCCGTGACACACGAAGAAGTGGACAAGGAAGAACTGGGTGGTGCTTATACCCACAGCAGCAAGAGCGGTGTAACTCACTTCCTTTGCGATACAGAAGAAGAAACTTGATGAGCATCCGTGAATTGTTGAGCTTCCTTCCGTCTAACAACATGGAAGATGCGCCGATGATTCCTTGCACTGACGACATCCGCCGTGCAGAAGAATCACTGATGACAGTTATTCCGGATGACCCGAACATGCCGTACGACATCAAGAACATCATCGAACCGGTAGTCGACAACCACTACTTCTTTGAGTGATGCCTCACTTTGCCAAGAACATCGTGTAGGATTCGCTCGCCTGGGCGGACGTTCTGTAGGTATCGTAGCCAACCAGCCTGCTTACCTGGCCGGTGTGCTCGACATCGATGCTTCTGACAAGGCTTCTCGCTTTATCCGTTTCTGCGACTGCTTCAATATTCCTATTGTTACTTTCGAAGACGTACCAGGCTTCTTGCCGGGATGCACACAGGAACACAACGGTATCATCCGTCACGGAGCGAAGATTGTGTATGCGTACGCAGAAGCTACAGTGCCTAAGATTACCGTAATTACCCGTAAGGCTTACGGTGGTGCTTACATCGTAATGAACAGTAAGCCGATTGGTGCCGATGTAAACTTCTCTTACCCGACTGCAGAAATCGCCGTAATGGGTGCCGACGGTGCCGTAAACATCCTGTACCGCAAGGCTACTCCGGAAGAAAAAGCGAAGGCAGTAGAAGAATACAGGGAAAAATTCTCTAATCCTTACCGTGCAGCCGAACAGGGTTACATCGATGAAATCATCCTTCCGAGGATACTCGCTATAAACTGATTCAGGCATTGGAAATGACTCAGAACAAGAGCCAGAGCAATCCGCCGAAGAAACACGGTAACATGCCGCTGTAATCAGGTAGCAATTGTATAGATAATAAATAAGAAGAAGCGAAGAATTCCGCCGGTCATACGTGAGGAGTTCTTCGCTTTCTTGTATTGTGTTCACATTAGATTCTTTTTATATGAAGGAAGCATTTATAAAACTGCATCTTTCCATTCTCATCGCCGGAGGAACGGGGATTTTCGGAAAACTGATTTCCCTGAATGAAGGTCTGCTTGTGTGGTACCGTATGATGTTCGCCTCCGTAATGTTTTTCCTGCTGCTTTCGTTTCTTAAAAAGCAGCGGAAAGTGACATTGGGCGATGTAACCAAGATTGGCTCTGTGGGATTGCTGTTGGCCTTGCACTGGATATTTTTTTATGGAAGTATCAAAGCCTCCAATGTATCCATCGGTGTGGTTTGTCTTTCGCTGATGAGCATCTTTACCGCCATCTTTGAGCCCCTCATCAATCGTCACCGCATTTCCTTGCGAGAGATTCTGTTCAGCCTGGTAGCCGTGCTGGGCATTGTGCTGATATTCCATTTTGACACTCGCTACCGGGTGGGTATCTGTATGGGAGTCATTTCGTCGGCTTTAGCTTCTCTGTTTACCATTGTCAACAAGAAGGTAGCGTGAACTACACCTCCAGCACCATGCTGCTTTACGAGATGCTGGGCGGTTTCTTATGGCTCTCCTGCATCTTGCCGGCCTATTTGCATTACTTTCCGGTTTCCTCTATTCTGCCCGCGCCCAGGATTTGATTTACCTGCTTTGCCTGGCTTCGGTGTGTACCGTGGGACTTTATATCCTCCAGATTCAGGTACTGAAAGTCATATCCGCCTTTACGGTCAACTTGAGCTATAACCTGGAGCCGATATACAGCATCATCGGCGCCATGCTGATATTTCAGGAAGCCAAAGACCTGAACTTCAGCTTCTACTTAGGACTGGGACTGATTGTCCTGTCGGTCGTACTCCAGACCCTCAATGTGTTGTCGCAGCACCATAAGTTTATTCCTTCATTGTATGTAAAATGGAAACGTTAAAGAACCGTATCGTGAAACTGCTGGGCACCCTGAACGAGCGGGTGTACGGCAAAGAAGAAGCCATGGCCCTGGCGCTGCTTTCGGCTGTGGCGGGAGAGAGCATTTTCCTGCTGGGCCCTCCGGGAGTGGCCAAGAGTATGGTAGCCCGCCGGTTGAACTGATGTTCCGTGGAGGGACAGCTTTCGAATACCTCATGTCGCGGTTCAGTACCCCCGACGAAATATTCGGTCCCGTATCCATCGCCCGGCTGAAAAACGAAGACACCTACGAACGCATGACAGAAGGCTATCTGCCCACCGCCACCGTCGTCTTCCTGGATGAAATTTGGAAAGCCGGTCCCGCCATACAGAATGCCCTTCTGACCGTCATCAATGAGAAAATCTTCCGCAACGGACAGTTTTCGGTACGGGTTCCCATGAAAGGACTGATTGCCGCATCGAACGAACTTCCGGCTTCAGGACAAGGACTGGAAGCACTGTACGACCGCTTCCTGGTGCGTAAGCTGGTGGGCGGCATTGAAGACCTGTCCGATTTCGACCGGATGATTTCCACTGCCGACGAAAGCGAGCCGGAAGTGGACGAAAGTCTGGCAGTGAGCGACGAAGAATACCGCCAGTGGCAGGAACAGATGAAATCCGTCGGCCTGCACTATTCCGTGCTGGAAGTCATCCATTCCCTTAAAGACAAGCTGGAAGATTATAACCGCCAGCTGGAGAATGCTGATTCACCTTCCTCTGTGGCACTCTACGTGTCCGACCGTCGCTGGAAGAAAGTTGTCCGCCTGCTGCGGGCCGCTGCCTTTTTGCAAGGAAACACCGAGGTACGCCTGTCAGACTGCCTGCTGATGGTACACTGCCTGTGGAATGAGACCAGCCAGACAGACTGGGTACGCGATGCCGTACTGACGCAG
>ENA-OQHP01000540-OQHP01000540.1-human-gut-metagenome-genome-assembly--contig:-NODE-540-length-12179-cov-1.531198_pt1 | contig 12179 bp, 15 predicted proteins | sample MGYA00242563_ERZ504717 | MGnify/ENA primary metagenome ERZ504717 (study PRJEB26092, sample SAMD00036212) | human gut metagenome | host: Homo sapiens | study: EMG produced TPA metagenomics assembly of...
ATAAAATCAATCTGGAACTGTTGAATGTACGTACCGAATCGCGCATGAACAGTACTGCCCTGAACAATAAAATCAAGGAACTGCTGGTACTGAACGGCAACCAGCCGCTTACTCCCGGACGTCCCTTCCCCGACGGCCCCGCCGTACCTACGCCAAAGCCCTCGGACTGACGGACTATCCCCTGGTTCCGTTGCCAACCGATTTCCATCGGGTATGCAGCGAACTGCTTGCCGCCGATCCCTCTCTGCAATCATTCGACAGCGAAAGCGCCGCAGCCCGCAAGTTCATTCAGTAAGCAAGCAAGGGTGGCTGCCGAAACTGGAGTTGGGCTATCGTCGCAATACCGAATCGGGACATCCGCTGAACGGTGTTGTCGTAGGCTTCTCTTTCCCGCTGTTCTCAAATAAAGGAAAAGTGAAGATAGCCAAAGCCCAAGCCAACTGAACATCGACTTCCAGAAAGATAATGCAAGAGTAAAAGCAAGCTCCGAATTATGGCAGCTCTACGAAGAAGCCCGTAACCTGGACGCTTCCATGCAGGAATACAAACGGACCATTTCAAGAACAGCAGGACCTGACTTACTGAAACAGGCTCTTGTAGGCGGACAAATCAGTATGGATAGAGTAATTTCGTCGAAGTTTCGGTCGTTTACCAAAGCAAAACAAATCTCCTGCAACTGGAAAACCAATACCAGAAAGCAATGGCGCGGATATATAAGAACGAACTGTGATGAAGGTGGAATCAAGTCAAGAATGCACTTTCACCACCGTCTCCGGCAAATAGCCGCTACGGATACGCCACTCCTGCGGATAAAGATTATTGGCACGGTTACCTATATTCTTGACAAAGCCGAGAGGCACATGCTTATATGTCAGCAAAACGACTCCGCGAGGGGCTGCATCCGAAAGGGTGACAGCCTCTTTGCGTAAATAGCAATGGCCTGTTCATACGATATTTCTTCACAAGGGAAAGCATCCGATACCAATATCCCGCTCACAGCCAAGGCATGACAGGGAATCCAATCCTTGCCTTTCTGTCCGGCAATCTCCAATCCAGCCTGTACAATACGTAAGGACGACTGCAATGCAGACAGTTCCGGAATATAACATTTTGGGAAAGCGCTGACATTGCCGCCTTTCTGGATAAACTCATACTTATCCGCAGTAAAATCCACTTCTGCAATATCGCAAGCTGCTCCTTGGAAGTCCCGGAGTTTGCTTCCCTTTCCCTGGACTTTACGTCCTTTTTCCCTGGACTTTTCTACTCTAAGCCCTGGAGTTTCAGGAGCAATTGCCAGGGAAATGAGTTGCTTATCCCCGGAGTTTCGGACGCTCATGCCCGGCTTCCGGAGAACTGCCAGAAAGAAGCCCTCTCCCTGCGTCTTATGAGGCAGGAAACGATAAACGGGAAAGGATTCTCCCTGCAACAAGTTACCCGTTATATTCCACTCTTCCGCAACATCGAGCGGAAGTACCTCTGCACCGAATTCATCCCTTATCCAACGGATGTTTTCTTCATTTTCCTTTGTGTTATAAGTACAAGTGCTATATATCAGTATGCCGCCCGGTTTCAGACAAGGCCAGATATCCGCAATAATCCTCCGCTGCCGCTGCCGGCAGATTTCCACATTCTCCGGGCTCCACTCGCTTATGGCAACAGGGTCTTTACGGAACATACCCTCACCGGAGCAGGGCACGTCCGTCAATATCACGTCGAAGAAATCTTCCAGCGGTGTAAAGTCCGACGGGTCGCTATTGGTAACCACCACATCGGGATGCCCCCACTTGGTCAGATTCTCGGCAAGTATCTGAGAACGGTTGCGGATAACCTCATTGGCTATCAGCAGACTATTGTCGGGAAGGAGGCTTCGGATATGCGTCGACTTACCGCCCGGAGCGGCGCAAAGGTCGAGCATCACTACTGGTTCCTCACCCATATACTGCTTCAGAGCCTGTTCAACAAACATGGACGAAGCTTCCTGCACATAATAACAGCCCGCATGGAACAAAGGATCGAAAGTAAATGTCGGGCGTCTTCCAGGTAAAAACCGGAAGTACACCAGGGAACGGCATGTTCTCCGGAGCGGAAAGCAAAAGGTTTCAGCGGATTCAACCGGATGCTGACGGATTGCTCCGATTCCAGAGAAGTCACTAATTCCTTATAATCCTCATCTCCCAAAAGAGTGCGGGTATAGTCTGCAAAAGAAACGGGTAGTTCCATAGGTTTACTTTTAAATACGCAAAGGTAGTATAAATATTTTGCGGTCGATAATAGCTTTTCTAAAATGTCGTCTCTTTGCAACTTTCCAAGCAATGGGTACGTCTAACACACAAAGAAACCTATAAAAACAAAAAACAGCATGATTATGAAACGCATTATCTTCGCACTGACAACCGCCTTAATGCTTTGCACATTGGCACAAGGAAAGAACCGGACCATTACGGAGAATGACAGTCTGGGAAACAAACAAAGAGTCATAGAATTGAAGGATACCGTGATTGATGGAAAAGCCGTCACGGACACCCTTAGCATCATGACTTACGAAAACAGTTCAAACAGTAACTCAGAAAGTGACAATGATTACAAGCATCATAGCAGTGCTTACGATTTCGGCTGGAATATCGGACATGCCACGAGAGACGCAGTCATTGCGATTACAGCTATTGTGTTCGTTTTCGGCTTTCCTTTAATCATCGTATTCATCATATTCTTCTTCCGCTATAAAAACCGGAAGGCCAAATACCGCCTGGTGGAACAAGCATTAGCCAGCGGACAACCGCTGCCGGAAATCTGTTTAAAGAAGCCGATTCGACAGATATCCGCAGTAAAGGAATCAAGAATGTGTTCGTCGGTATCGGGCTGTTCATATTCCTCTGGGCCATTACCGAAGAATTCGGACTTGGCTGCATAGGCCTGCTTGTCATGTTCACAGGCTTCGGACAGCTCGTCATCTACTATACGCAGCAAGACAGAGCCCCTAAAAGCAATGATAAATCCGATAATGCAAGAACCGTCTTTCCGGAAAAGAATGCAGAAAAATGAGTCAGCTCAATGATATATCGTTAGTCGCACAGGTCGTGGTGTTTCGCAACACCAGGGCCTTCGACCGGTTAGTAGGAAAGTATCAGTCGTCCGTACGGCGTTTTTTTCTGCACCTGACTTGTGGCGACAGCGAATTGAGCGATGACCTGGCGCAAGATACATTCATTAAAGCATACACCAATCTCTCCTCATTCAAAAACCTGTCCAGTTTCTCCACCTGGCTATACCGTATTGCTTATAATGTATTTTATGATTATCTTCGCACCCGTAAGGAGACCGACAGTTTGGAAACACTCCGGGTAGACGCTCAATACAGTACGCAGCAAAACGACATAGGGCGGCACATGGACATTTACCGTGCGCTGAATATGCTGAAAGAAACGGAACGGACCTGTATCACTCTTTTTTATATGGAAGACCAAAGTATAGAAAAGATTGCAGACATTACCGGCTACCCGACAGGAACAGTAAAAAGCCACCTGTCGCGGGCCAAAGAAAAAATGGCTACCTACTTAAAACAAAATGGTTATGACGGAAAACAATGATAAACTCCTGATTGATTTCTTTGCCGAAAACCGGCAGGAAATACCCGACAATGGCTTCACCCGCCGTGTGATGCGCCATTTGCCCGACCGTACCCGACGGATTTCACAAGTATGGGTTACGTTCTGTTTCACGCTGGCATTAGTGCTGTTCTTTGTTTTCGACGGATTGCAACAGGTATTGGGTACACTTCGTGAAACACTCACCGCCGCTGCTCAAAGCGGAGTCACCGAACTTGATCCCAAATCTTTATTGGTTGCAGGCATAGTATTACTCTTCCTGCTCTATCGCAAAATATGTTCATTGGCTTAAACGCTTTGGAAATCGCAAACGGTAATTTCCTCATAGAATAAATAAACTTCCTTACAGAACAATAACAATACCAACCCTCATCCTTAGTTAAATAAAAGGTAAGTTGATTTTTTATAAACAAATGAACATATCTCAATGATATATTGTATATTTGCGAACTCATAAAACTAAATAAACTTATAAGTTTTGAGACAGATTTCATTCATCATATTATTTACATTTTTTATTGGAAGCGTCCGAGCGCAAAGTACCAGCGATTCTCTTGTAATGAACTACATGCAAGATATGGAAATACCGCTGACTTACAACAATAAAGTCGAACTATTGATGACCGGTCGTGAAAAGTTTATTGATTTATTCGAAACTATCCGCCATGCCCGGCACCACATTCATCTGGAATATTTCAATTTCCGTAACGACTCCATCGCCAATGCCCTTTTCGATTTACTGGCAGAAAAGGTAAAAGAAGGTGTAGAGGTACGTGCCATGTTCGATGCGTTCGGCAACTGGTCCAATAACCAGCCGTTGAAAAAACATCATTTGCAGGCGATAAAGGCACGCGGCATCGAACTCGTCAAGTTCGACCCCATCACCTTTCCCTATATCAACCATGCCATGCACCGCGACCACCGGAAGATAGTGGTTATCGACGGAAAAATCGGCTATACGGGCGGGATGAATATTGCCGACTATTACATCAACGGCTTGCCTAAAATCGGTAAATGGCACGACATACACATGCACATAGAAGGGGATGCCGTACGTTACCTGCAAGGTATCTTCCTGACTATGTGGAACAGGGAAACCGGACAACACATCGGCGGTCCGGCATACTTCCCCAACCTGCCCCAATTTCCGGACAGTATAGCCGAGGAGATTGCAATAGTAGACCGCACCCCGCGGGAAACACCCCGGTCTATCAGCCATGCCTATGCCGTTTCGATAGAAGCTGCTCAAAAAATATCCAGATAGTAAACCCCTACTTCGTTCCGACGAAATCCATCCGTAAGGCTATCAAGAAAGCGTTAAAGAAAGGTACGGAAGTGGAGATTATGATACCGGCTGTATCGGATATTCCCTTTACGCCCGAAGCCTCTTTTTATATCGCACATAAATTGATGAAACGGGGAGCCAAAATTTACTTGTTCAAGGACGGATTTCACCATTCCAAAGTAATGATGGTAGACAGCACTTTCTGTACGGTAGGCACTGCAAACCTCAACAGCCGCAGCTTGCGCTACGATTATGAGACCAATGCTTTCATCTTCGACCCTTCAACAACGAACCAGTTGAACAGCATGTTCGAGAGGGACAAAAAGAACAGTACCTTGCTCACGCCCGAGATGTGGAAAAAGCGCTCCGGCTGGAAAAAGTTTCTCGGCTGGGTAGGAAATCTGCTGACTCCTTTCCTGTAAATCTTATAGCGCAAATTTTCAATATACCGAGAACTTTGCCTACCTTTGGCAAGGCTTTTAATAAGTAACTCCATGAAACAATATTTAGACTTACTCAACCGTGTACTGACTGAAGGCATAGAAAAAAGCGACCGTACCGGAACCGGTACAATCAGCGTATTCGGACACCAGATGCGTTTCAATATGGACGAGGGCTTCCCTTGTCTGACTACCAAGAAACTTCATTTGAAATCCATTATCCACGAACTGCTCTGGTTCCTGAAAGGCGATACAAACGTAAAATACCTGCAAGAGAACGGGGTACGCATCTGGAATGAATGGGCCGATGAGAATGGAGATTTGGGGCATATCTACGGTTACCAATGGCGTTCGTGGCCAGATTACAAAGGCGGAACCATCGACCAAATCAGTGAAGCGGTGGAAACAATCAAGCACAACCCCGATTCACGCCGTATCATAGTGAGTGCCTGGAACGTCGGCGATTTGGACAACATGAATCTGCCGCCTTGCCATGCATTCTTTCAGTTTTATGTAGCCAACGGACGACTCAGTCTGCAACTTTACCAACGCAGCGCGGATATTTTTCTGGGAGTACCTTTCAATATCGCATCGTATGCATTGCTCTTGCAAATGGTAGCCCAAGTTACGGGATTGAAAGCCGGAGATTTTGTACATACCCTGGGAGATGCACATATCTATCTGAACCACTTGGAACAAGTGAAACTCCAACTGAGCCGTGAGCCGCGGGCACTTCCACAAATGAAAATAAATCCGGATGTAAAGAACATATTCGATTTCAAGTATGAAGACTTTGAATTGGTCAATTACAATCCTCACCCGCATATTGCCGGAAAAGTAGCAGTATAGGAAAGAGAGCATCTTCTATCATTAAAAGACCACTTGATTACATCAGACAATATGATTAGCATTATCGCCGCAGTAGACCGACACATGGCTATCGGTTATGAAAACAAACTGTTATTCTGGCTTCCCAATGACTTGAAACGTTTCAAAGCGCTTACTACCGGGAACACCATCATCATGGGACGGAAAACATTCGAATCACTCCCTAAAGGAGCTTTGCCAAACCGACGCAATATTGTATTGTCTACCCGTCCCGACACCCTATGTCCGGGTGCGGAAATCTTTCCTTCTCTTGAAGAAGCTTTGAAGCACTGTGAACAGGATGAACAATCTATATTATAGGTGGAGCCAGCGTATACCGCCAGGCTTTGCCATTGGCAGACGCACTCTGCCTGACAGAGATAGATGCCGAAGCTCCTCAAGCAGATGCCTACTTTCCGGAAGTATCCCCTGAAATATGGCAAGAAAAAAGCAGGGAATCCCATCCTATAGATGAAAAACATCCCTGCCTTATGCTTTTGTCAATTATATCCGCCGATAACCGGTAGGATTATTCATCCACATCGTCTATCACTATCGGCATCTGACGTTTAATTGCCTCGTGGAATGAAATCAACGTTTCCGTACGAGACAACCCCAACGGTTGCAATTTATCATGAATAATGCTCAGCAAATGATGATTGTTCCGTGCATACAGCTTAATAAACATATCGTATTTACCGGTAGTAAAGTGACATTCCACGATTTCAGGAATGGCTTCCAGCGCTTTTGTCACGGCATCAAAAGTTGCGGGATCTTTTAAATAGATTCCGATATACGCACAAGTCTCATATCCTATCTTTTCCGGATCTATGACATATTCCGACCCTTTCAATATACCCAGATTTGTCAGTTTCTGAATACGTTGGTGAATAGCTGCTCCGGATACATTACAAGCTCTGGCAACTTCGAGGAAAGGAATACGCGCATTATCGGCAATCAGCTGCAATATCTGCTCGTCTAAAGTATCCAATTGATGATGTCCCATTTCTAATCTCAATAATTAATTAAATAAATTATTTTACCGTATTCCGCTACGGCAATGTGCAAAGTTAGCGATTTTTTCATGAATAAAAATACGAATTATAACTTTTCTTGCTAAAAAGAGAATAATCATATATTCAGAGACTGCAGGATTATTATATAACACACAGACAAAAAGATGTAACATACATTTTGAAGCAGATTAATGTAAAATGTATTCCTCTGTAACAGAAAACATAAATCATGAAAAACATAATTATATGTAACGCAGACAAAAAAAGATGTAACATACTTTTGAAGCAGATTAATACAAAATGTATTCCTTTGTAACAGAAAACACAAATCATGAAAAACATAATTAAATTATTTACAAATATGAAAGCCACTTAATTTCTTTAGCATTTTGCTCGTTACTCTCGACAACTTCCTTATCACAAGAATTATCATTGAACATGCCTATCATCCAAACCAAGTACACTGCCGACCCGGCTCCTATTGTATACAATGACACTGTCTATCTTTTTACCAGCCACGATGAGGATGATGGAGAGAATTTTCACATGAAGGATTGGCTCCTCTATACCTCTACCGATATGGTGAACTGGCAAGATCGTGCGCCGTAGCCTCTCTCAAAGATTTTCAAATGGTACAAAGGCGATAACGGTGCTTGGGCACAGCAAGTAGTTCGCCGCAACGGCAAGTGGTATATGTATTGCCCCATTCATGGAAACGGCATTGGTGTACTAGTGTCAGACTCCCCTTACGGTCCTTTTAAAGATCCCATAAACAAGCCGCTGGTATGGCAAAAGGAACACTGGTATGATATTGACCCCACAGTATATATTGATGATGACGGTCAGGCCTATATGTATTGGGGTAACCCGAATCTCTATTGTGTGAAACTGAATGAAGATATGATTTCCTACTCAGGCGAAATCATGGAGTTACCCATATTGAGGATTATCAGGAAGGTCCTTGGTTCTATAAGCGCAACGAACACTACTATTTAGCTTTTGCCTCTACATGCTGTCCTGAGGGTATCGGCTATGCATGAGTAAAAACCCGCTTGGACCATGGGAGTATAAAGGACATATTATGGACCATACACCACGGACTCGTGGCAATCACCCTGGTATCATCGATTACAAGGGTAAATCTTACTGCTTTGGTCAAAACTATGATATCTTCCGTTTGGAAACAAGCCGTCACGCAGAACGTCGCTCGGTGTCGGTTGCTGAAATGGAGTATAACTCTAACGGCACCATCCGCATGCTGCCTTATTTTCACGAATGTAAATTGGAACAGATTGAAAAATTCAATCCCTATCGTAAAGTAGAAGCAGAAACGATGGCTTGGGGCTTCGGACTGAAGACCACTCCCAAGAATATCTGGAGTCACGAACTCTGGAACCAACTGGTAACAAGTATAGATGACGGCGAATACCTAATGGTGAAAGGTGTTGATTTTGGAAAAGGAGCCAAGACGTTTAAAGTCTCCGCTTCTGCTCACCTATATGGCGGCATATTGGAAATTCACATCGACCAAAAAGATGGTCCATGTGTCGGCACAGTGAATATATCACATACGAAGAGTGAACTTCGCGAGTTTACGACGTCTGTTGTGAACTTGAAGGGCGTACACGATCTATATCTTGTTTTTAAAGGTGGGAAAGAACTGAAAAAGAACCTATTTATGTTGGACTGGTGGGCATTCGAGTAAAGAACAGCCATTAGCACAATCGTGTACTTCCCAATACACTGTAATTCAAGTCACTCATTCACAGAAATAAAGCATAGAACATGACACGAAAAACACTGTTTTATTCGTTTTGCTGATTGGTTGCTTTACGGCCTTTGCCCAAAATGATTCTCCTAAAAGCAATTGTGTGAATATCGAATTGCCAACAGGAAAGCTTTCTTTACAACCGCTCAATCAGAATACGGTGCGCGTAAGGTTCACCAAAGGACAGGCTGTTCCAAAAGAAGAATTAATCTATACAGAAGATGTAGCGTCTCCTGCATATAAGTGAAAGAGAATAATACCTCACTGAAACTTTCACTTGAGAATATGATTGTAGTTTATGACAAACAGCGTCATACACTGACTTTTACCGATGCTAAAGGGCAAATTATCTTGCAGGAAAAAGAAGGAGGGCGTTTATTGAAAAGTTCTACTGTTCAAGGCGAACCGGCCTTTTTAGCCGAACAACATTTCTTATCACCGGCTGATGAATACTTGTTTGGCACCGGACAATTTCAAGATGGCTATTTAAATGTGCGGGGACTGAGCAGACGCCTTACACAAGTTAATACACAGATCGCAATTCCTTTTATTCTTTCCAACAAGGGATATGGCATTTTGTGGAACAACTATGGTCTGACTAGACTTTAATCCTTCTGACGAGTCTGTAAAGTTATTACCGGCAAAGACAGAGGGACAAGCCGTTACAGTGGACGCGACAAGTACAAAAGGCAATAAACGTGAGACTCGTCTCTTCAAGTCATTCACAGCAACATTCAGTGTTCCGGCCGACGGACAGTACGGATTGCTGTTGGATGTAGGCAGCGTATGGCACGCAAACATTACATCACTATTGATGGAAATAAAATTGTCGATGTGAATAATTTGTGGCTCCCTCCTACAACTTCCGTTATAGTAGAATTATCGAAAGGAGAACATACTGTTGAAGTACAGGGCGTAAAGAAGATTCCCCCGTATTATATTGGAGACAAGTAACTGATGAGACTGTCTTCCGTTCTCCGGTAGCACATTCTTTGGACTATACCGTATTCTCCGGAAATGCCGATGAAATAATAGCCGGTTACCGTCAGTTGACAGGCAAAGCGCCTATGTTGCCGCTTTGGGCATTTAGGCTATATTCATTGCCGGGAACGTTATAATACACAAGCGGAGCTGTTGGAAAATGCACATGAATTTAGGAAACGGAAGCTTCCTGTGGATGTGATCGTACAAGATTGGCAATGGTGGGGAAAGTACGGGTGGAATGCCATGCAATTCGATGAAAGCAAATATCCGGATCCCGGCAAAATGGTACGTGAGCTTCATAACATGAACATACACCTGATGTTGTCCGTTTGGTCTAAAATAGATAAGCAATCGGCACTTGGAAAGCAAATGGAGTCTAAAGGTTTTTACATTCCCGGCACAGATTGGATTGATTTTTCAATCCTGATGCAGCAGCTTTTTATTGGCATAATTTTAGCAGTAAACTATTGAAGCCCTACAAAATTGATGCGTGGTGGCAGGACGCTACCGAACCGGAAAATGATGATTTACTGAACCGGCGAATAAACAATGGGGAAACCCCTGGTGAATTCTACCGCAATGTTTATCCGCTTTTTGTGAATAAAACCGTCTATGAAGGCTTACGTAAGGATGACCCGGATCGGCGTGCTATGATATTAACCCGAAGCGGGTTCTCCGGTATACAACGATATGGTGCAGTAACATGGTCGGGAGACGTAGGCAATGACTGGGAAACACTTCGTCGGCAAATAGCTGGCGGATTAGGCAAATGGCTGCCGGTCTGCTTGGTGGACCTATGATGCAGGCGGCTTTTTCCGCCCTTCCGACCAGTATACGAATAAAGATTACCAAGAACGAATGTTGCGTTGGATACAGGCCGGAACCTTCCTGCCATTGATGCGTATTCATGGTTATATGAGTCAGACAGAGCTTGGCGGTACGGAGAACAAGTGGAACACATTGTTTCCGACTTTTTAGACCTACGTTATCGCCTATTACCCTATATATATTCACATACTGCATTAGTTTCACACCAAGGAGGTACTTTTATGCGTCCGCTGATATTTGATTTTTCACAAGATAAGGAGGCTTTGAAACAGCAGAATGAGTATATGTTTGGAAACTCCTTACTGATTAATCCCATAACCCAAAGCAATGTACAAAGCTGGAAAACCTACCTTCCTGAACATGCGGCAGGATGGATTGATTTTTGGAATGGAAAGGCCTATGAGGGAGGACAATACGTGGATATTCCGGCATCAATAGAGAAAATCCCGGTATTTGTAAAAGCCGGTACCATATTACCGTTAGGCATGAAAAAGCAATATGCTTCGGAAAATCTTAGCGCCCCCTTGGAAATACACATTTATCCGGGTGAAGACGCTTCATTCATTTTATACGAGGATGAGGGAGATAATTACAATTATGAAAAAGGGGCATATAGCAACATCCGTTTTAACTGGAATGACCGTAAACGAGTATTGACGATAGAAGAACGACAAGGAGAATATCCCGGCATGCAGGCCAACAGAACTTTCCGTATCATAAGTCCGTCTGCGGAAAAACAATCGTATATCAAGGTAAAAGGCTGAAAATCCAATTGCCATAACCTATTGCAAGAATAAAAAAGTGTTTGTTTAACGATACAAGAAAATAAAAAACGATATGTATTTACCAAGAAATATATGGTTCGTACTAGTTGTCATCATGATCAGCTCATGCAGTACAGAAACATTGGATGTAACCTCTCCTACCGGTAAACTAGGAGTTACAGTGAAGCCTATGGAGGGAAAGGCTTATGACAAGATTACTTTTTCTGTGAACTATGACGGAAAAACTATCCTTTCCCAAACAGAACTGGGGTTGGAAACAGACGTTCAGAAGTTTTATGGAAATTTGAAGCTGAAATCTGTTTCTAAGGCAAAACGAATCGTCGATGATTACAAGATGATAACGGGAAAACGCAGTCATTGTATCAATGAAGCCTTTGAAAGGACCTATTCTTTGAAAACCAAGAAGGAAACACTTTGGATATTACATTCAGAGTATATGACAATGGGGTCGTTTTCAGATATGAAGTTAATACTATTGCAGACAAAGAATATGTCGTTGATGAATATACGGCATATAATATTCCGCAAGGAGCCAAAAGATGGACGCAGCAATACGACCCCCCCGGATACGAAAAAAAGTTTTTTTCCGGTACAACAGATG
>ENA-OQHP01000541-OQHP01000541.1-human-gut-metagenome-genome-assembly--contig:-NODE-541-length-12166-cov-2.387657_pt1 | contig 12166 bp, 10 predicted proteins | sample MGYA00242563_ERZ504717 | MGnify/ENA primary metagenome ERZ504717 (study PRJEB26092, sample SAMD00036212) | human gut metagenome | host: Homo sapiens | study: EMG produced TPA metagenomics assembly of...
TGATGTGCTCGTCGGGACGGGTGCTCCCGCCCCTTGCCGCACGGCGCTCCCCGAGCGATGAGTTTTTAGGGAGAAAATATACGGATATTGAGTTTTTGTTGTAGTTTTGCAGAACTGACAACCTTTTTAGGAATATAATGTTTAACCTGTCAACTTTGTCAGGAATTAATCTTCAAACTGACAACTATTTTCAGTACACTTCAAAACGCAAGGACGTTTGCATTAAAACGTAAAGGCGTTTTGTCTTAAACTCTTTGGCGTTTTGAACGGAACGCAAAAGAGTTTTGTGGAGAGTTTTTAATTTCTTCCGAAACCCCATAAAAAAAGCCTTTCCATCATCGCGATGAAAAGGCTTCTTTTTATTCTTTCCAGAAAAATAATCAATTATTTTTCTTGTGGTTTGCATAACGGCTCATGAACTTGTCCACACGTCCTGCAGTATCCACCAGCTTAGACTTACCAGTGTAGAACGGGTGAGATGAGCTAGAGATTTCCAGCTTAACCAACGGATAAGTTTCTCCTTCGAATTCAATTGTGTCTTTAGTAACACAAGTTGAACGAGACAGGAACATGTCGCCGTTTGACATGTCTTTAAATACTACCGGACGGTAGTTTTCAGGATGAATGCCTTTTTTCATTTTAGTATATACTTTTTATTGTTATTATTGACAAATAAATATGTGGTAACACTGGTAAAGTGTGTAATGGTCTATTCCGGGTTGCAAAGATACGCTATTTCTTTGAAACTAAAAAGAAATACCCGAAAAAAATATTCTGTCACTCAAAGGCTTTTATATAATAGGTAAATCAGTTTTTGTCATATCTACTTTGCATCCTTGCCGCATGTTATGGTAAATATTCCGCTTAAAATTGATTTGCCTCAAGAAAAGACAGAAAATCTCCGATTTAGTATATTGCTAATTCTTTTTATATTGTTACTTTTGCAGATGGAATTAATTACTAACAATTATAAAACTTACAAAAATGGTTAATTACAAAGAGTTAGGCTTGGTGAACACAAGAGATATGTTTGCCAGAGCAATCAAAGGTGGATATGCTATCCCTGCTTTCAACTTCAACAATATGGAACAGCTGCAGGCCATCGTGAAGGCTGCTGTAGAAACAAAATCTCCGGTTATCTTGCAGGTATCTAAAGGTGCTCGTAACTATGCTAACCAGACTTTGTTGCGTTACATGGCAGAAGGTGCTGTAGAATATGCAAAAGAATTGGGTTGCGCACATCCTGAAATCGTGCTTCACCTTGACCACGGAGATTCATTCGAATTGTGCAAATCTTGCATCGACATGGGATTCTCTTCAGTAATGATCGACGGTTCTCACTTGCCATACGAAGAAAACGTAGCTTTGACCAAGAAAGTGGTTGACTACGCTCATCAGTTCGATGTAACTGTAGAAGGTGAACTGGGTGTGCTGGCTGGTGTGGAAGATGAAGTTTCTGCAGAACACCACACTTATACTAACCCTGAAGAAGTAATCGACTTCGCTACCCGTACAGGCTGCGATTCACTGGCTATCTCAATCGGTACTTCTCACGGTGCTTACAAGTTCAAACCCGAACAGTGCCACGTTGATCCGGCTACAGGCCGTCTGGTTCCTCCTCCATTGGAATTTGCCGTACTGGATGCTGTAATGGAAAAACTGCCGGGATTCCCTATCGTTCTTCACGGTTCTTCTTCAGTTCCTCAGGAAGAAGTGGATACTATCAACAAGTTCGGTGGCAAGCTGGAAGCTGCTATCGGTATTCCTGAAGACCAGTTGCGCAAGGCTGCCAAGTCTGCAGTTTGCAAGATTAACATCGACTCAGACTCTCGTCTGGCCATGACAGCTGCCATCCGTAAGGTGTTCGCTGAAAAACCGGCTGAATTCGACCCGCGTAAATACCTGGGTCCGGCTCGTGACAACATGGAAAAACTTTACAAGCACAAAATCATCAACGTATTGGGTTCTGACAACAAGTTGGCTCAGTGCTAATTGCGCTTGATACTTATTACACCTGAATAAAATGAATGAAGCTGCTTTCCTTTCGGAAGGCAGCCTTTTTTTGAGTTCTTACCAGAATTTGTTCTGAGAAGGGTTATATTCAAATCCTGCTTCTTTCAAACGGTTCAGAATATCTTCCTTGCTCACGTTCATGTCTGCACAAAGGGCATCGAGCGAAGGATAATAGTCTCTTAACTTCATGTTGATGAAGCTGAAAAGCATCATCGGGTCTTTAGGTAATTCCATATTGATAAATAATTTTCGATGTATTCTTTTTTCGGGGTGCAAAGTTACGACTTTATTGCTTCATTAATCCTATTTAATTGATAATTTATTTGTTATCTTTGTCCCGTTATGTCAACTAAACGAATTATAGAAGATAAAGATTTCCACCGTATTGTGATTGCCACACGCCGGGGAGCAAGAAACATTACGATGCGTGTCAAGCCCGACGGCCTGTATCTCACGGTGCCGCCTTACAGCAAGACGGACAAAGTGCTTTCTACCCTGGAGCAGTTTCGTGCCGATTTACGGGAACGCTTTCGGCAGGTGGCGGTACGGCCAATCGATTTCAGTTTTCGGATTGAGGCCGACTGTTTTCGTTTGTCATTGTCTTCCAGTCACCTGAAATGTTTCACGGTGCGGCAGATGCCTTCGGGTGAGGTGACCGTGTTCTGTCCGGAACATACCGACTTTTCGGATGAAGCGGTTCAGAAACTGGTGCGTGGGGCTATTTTGCGTGCCATGAAAAAGTGGCGGCTGAGTTTCTGCATCCTTGCTGAGTGTGTGGGCAGAACGCTTCGGGTTGACTTACCGAAAAGTACGGATTACCGCTGCCGTTCACGATGGGGAAGTTGTACTTCAGCTAAAACCATCAGTTTGTCCTGTTACCTGATGTTAGTTCCCTCTCACCTGATTGATTATGTTATTTTGCATGAGCTGGCTCACACACGTGAAATGAACCATGGCCCTCGTTTTTGGGAACTGCTTGACAGCATGACGGCAGGGCAGGCCTTACGTTTGCGGGGAGAACTTCGGAGGTTCCGGCCATCTTTTTAAAAAGAATTTCAAACATGTGTATAATGTACACTTTTTGATGTAATTTTGTACCGTAGAAGATAGGTAACAGGTAAAAAAGATTGTTTGCATGAAAAAAAGTTTACTGACACTTGCCTCCGGTACACTCGGGTTAGGTATTGCTGAGTTTGTGATGATGGGAATACTGCCCAATGTGGCTCGTGATTTGAGTATCAGCATACCGGAAGCCGGACATTTTATTTCGGCGTATGCCATAGGAGTTTGTGTGGGAGCACCCTTGACGGTGTTTGTGGCTCGTACGCGTCCGTTGAAACAGATATTGTTAGGACTTGCTGCCATTTATGTGATTGGTAATTTGTGTGCGGCGCTTGCTCCGGAATATTGGACATTGCTGCTTATGCGGTTTGTGTCGGGACTGCCTCACGGAGCATTTTTCGGAGTCGGTTCTATTGTAGCCGAGAGGGTGGCCGATAAAGGGAAAACCTCGCAAGCTGTAGCCCTGATGATTGCCGGTATGACCATTGCCAATTTGTTTGGAGTGCCCTTGGGTACATTGTTGAGCAATCTGTTCTCCTGGCGGTTCCCCTTCCTGTTCAATGGATGCTGGGGAATGCTGGTATTCTTCCTCGTCTGGAAATGGATACCTGTTTTACCCGCCTTGCCGGATGTGGGCTGGAAAGGACAGTTCCGCTTTTTGCGCAAGTTAGCTCCGTGGCTGATTATCCTGACCACGATGTTTGGCAACGGGGGAGTATTTTGCTGGTTCAGCTACGTCACTCCGCAGATGCTGCATGAAGCGGGTTTCCAACCGGAAAGTCTGACATGGATTATGATGCTGGCCGGATTGGGGATGACTATCGGTAACCTGGTAGGAGGACGATGTGGCGATTTGTACGGACTGGCACCGGTGATTCAGTTTACGCAGGTATTTATGATGCTAGCTTTGCTGGGCACGTTTCTGTTTGCAGGAGTACCTTGGCTTTCCGTATTGCTGATGTTTATTTGTGCGGCAGCCTTGTTTGCGGTGTCTCCTCCTCAGCAATTGTTGTTGCTGCAGAACTCCAGAAGAAGCGAAATGATGGGAGCGGCTTGTGTGCAGATTGCTTTCAATTTGGGAAATGCGGTAGGAGCATATGCCGGAGGACTTCCGATTGATGCAGGATTAGGTTATCGCTATCCGGCACTGGTAGGAGTCTTTGTGGTGGCTTTAGGATGGGTCTGCGTTACCTGGTATATCCGGAGAGAACGCAGGCATTTTATAAATGAACCGATACGATTGTAACATAAATATGCTATGAGACTACTTTTGTTGACTTTATGTATTATTTTATTTGGGGGGAATACGCTACGCCTGGAAGCGAAGAAATATTTCTTCTCAAATTATAATTTCTGTCATATAACGGAGGAAGCCGGGTTGCCTAATAACTCGGTGACTGCCGTAATGAAAGATTCATTCGGATATATCTGGGTGGCCACTCAGGACGGGCTGGCGCGTTACGACGGCTATCGTTTCCTGAGTTATGGGGTGAAGGAACCTCTTTACCGCTTGAAAGGAAACTATGTCTACACATTGTGCGAGGATCGCCAGAAAGGCTCTGGTAGGTTCGGATGCCGGACTTGACCTGATTGACCTACAGACAGGTCTTTCTTTGCCCGCGTCTGATTTAGGAGCAGTATCGGAATTATCATCTTTGTTTAATTCGTTTGTCCGTTCGGTGGTACAGACTACCGATGGAAATATATGGGTAGTAACCGACAAGATGCTGTGGTGTCTGGAACTGGACTCTTCAGGAGTCGTGACGGCTTTTTATCGGATGCAAGCTGAAGCCGATGAGAGTGTATCGGCCATTGCGGAGATTGAAGGAGGACTTTGTGCCGGAGTAGGTAACTGTATTTACCGGATTGTGAAAGAAGGAGGAAATAAGTTGCGTAAACAGCAGCTTTCGGATGCCATTGTACCTTTTAGTGATGACTGGCGTATCTCTTGTCTGCAAGCCGACGGCGATTTCTTGTGGATAGGCAGTAATCGTGGACTTTTCCGCTATTACCGGCAAACCAAGACGATGAAGCGTTACCGTTACTCTTCGCATCGGGAAGGGATGCTCAGTCAGGCTTATATCACGGACATGAAGCTGACTTCCGACGGCAGTCTGGTGGTTTCCACTTTCAACGGTCTGAATGTATATGACCGTGAATCCGATACATTTTCTTTTATCCGTCGGGTGGAAGATTCCGAAGAACGAGGATTGAATTCCAATATCATAGTCTGTCTGTTTACCGACGGGCAGGACATCTGGGCCGGTACACAGGATGGAGGAGTCAATCTGTTGTACTTGTCGCGCAGGTTAGAGGTTGCCAGATTAGGGGATATTCCCTGGAAACTTTCGGCAGGGCGCACACCGCAAATCAGTGCTGTGACGGAAGATAAAAAGGGAAATTTGTGGATTGGTACGATTGAGGGAGGACTTTATCAGATGAACCCAGAAACGGAAGCAGTGCAGCATTACGCTTTCACCCCTCATAGCTCGACATCTATTCTTTCCAATAATGTGAATGGCATATTGATAGACAGTGATAATCATCTGTGGGTTTATACTTGGGGGGCTGGAATTAGTGAGCTGGATTTGAATAAACCTCATTCTGTCTTTCGTCAGCATTCCAATGGAGAAGTGCCAGGGCTGGAGGATGATTTTATTATGAGTGCGGTGGAAGATTCTGTCAACAGGGGTATTTGGTTTGGAACGACACATGGATTATTGTTTTATGATAAAAAGCAGGAGCTATTTAGCCGGGTGGATTTTGATTCCAGTGTGAGTGAGTTCGAATCAGTAGGTTCTTTGTGTGTAGATCGGAAAGGACGATTGTGGGTGGGTACTTCTGAGGGGGTATTTATTGTTGATCTGTTTTCTTTCGCCCGTTCGCGTCGGCATTTTAATTATATTTATTTACGCTATAAGTTGAATGATGAGAAATCTACGCAGGTAGAGCGAGTCAATGTGGTTTTTCAAGATCGTCGTGGCGAAATCTGGTTAGGAGGAAAAGCCACAGGACTTTATCATTTAATATCGGATAAAGCAAACCGTTTTCAGTTTAAGCATTATGGAAAAGAAGAAGGCTTTTATGAAAATACGGTTTATGGCTTATCCGAAGATGGAACAGGTAATTTATGGATTGCTACAGAGAATGGATTATTCCGTTTGCTGGTAGATAGTGATACTTTTGTCTTATACGGAAAGTCTGATGGTATTTTGGACAAAGATTATGATTCACATACATTGCATTTCTCATCACGTTATAAACGCTTGTATTGCGGGAAAGATCATGGATTGTGTGAAGTGATTTTGAAGAAAATACCAAAATCGGTCAAGGAACGTACAGTTGTTATTTCTTCTTGCCGTGTGAATGGTGAAAACTGGACTTATGAGACTTCGAAAAGGCTGTCTGATTTGGGGGAAGGGAATAAACTGGAACTTGCTTTGACCACTTTGGAGTATGGATACAACGAGGCGGTTCGGATTCGTTACAGAGAAAAACAGAATGGAGAGGAATGGGTGGAACTTCCTGCAGATAATCCGGTGATTGCTTTGCCTTCACTTCCGGGAGGACAATTCCAATTGGAAATACAAGCTACAGATCAGGAGGGAAGATGGCAAGATGACATATTGGATATAAATATTCAGGTACGTCCTTATTATTATAAGTCGTGGTGGTTCTGGTCGTTACTTTTGCTTGTTGCAGGATGTTTGTCCGTAGCCTTTATCGTTATAAGTACGGCAGTTAAAACATCGGCAGGTATTATTGAAACAATTAGTAGCCCAGCGCACACACGAACTGGAAATACAGAACCGTAGTCTGGAAGTAATGGCTCATCATGTAGAGGAAGTTGCAGAAGAAAAAATACGTTTTTTTACGCATATTACCCATGAGTTCCGTACACCGGTTACATTGATTCACGGACCTATTCAGCAGGCATTGGCACTGACTTCAGATAAGGAGGTAAAGGAGCAGCTTCACATAGCCGAACGTAATGTAGAAGATTTATTGTCATTGGTGAATGAATTAATGGATTTCCGTAAACTTGATATGGAAAAGGTGCAATTGAACATCCGGCCATTTAACTTGATTTCTATGGTTGAAGACTTATTGGCACCTTTTGTCTCCTTTGTGAAAGAACGTCATATTGTATTACGCACGTATTATCGTCTTCAGGGACTTTCTGTAAATGCTGACCCTAAATATCTTCATCGTGTGCTGACAAATCTATTGGCTAATGCTGTGAAATTTACGCCTGATGGGGGTGTTATAAGCCTTTATGTGGCAGAGTAGTAGATTATGAGGGAAAGGTGCAGCTTTATCTGTCGGTATCGGATACTGGATGTGGAATTCCGGAAAAAGATTTACCTAAAATTTTTGATAGTTTTTTCAAGCACAGAACACTGTGGCTTATCCTGTTTTCGGACAGACGGGCACAGGTATAGGACTGAATATTTGTAAGCGGATTATCACGCTTCATGGGGGAGTGATATCTGCTCGGAACAACCATTCTGGAGGTACCTCTTTTAGAATATTGCTACCGATGAAAGACATGCCGGTAAAGGAGCATGAAACTGTTGTAGAAAGGCATTTGGATGAAGAAAACATGTCATTGGTGAAACCAGCTTCATCGGCACATGAAACCCTACTGATAGTGGATGACAACTCTGATATGCGCCGTTATATCTGTTCTTTACTGAAACAAGAATATAAGCTTTTAGAGGCAGAAAATGGGAAAAAAGCTATAGACATAATAAAAAATGAGCATGTAGACTTGATTATTAGTGATTTGCTTATGCCTGAAATGGATGGGCTGGAACTATCGAAAAGAGTAAAGGCAAATTTAGAGACCAGTCACATTCCTTTTCTAATTCTTACGGCAGTGTGCTCGGAGGAGAATGAGAAAATCTGCTATTCAGTAGGGGTTGATGAATATTTGTGTAAACCTTTTGATGCAGAAGTTCTTAAATATCGTATTCGTAACATTCTGGCTTTGCGTCGTGGTTATCAGGAGAAACTTTCAAAACCTGCTGCTCTGGCATTGACAGATGTGAGTGATCTTGGATTGATAGAAGAGTCCAGAGATAAGGCCTTTATGGATCGGGCTATCGCCTTGATGAAAGAGCACTATGCAGAGTCTGAATATGGGCTGGATGCTTTTATTCGTGACATGGGATATAGTAAGACATTGGTTAACCAGAAGATGCAGAATCTGGCAGGAATTCCTATCGGACAGTTTATGAAGAACTTTAGGTTGGATATGGGCTATCAGTTGCTGAAACAGAAAAAAGGAGATACCAATGTGTCTGAAGTTGCTTATGCAGTAGGTTTCAATGACCCAAAGTATTTCACAAAATGTTTTAAGCAACGTTTTGGCTGCTTGCCAAGTTCTGTGGGGCATTCGTAGGGCAAAAAAGAGAGGCCATCTCAAACTTATGTTGAGACAGCCTCTTAAAAAAAGGAATTTAGAAATGTACCGTTTCACAACGGCATTTTTAAAAACACTTGGGGCTATTTTTGAATTACCCCAGCTGTATTTTCCAAGTGTATATTTTCTGCAGCATAATCAGGACGGGTATCTCCCCAATTGACTGTACATCCTTCCATTTGGATGTCGGATGCTGTGTGGAAGAAGAATCCATACGTTTTTCCTTTTAGAAAGCCTTCTCCGTCGCATGGACGCTTATCGTATACCCCACCTTCAAAAGTGGTCCGTTTGTGGAGATTTACTTCTACCTGGTCAAAATAAATTCGGTTGATTTTGTCTATCGTATCTCCACTGACAAATATTCCGTTTTCACTTGTACATTTGATATTGTGGAAATAAATACGGCTGACTTCTCCACAAGCACCTTTTACGGCTCCTTTCGGGAAACGCCATCCGGCATCTTTATGATTTCCTACTGCACGTGGGAAAGATGTGACGTAAATCGGTTCTGCTTTTCCCCACCATACATCAGAGAAGAAGCGGCAGTCTACAATCATATTTGAGAATATGACGTTGGTAACTGTACCTTCATCACGGTTTTGAATACCTATGCCCCGGTTGCTGTCTTTGATGATGCAATTAGTGAATAACACATTGTTGATTTTGTCCATGTTTTCCGAACCGATTTTTACGGCGCATGAACGTGAAGTCATGGTGCAGTTGGTCACTACCACGTCTTCACAGCTTCCATACTGTTCAAATTCACGTCGGTTCTTCAGACAGATACAGTCATCTCCTGATTTGATGAAGCAGTTGGAAATACGTACGTCTTTGGAGTGGTCTATATCAATTCCGTCACCATTACGTATTTTCAGGTCATTAAGAATGCTGATACCATCAATCATTACATTGTTGCAACCTATTAAGTGTACAGTCCAGTAAGCGCTGTTGCAGATGTTCACATCGCGTATGACAAGTTTTTCTATGTTGGTCAGTGTCAGAACATGTGGACGCGGGTCGAAATCGGTGACAGGTTTCAACTCATAAGAATCTTCCAGTTCCTTTCCCATGAATGCAACTCCGTTTCCGTCAATGCTTCCAGTTCCGGTGATTGATACATTTTTCAGGTCCTTTCCACTAATCCACATCATGCCTTCTCCTCGGTTGGCACCGAATGCACTTTCTGTATAGATGCTTTCGTCTGGATTTGCCAGCAAACGGGAGTTAGGGGCCAGTTGTAGCTCTACGTAAGAAGCTAACTTAAATGGTCCGCAAAGAAACGTATGCCCGGATGGAACAAGCACTGTTCCTCCGCCTGCTTCCGAACAAGTATTAATAGCTTTCTGAATGGCTGAGGCGTCATCGGTTTTCCATCTCCCGTAGCACCATAGTCCATGATGTTGTAAACCCCTGTTTGAGGTGAATGGCATGCTCCGAATAAGAAGATGCTAAGTAGTGCAAAAAGAATGTGTCTTGTTTTCATTATGCAAATTTTTTACGTTTTTATTCTGCAACCTCAATTAAGGAAGGTGGACAATCTTCAGGAGTATTTCCCCATGTTTTGTTGGGAGTATTTCCCATTGTAAATACCATCTCACCTCCTGCTATAATATCTTTGTGCGAAATATAGTTCTTGGTATAAGCCTTCCCGTTTAAGGTTACTTTTTGTATGTAGATATTTTCTTCAGAGGCATTCTCTGCTTGAAGAATAAATGATTTTCCATTTTCCAGATGTAGTACAGCTTTAGGGAATGAAGGACTGGCCAATACATAGAAAGGTGAACCTGGACAAACTGGATAAAATCCTAAAGAAGCAAAAATATACCAGGCTGACATCTGTCCTGCATCGTCATTACCTGAAAGTCCTCCTGGAGCATTCAAATATTCAGTTTCCATGATATGGCGTACTGCCTGCTGGGTTTTCCAGGGCTCGCCGGCATAGTTGAACATGAAGGCCACCTGATGGCAGGGTTCATTCCCGTGCCAGTACCGGTGTTCGCTGAACATAGAGTCCAGTTTCTGCACGAAGTTATCGCGCCCTCCCATGCACTCCATCAATCCGTACGGGTCGTGTGGCACGTACCACGTATAGTGGCAGGGAGCTCCTTCCGTAATGAACTTGGTAAACTGGAACGCGTTCTGTTCTTTCAGGAAGTGCCGTCGGCATGTCTTCCTTGTGCATATCCGGTCTGTGGGTCGATGACGTGTCGGTAATTCCGGGCGCGTGCGGACAGCACTTTATAGTCTTCTTCTTTCTGAAGCAGTCTGGCCACTTGTGCGAGGACAAGTCGTCATACGCATATTCCAGTGTGCGCGACACCTGCTCTTTTACGTGGAATGCATCGGGTACGCCGTCTTCCAGCGGGATGTATCCGTATTTCAGGTACGACCGTAAGGCGCGCCGTCCCATTCCGTCCAGATAGTCTTCTCATCTGCCGGTGATTCGAACGCGTTTTTCCGCATCGCCTCGTATGCCTTTCCAATGTCAAAATTGCGGATGTCTTTTATGCAGGCATCGCCTATGGCGGCAATGCAGTGGTCACCAATCATGGCAGCCGTATAGCTGTTCCAGCATGGGAAGATGGGCAGCCATCCGCCTGTTCGTACTTGTGGACGAGTGACTGCATCATGTGACCGGCTTTGGTGGGATACAGCAGGTTAATCAGCGGATGCAAGGCACGGTAAGTGTCCCACATGCTGAAATCATCATAATACATTTCGTTTTGTGCCAGTTGGAGGATAGAATCCTTGCAGCTGAAAGCCGGGTATCTGCCGTCCACGTCATTGAATGTGCGCGGGAGGAAAGAAGCCCGGTAAAAAGCACCGTAGAATTTCTGTTTGGCTTCCAGGTCAGGAGTTTCCACTTTGACGGCAGACAAGTGTTTCTCCCAGATGGCGGTAAGTTTTTCCTGCGTCTGGTCGAAGTCCCATTGTGGGATTTCCTGTAGCAGGTTCTTTTCTGCTCCTTCTCTGTCGGTAAATGAAGAAGCGGCCTTGACTAAGACTTGTTCGTTGCTTTCTACGTGAAAGCCTATATAGATTCCGATATTCTTTTCGTTTCCAATGTGGGTTTCTCCGGGGAACACGCTGTCTGCACGGAAAGTGCCGAACTCACAAGGTTCCTTTTGATAGTCCACCATAAAGTGTCCGCTGTATCCGGCAGGTTCTCCCCAGCCTGATAAATGCGGTGTACGGGATTGTATCCGTAGATACGCTTCCGAAGGTATCAATTTCGATGTATCCTTCTCCTTCATCGCTGTTAGGATTGACGATGAGATAGGCTTTTCCTGCCTTCTGGTAGGTAAAGCGGAATATGGCCGACCGCGAACGGCCTGTCATTTCAGCCTGAAGATGCTCTTCGGGCAAAGTAACTGAATAGTAGGAAGGGGTAGCCGTTTCCTGTTCATGTGCGAAACGTGTCCCTCTTTTTTCGGGTATGCAGCGTAATGAATCGAATAACGCTGACAATGTCATAGAACCGTAATCCTGGGTGCATCCTCCTGTAATCCAGTGCGAATTGCGGAAGCTTGAAACAAGGAGTCACGGTAATAATAAGGTGCGATGCATTTTTGCTCGGTATCCTGTGTCTGTGGTGTCCAGAAGTTCATCCGTTAGGCTCCAGTACGGCAGGCAGCGTCTGTCCGTATTCCTCCGTGTGCTTTCCAA
>ENA-OQHP01000542-OQHP01000542.1-human-gut-metagenome-genome-assembly--contig:-NODE-542-length-12146-cov-2.539812_pt1 | contig 12146 bp, 14 predicted proteins | sample MGYA00242563_ERZ504717 | MGnify/ENA primary metagenome ERZ504717 (study PRJEB26092, sample SAMD00036212) | human gut metagenome | host: Homo sapiens | study: EMG produced TPA metagenomics assembly of...
TCATACGGTTCATATCATAGATTTCCGGAGTTGAGCCTTTGTCGTGTCCTTCTTCGGCTAGAGCACCTCCGCCTACACTGAAACAGTCCATTCATCTGTCACCTTCCTTTTTCATTCAAAGATTTGAAAGTCATTCCATTGGGATGAAACGGATAGAAGACATGGCTTTCCAGATAATTTCTGTAGGCGCATGCGGTTGCAATGTATCTAAAATGGCTACATCGGTCATGTGTCCTTTACCGGTAGCGGCGAGGCTTCCATAAAGAGTAACTTGAAAAGCTTTGGCTTCGGGATGTTTCCTAAGAAGATTTCAGCAGCCTTGCGCGGTCCCATAGTATGACTGCTGGACGGACCGGTGCCGATGCGGTATAGTTCTCGGATAGATTTCATTTCGTTTTATAAGGTTAGTTATTATGAGGAACAAAGGTATAAAATAAAAGGGGGAAAGTAGCAAAAAAGGAAAAAGAAAAACTCTCTTGACAAATAGGAAGTTGTCAGGAGAGTTTGGAAAACCACCGGTAGGATTTGGTGTATTGTCTTTATTCTAATTGTCTTTGTATACCTTTGTCACCGACGACAAAATACTGATTATTTTTAATCAGCATGGCACGTCCGCACTTTTTTTCCGGTTTTCTTTATTGTCCACATTTACTCCGATAACCTTGCCGTTATAGAAAGTGGAAATATCTTTGAAAATGGTATGTCCCACAATAATATGTTTTGCCTTATAACGGTCCATAATCATTTCTAGGGAGTCTTTTGCCAGCGGATTGTATTTGCCATCGGTGCGTACTAGTCCGCGATACCAGATGGGACCGCTGTTTCCATACAGGAAGGCTGTGAGTGGAGAAAGCGCTTTGCGTTCTTTTTTCGTCATAAATAGTCCTTTACTCATTTCTTCATTGACAGTGGGAATGCTCAAGTTCTTGTCATAGAAGTCTTTGCCCAGTCCGGCATGTACATATAGGTCGTTACCTATCATTTGCATGGTGTTACGGTTCCCAACCATCTGCCCAGTTCGGTATCGGGACCGAATAGCCGGGGGTACTCCATCTTTAGTTTTTCTGCTAATATTTTATATTTTTCTTTGGTGTATCGGAGGTCATTGGCCAGCACCATCGGTTCATGATTTCCCAGTATGAACGATACGTGTCCTCCGGCTTTGGCTGCTTCCTCTTCCAGTTTGTAAAATAGCCAGAAGATTTGCGGTACATCTTTTCCTCTGTCAAAAATATCACCGATAATCATCAGATGGTTTTCCCGAAGCTCCATTTGTAGTCTTTATCAATGATATGATTGCCTTGTAACAGGCTGATTACACAGTCCAGCCTTCCATGAGGGTCGGACATGACAAAAACTTTGTCTGCCTGGGGATAATTCCATCCGGGACGTTTTACCGGGTGTAGTTTTACATCAAATGGAAACCTGCCTTTGTGGTCTGTCACATGCAGGGTAAAGTTTTGAGGTAATGTGGTATAAGTGGTATCAATGATATTCCCTTTCTTATCTACATTGATTACTCTGATTTGGCCGTCAGGCTGATACAATACGTATGGACCGTCGGCTGTTAATTCTTCTTTTTTCTCTTTGTCTTTCTTCTTGTCTTTGAAATCAAGAGTTCCGGCACTAAGGCCGGAACTGATGAATGCGAGGGTAAATGCAAGAAGAAAGTAGTTGATAAAATTAGTCTTGCTTGTCATCGATTTGGTATTTGAATTATTTAATCGACATATCCTGGATTCTGTTTCATATTAGGATTTGCGTCCATTTCTTTTTTGGGAATAGGAAGTAGAATTTTATGGAAATTCCAGTCATATTCCATGTAAGCAGTATTATGTTTGGTTTTGTTTATATCACTGTCTTTCACATCGATTCGTTTGACAGTCATTCCATTTCTGATAACATCGTACATACGATGTCCTTCTGCTACCAATTCTTTACGACGTTCGTCTAATACATTTTCTAATGTTAATGTTTTTCCTTCCACTGAATTTTCCGGATTAGCTCGTTGTACTATGGAATTCAAATATTTCACTGCTTTGGCATTATCTCCTGTCTGTACGGCCGCTTCAGCAGCATTCAGATAGGCTTCTGAAAGGCGTATAAGCGGAATATTGGCATCGGTTATGTTTTCTCCTTGCTGAGGTTGGTATTTATTGACGTATGCGTAGTACTTTTTGTCAAAACTCAAGATTTTCAACCGGACGTCTTTGGGATCTTTCTTTAATAATTGATAAAAAGAGCAAGTAATACACATATCGTCATAACCGTTGTATGAGTTCAGATATCCCATGCTTTCTTTGCCCGGACTGTCTGTAGTCAGATTGACAATTTCGAATAATATTTCACCAGGATTGGATGCTGATGCGTCATTGCCCCATGCGGTTGGATATTCTTCGTTTGTCCAAAGAGCGTAGCCTTCTTTTTCTGCACCCTTTATTGCATTTTCAGCCATGGTCAATGCTTCATTGTATTCTCCTTTATATAAATATACTCGGCTCAACAATGTCATAGCAGCCCATCTGTTTACTTTTCCTTTATTAAAATCACCGCTCAACAGCTCTGTACTGTTTTTGAGGTCGGAAATAATTTCCGTATAACATTCGGCTACTGTATTTCGTGCGGGTTTACTGTCTATAGTTGATAACTCTTTCACAATGGGCACGCCTAATGAAGCTCCGTTATCTTTTAGGTAGGGATAACCAAAAATACGTGTCAGGTCGAATAGTGCCATACCACGGATGGCTAATGCCTGGCCTTTCAAATCATTTTTATATTCGGTTTCATCTTCATCTATAGATAGTTTATCAACATTCATTAGAATCAGATTACAGTTCTGGATAATAGAGTACAGATATGACCAATGACTGCTGGGACCATTGTCTTTAGTAAAATTGAAACGGTAATAATTACCGGTTCGTTTCGTTGAACTTACAGCCTGCATGTCATCTCCAGTTACATCTCCATAATATACCAGACGGCCGGAGTATGCATCTGAACTTTGCATTGTGCTGTAGATTCCGTTCAATGTGAATTCAATATCTGACAAAACATTGATACTGGTTTCTGTATCCACTTGTGTGGAGGGGGCTAGATCTAGCCAGTCATTTCCGCACGAAGTGACGGCAAACATAATGGAACTGATAAATAAATATTTAAATACTTTCATAATTCAAGTTTTTAATGGGTTAGAAATTAACGCTTAGACCAAAGGTTACAGTCTTCAAAGGAGGAGTTCCCCAGATGGCACTACCACCACTGACAGCTTCAGGATCATAATAATCATAAGCAGCCCATGTCCAAAGGTTGTTTGCGGAAGCATATACACGTACATTGTTAACTCCTATTTTTTGTGTCCATACTTGGGGCAGAGTTATTCCAAAAGTTAATGTTTTCAGGCGGATGAAGTCAGAACTGTGTAACCTGCGAGTAGTAGTGGATTTGTTCATCGCTACATCAGGACTTTCAATAAATAGTTCATATTTTGTGATATCACCAGGTTGTTTCCAACTATCGCGATAATAGGTTGGTATATTTGCTTCTAGGTCGTTACCACCATGCTCTGTTTTTTGTGCCCAATTGTCATAAGAATAACCGCCAAATTGGTAAGAGAACATGAAGTTTAAGTCGAACCATTATAGCGTAATGTATTTGATAAACCTCCGATAACATTAGGCTCTGCATGCTTATCTAATACAATAGCATTGGCTTCACTATATTTTTCTGTAATCTCTTTTATATAGTTGCCGTTTTCGTCCAAATCATTGGTATAGAATTGGGGAGCGCCTGTTTCGGGATTGATCCCTGCGAACTCTATCATATAAAATGTACGGTATGATTTTCCTACTTTCCGTATTTGGGTACCACTGATAATTTCTGTTTGCATGCCATCCAATGTCACAATTTCATTTTTGTTGTGCGAGATGTTGAAAGTGGTATTCCAAGAGAAATCTTTAGTCTTTATATTGGTCGAACTGATTTCCAATTCCACTCCCTTATTTTTTACTTCACCAATATTCATAAGATAGCTGCCGAAACCTGTTGTCATAGAGATAGGACGATCCATCAACAAATTTTTAGTAGTACGAGTGTAGTATTCCAAAGTTGCGTTTATACGATTGAACAAACTGAAATCCAGACCTAAGTTAAGGTTGTAATTGGTTTCCCATTTTAAATCTGTATTTTTGATTTGTGATTGGATAATACCCGGTTGTTCCAAATAACCATTGGTTAAACTACTCAAACCCATATATCCGAAATAGTCAGATGGAAGTGTGCCATTGACACCATAAGATGCGCGTATTTTCAAATCGGTCAGCCAACCTTTGGCCGGATTCATGAATTCCTCTTCAATCATACGCCATGCGGCAGATACTGACCAGAAACTACCCCAACGGCTGTCTTTATGCAAACGGGAACTACCGTCAGTACGGAAACTACCACCTAGATAATATTTATTTTTATAGTCATAGTTTACACGTGTCAGATAAGATACCATGCGGGTTCTGGTAGAGCTGCCACCAACGGATTCGGTTTTCATACCATTGCTTATTTCATCTTTGTCTGCTGTAGCGAAATTAGTTGCATACCCTGACAGATAGTCACGATATTGGTCATCAATTTCATAACCTACCAATGCGTCAAATGGTGATCGTTGGCTATATTAAACTTATAACTCAGTTGGTTTGCCCATACCATTTTCTTGTATTCGTAGAATTTTTTGCTCATGCCGCCATTTACATCCTCACCATTGGAAGTGCGGGGATCACTCCAATCCTTGCCTTTAGTGTTGGTGTAGTCATAGCTGAATGTTGATTTGAATTTTAAGTTTTTAATAAATTCATATTCGCCATAAATAGTGTTGAAAGCACGATTAACATATTCACGTTGATAGTCGTAAGTTGCAGATAATAGTGGATTACGATCACCGTTGCGGATAAAATCGCGGTTCCAGCTTCCATCTTCATTGTATGGTGTGTCTGAGGGGACAACAGCGTTACGTGATGAATAGAAAGGAGAAGTGTAGGAGGTACCTTCACCATATACATCTTGATTAACGGTAGCAAATAACATATTTGCCCCTAATTTTAATTTATCAGTTGCTTGATAATCTACATTTAAACGTCCGCTGATACGTTCTAAACCGGAGTTGATAGCAATACCTTCTTGTTTTAGGTAAGAGATAGATGAATAATATTTGAATTTGTCTGTTCCACCAGAAATGGAGCTTCATAAGTCTGGTGATTTCCTTTTTTGAACATGATATCATCCCAATCGACATATCCACACCAAGGAACAGGAGCATAATCGTCAATATTTCATTAGCATATGCTATGCTTCGTCGTGACTATTTCCGTCTCTTAACGCACCGGCTACTAGACCGTTATAAATATATTCGCGGCGTTCTTCTCCCCCCATAACAGGACGATAATCCATTGCGAAATCAGAACTACCCCAATCTGCTTTGAATGAAATTTGTGGCTTTCCACTTTTACCTTTTTTAGTAGTAATAAGTACTACACCATTGGCAGCACGTGAACCGTAGAGAGAGGCGGCAGCGGCATCTTTAATGATTGTTATGTTTTCAATATCAGAGCTATTGATAGTTGACATAATGTCAAGACCTGCATCTGAACTCATCGTATTGATAGAACCTGAACGCATAGGAATTCCGTCAATTACGTATAATGGAGAATTACTGGCATTAAAAGATCCCATACCGCGAATATTCAAAGAGGAAGAAGCTCCTGGTTGACCTGACGATGAACTGAATTGTACCCCGGGTGCATTACCTTGTAGTAAATCTTTGAATGAAACAGCCGGAATATCTTTCATTTTATCAGCCTTCACAGTAGAAGCAGACCCTGCGTATGCCGACTTCTTGAAAGTACCATAACCGGTAACAACCACTTCTTCCATAACATTATTATCAGGAGCCATGACTACTTTCAGTATCTTTCCGGCAGTGGCTTTAATTTCCTGCTTGCCATAACCTATATAGGAGATAATCAAAGTGGCAGGTATACGGTCTACATCTAATGAGAAGTGCCCGTCCAAATCTGTAGTAGTTCCATTCGTAGTACCTTTGACTAAGATATTCGCTCCAATAATAGGTTCTCCCGTCTCATCCAGTACTGTACCGGTTAATGTTGTTTTCTGTTGAGGAACAGCAGACTCTTTTTCTTCAATTTGCTTGATAGCAATAACGCCGTTGTGAACTGAATAGGTCAAACCGCTATTCATAAGACATTTATCAAGCACATTGGCTATTTTTTCGTTATTTACATTTAGGTTTTGGACTTTTATTTGTTTTACATCATTGGTGCTGTATACAAAAGTAAAGTCGGTTTGTCTTTGGATTTCCCAAAGAATTTCACTCAACGTGGCATTCTTGAATGAGGCTGTGACAGTGGCTTGTGCAAACACTTTGTTGGCAGCCTGCATAAAACCTGTGGTAATGATACAGAAAAATAGGAACGTAATCCACAAACGTTTACTACTTTTACCGTGATTGGTGTAGTTGTGTTTTTTGTCCATAATACATCATTTTTATTAGTTATAGAATGTGATTGTTTTGTTATTGACTTTTACGTGTACTTTTTGAGTCTCTTCCAACAAACGTACAAATGGAGTGATTTCCGAATACCGATCTACATTGCATCCAAAGCGTAGGTCTTTTATTTTCTCATTGGCAAAAATTACTTCCATGTCATACCAGCGTGATAGTATTTTCATGATATCTTCCAATCGCTGGTCTTTGAAATGAATTTTTCCTTTTATCCATGAAGTATAAAATCCGGCATCTACCATGCGTATCTGTATGCTGCTGTTTCCGAGGCTGATGGTAGCTTGCTGGGAAGGCTTTAAAATACAGCTTTCTCCAGTTTCTGTATTTACTTTGACAGAACCGTTTACCAAAGTTGTCTGATACTCTTCCTGTGGATAAGCAGAGATGTTGAATGTGGTTCCCAACACTTCTACTTGCATGCCTTGAGTGCATACTATAAATGGTTGCCCTGTTTTGCAGACTTCAAAATAGGCCTCGCCTTCCAGTTCTACTTTGCGTGGACCGTTATCAAATGTCACAGGAAAGCGGAGACTGGGTCATTGCGTTCAGATGCACTTTTGTTCCATCACTTAACAATAGAGCATATTCTCCACCTCGTGGAGTTTCCACTTTATTATATACAGGCTTGTTTTTTTTAGCTGTTTTTGATGTTACTTGGTAATTCAGCATTGTAGAGTCCATGTGGACTCGGGCTCCGTCTATTTTCTCAAGCAGACTCTCTGTTTCTTTATTTATATGGATTGTCTGGCCGTCCTCCAATGTCAGAATAGCTTTGGATTCCCCAGGTAGAATGGATTGTGCGATGAACTGTTTGTCCGAAAGAGAAACGGGCGAGGTGAATTTCATGGAAATACTTACAAAAAGGACAGGTAACAGAATGATTGCGGCATAACTTACTATTTTGATATATCTGCTTCTGTTATTATTTCTTTTGATTCGCTTTTCCACTTCTTTCCATCCGGATGAAGGATTGAATGCCGTATTTTTCCGGAATGTTGCTTTTGGTTTTCTTCATTACAAATTTTCTTGAATAAAATCTCGTGCGCTGTAGATTCTTCTCTCCAAGCAGTTAGTTTTATTGTTTCTTCCGGGGTTATTTCTTCCGACAGATACCTTGCTATGAGGTTGGCTATATAGAAATCTTGTTTTATCATATTTTGACCTGTTTTTTATCTCTTTTATAATAAAACAGGTCTGTTTGAAATTCGGGTGAATAATAAAACGACTTTTTTGAAAAAAAACAAATTAATGTCTTTTTATATAAAGAACAAGAGGAAGTAATAGTAGTCTTTCAAATTCTCTCTGAGTTTCTTGTAGGCTATTTTCTTTAATGTATGGACTGTTTCTGTAGATATGTTTAGTCTGTCTGCTATTTCTGCGTTTTTTTTCCCTTCCAGAGATAGTTGCATAATGGCTTTCATTTGGTCAGGTAATTTATTTATGGCTTCAGAAACGATACGATAAGTTTCCTCTTCAACGATTGCATCGTGAAAAAAGGAATCCTTTTTCTTTTCGATGACATTTTGAGCGTATTCATATACTACTTTTGAATGCTCCAGTTCGTTGAGTGCTTTATTGCGTACAGCTGTATATAAAAATGCTTTTACCTGATGCAGATAAAAAAAATCTTCTCTTATTTGCCATAGTTTGGCAAATGAATCTTGTACAATATCTGCTGAAGTTTCTTGGTTTTCTGTATATTGATTGGCAAATAAGCATAGAGTTACATAATATTTATTGAAAATATCATGAAACCCTTGCTCATTAAGCTTAATACTTATAGTTGTATGAGAAGTTCCCGCTGCCACCTTTGCTTTTAATTTCTCTAATTTTAGTGCGAATATAGAGAAAATTAATTAAAAACAGCCTCTTATTCTATTAAAATATTATTTTAAGTCTACTACAGTAATACCTGCCCCACCAAATTGTACGTGTTCGTCTTGATAGTGTGCTACTCCTGGAACACTTCCCAAATAGCTGCGAATCAGGGTGCGCAGTATGCCTGTACCTGTTCCGTGAAGGATACGTACACGGTCTATTCCCAATAGTATGGCATCATCGATAAAATAAGTTACTGCCTGTATCGCTTCATCGCCACGCATACCGCGTACATCAATATCTTGTTTGAAATTTAGTTTCTTTTCATATACCCGATCTTGTGTTTCACTGCTGACGAAGGTACTTTTTACCATTGTTTTCTGGGTGGGCTGTATTGGTGTGCTACGTTCCAGCTTATCCAGTTTTACATTGGTTTTTATCATTCCGAACATAACTATTGCATTTTTGCCATTAATTCCTAGTACTTCTCCGACACTGGATTGACCTTTGATCTTTACAGTGCTACCTACAGTGATAGGCTGTTCTTTGGGCATTGACAGTTGGAAGATTCCGTCTTGGCTTTATCCTTTTTGTTTTTTTTCCGCTCTTGTTTTTCACGGAGTTTTTCCATTTTCCGGATGATTTCATCTTCCTTGTTCTTTTTCTCGATATCTTCTATCTGATTTTTAAAATCAGTCAGTTCCTGACGTGCCGATTGTGTACGTTCTTTGTCGGCTTGTGCTTCCTTGATGATACGGATGGTATTTTCAATTCGGGCATTTGATTCCTGTATCAATTTTTCCGCATCTTCTTTGGCCTTTCGCAAAATCTCTTTACGACTTTTCTCCAGTTCCTGTAGTTCTTCTTCGTATTTGGCGATGGTTTCTTCCATCTGTTTTTCTCGTTTGCGGATGTTCTGACGCTTAGTTTCCCAATAACGTTTGTCACGTACGATATCTTGTAGATATTTATCAGCATTGATATATTCACTCCCTACAATTTCGGATGCGTCGGCTATAACTTCTTCCGGTAAACCTATTTTCCTAGCTATTTCTACTGCAAATGAACTTCCCGGATTTCCTATTTGTAATTGGAATAAAGCTTGCATTAAATGCCTGTCATATAACATGGCACCATTAACCACTCCTTCGTGATCTTCGGCAAAATGTTTCAAATTTTGATAATGAGTGGTGATAACGCCGAATGTGCCCTTTTCATTGAAACGTTTCAACACAGCTTCAGCTATGGCTCCTCCAATTTGTGGTTCTGTACCTCCGCCGAATTCATCAATGAGGATAAGGCTGCGTTCGTTACAGCTTTTCATCATTGTTTTCATGTTGGTAAGGTGTGAGGAGTAGGTACTCAGATCGTCTTCGATACTTTGTTCGTCACCTATGTCTATAAAGATACTGCCGAATAATCCGGCATGGCTACGTTCATGCATCGGAACCGGCATACCACATTGTAACATATATTGTAGTAATCCCACAGTCTTCAGACAAACGGATTTACCTCCGGCATTCGGTCCGGATATAATTAGAATGCGTTGATTTTTAGTTAGTTCTATATCTAGAGGAACAACCTTTTTATTATGCTTGGCCAGCGAGAGTTGCAATAGTGGGTGTATGGCCATGGTCCAGTCCAAATCTGTTTGTCTTCCAATGATGGTTTGGTGGCGTTCGTCTGAATGGAAAAATGGGCTTTGGCACGGATGAAATCAATTTCTGCCAAAAACTCGTATGACTGGAGGATGGCGGGGACCTGTGGGCGGATTATGATAGAGAAATCTGTCAGGATACGGATGATTTCCCGGCGTTCTTCTCCTTCCAATTCCCGTATTCTATTGTTTGCTTCCACTACTTCGGCCGGTTCTATGAAAACTGTTTTGCCGGTGGATGATTCATCGTGTACAATTCCCTTGATTTTCCGTTTTAATCCCGGTGCGACAGGGATGACGAGTCTTCCGTCACGCATGGTAGGAGTTACATCTTTATCAACATAACCTTCTGCTTGAGCGTTGCGTAGAATTGCATTCAAACTGCGTGATATGCTTCCGGCTGTCGAGGCCAACTCTCTGCGGATGCGTAATAATTCGGAAGAAGCGTTGTCTTTGATTTTTCCGAATTTGTCTAAGATGTTGTTTATACGCGTAATGAGTTGAGGAAACACGATAATATCTCCTGCCAGTTTTTGTAGGGCAGGGTAGGGGGAGTTTTCTTTTTCTTGTTCTTCGTCATTCGAGGTCAGTGTCAGAAAATGGATGATATCACGAATTGTTTCTAAAGAACGGCGTAAATCAAACAGTTCTTGCTCATCCAAATACATACCTTCTACGCGGATACGTTTAGTGATGGTCGTACATCAAAAAAATATTGGTCGGGAAAACTGTCTTCCTCTTGTATGATGCGCATGAATTCCATCACCTGTTCCAGCCATTCATTAATATCCTTAAAGGATTCTGAGAAGTTCATTTCATCTACTCTTTCTTGACCTAATGTGCTGAGACATTTCTCTTTTAGTAAATGACGGATGGAATCGAAACCTATTTTCTGTTCGAAATTCTGAGGGTATATCATGATTTATTTCTTTCGTTTATTATTCGTATGCAAAAATACGATTTGAAAATTTTATAGCAAAAAAACTGGTAAACTATTTGCTTATTTAAAATAAAGTCGTACCTTTGCAGCGCTTTCAACAGAAAGTACTTTTGAAAAAAGAAGTCTTGGAGAGGTGGCAGAGTGGTCGATTGCGGCGGTCTTGAAAACCGTTGTACTGCGAGGTACCCGGGGTTCGAATCCCTGTCTCTCCGCAATAAATGCTGAAAATCAGTAATTTACAAGAAAAACACCCAATTTTACACCCTAAAAAGTAAAATTGGGTGTTTTGGCTTTATTTAATACTTTGTTCTTTTATTACTTATTTGGCTTTGCACTGTCTTTGGTTGCTTAGCTATTATTTATTGTATAATTTGAAAAGGGGATATTGTGTTGTTGGTGATATTTTTACACTAATATTTATTTGAATCATTTTCTTTCTTTAACTTTTTTAGAGTAGGGAATCTCCCGAATAATTCTGTCTTTTATAATAGTAATACATTCCTTTAGAGCTTGATTTTGTGTTATTATGTTTGTATCTTGGTGCTAAACGCATTATTTTTATATTGGATAGGCATTTAGGTTATGAATTGAATATAACTTTGGGCTTTTAAAGTACATTTCATTTTGTCAATGAAATACTAATTAATGGGTATTTTACTGATAAAGAAATTTGTATGATTTTGCATAAATGCATATCGCAAAGATGCAAAAACGATTTATTTTATTGTTTTGATAGTGGATTTGTTTACAGCTCTTGTATGTTATACTTTTATTTTCATGCTTTGGGCATAATAATGAAATTGAATGGTTATTTGTGATAAAATACCAATTAATTGGTATTTTATTGTACAGGAAAAATTCTTTAATTTGCAAAAACTAAATAGTATTAATATGAAAAAAATATTCATTCTTCTGTTCGTTTCCTTAGCATTATTTTCCTGTGAAAAAGAAGAAGATAATAAAATTTTTGAATATCAGTTGCTGCCAAGTGAGAATGTATCTAACCATTTAGTTGTTTGGGGGAGAAACGGTACTAATTACTTTTACAATTATTCAAAAAACATTGATAGATGATATTTTAGATTCAGAGGTTCCGATTATTCCCAAGGATGTTTCGATAGAATTTGATAAAACTCTTTTTTCTGATATAGAGACAAAAATAA
>ENA-OQHP01000544-OQHP01000544.1-human-gut-metagenome-genome-assembly--contig:-NODE-544-length-12135-cov-1.357928_pt1 | contig 12135 bp, 24 predicted proteins | sample MGYA00242563_ERZ504717 | MGnify/ENA primary metagenome ERZ504717 (study PRJEB26092, sample SAMD00036212) | human gut metagenome | host: Homo sapiens | study: EMG produced TPA metagenomics assembly of...
AGGCAAAGCGCACCCGGTCGAAGTAGAGCGATGAGGGTTCCGTCTGCCAGGGGTGTTGCGAAATCCGTGCGTATCCAGTCGATAACGGGCATGAAGTTATAGCATACGGTCTTTACACCGCATTTGCCCAGATTGGCAAGACTGATTTTGTAGTTCTCTATCAGTTGTTCGCGTTCCGGTCCGGCATATTTAATGGCCTCGCATACGGGTAGGCTCTCCACAACCGACCAGCGCAAGCCATAGGACTCAATATATGTCTTTAAATCGTTGATGGCTTCTTCTGTCCAGATTTCGCCGTTGGGCACATCGTGCAAGGCGGTAACTATCCCTTCCACACCGATTTGCCGAAGCATATCGAGCGTTATTTTGTCTTTCTTACCGAACCATCTCCAAGTCTTTTCCATACTTCTTTTTGTATTAATGATTTAAAATGATTATTTACTGCAAATGTAGGCACTAAAACAGTTTGTATATAAACGGATATTTGCAGGATGTTTGCAGATATTTGCGTGTATTGAAAGAATAATGGGATAGCAACCTTTGCAGCGAAGTAAACAGCTTTAAATCAATAGTATATAAGTACCAATATAATACCTGCGTTTGGTACGGGAAATACCAACGTTTGGTACGCCTTGTACCGCACTTTGGTACGGCTCCTACCACAGTTGGTACAGCTCGTACCACGCTTGGGTACAGTTCATACCACGCTTCGGTACGTCTCCTGCCACCGGTTGGTATGCTCCGTACCAACGGGGTATTCTTTCCGCTTCCCTTTGTATTTTCTTTTTTTCCCGCAGACTTATTGTTATTATTCGCTATCTTTGTGTAAGGATAGGATGCAGCTCGGCAAACCGGGAGATGCCGTATCAACATCAGGCAGTGTTATGAGACAGATAATAAACGAACAGCTTCAGATATCGGAGTCCAACCCGATAAAGGCGCGCTATTACGACTACGACCGCTTCACTTACCCCTGGCATTTCCACAGCCAGTACGAAATAATCTATGTGAAGAAAAGCTGCGGCCGTTGCTTTGTGGGCGATTGCATAGAGCGTTTTTCGGAAGGCGATGTGGTATTGTTCGGTCCCAGCCTGCCTCATTATATGCGGAGTGACGATGCTTATCACGGCGATAATCCCCGGTTGCGGGTGCAAGGAACTATCATTCAGTTTGAGGAGAACTTCATGCAATACTCGTTCGACCATTATCCGCAGTTTCATCAGATACGGGTGTTGCTGAAAGAGGCCAGACGGGGTGTTGTCTTTCACACGGCCGATGCCAGCCCGGTACGCGACATGGTATCCGCTTTTCCCGAACTGAAAGGATTCGGACAGATAACCGGTTTGCTGGATTTATTGCAGGCATTGGCGGTATCCGTCCCAAGAAGGATGCTGGCAAGCCCTTGCTACTATGAGAAGTTTCCCACAGCGGGAAACAAGCGTATCGATAAAATCATCTCCTTTATCAACAGCAACTACACCCGTTCCCTCAAGCTCGACGAGATAGCCGAAATGGCGAATATGAACAGCAGCGCCTTTTGCCGTTTCTTCAAGGACGCCACGGAAAAGACTTTCCTGCAATATGTGGCGGACATGCGCATAGGTTATGCCTGCAAACTGCTGACCATCGGCGATATGGAGATTTCGCAGATAGCTGTGGAGTGCGGGTTCGACTCTATTCCGCATTTCAACCGCACCTTCAAGCAACTGACGGGACTGACACCGACGCAGTACCGGAACCAGATAATGAAATGATTTCCCCCCTTCACCCTCCGTCTCCCATAAACAGGAGTGTGCGAAAGGGTGAAGGGGGGATGTGGTAAAAGTTATTTTACGGCAAACAGACCGTTACATACCGAACGAGAACTTGTCGATGGACTGGTATACCACGCTGGCAATACTCAGCGCCACGATGCCCAGCGTACAGATGGCAAGGCCGGCACGCGTGTAGTTATCGCTGCGGAAAGCGGCGATAGGCTCATCGCTCTTGTTGATATACATTGCCTTTACAATCTTCAGATAGTAGTAAAGCGACAGAATCGTATTGATTAACGCAATGAACACCAGCAGATGAAAACCGCTTTCGAATGCCGCCGCAAAGATGAAGAACTTCGAGAAGAAGCCTGCGAACGGCGGAATACCTGCCAGCGAGAACAGTGCCAGCGTCATAAGGAAAGCCAGCTTAGGGTTGGTGGTGTACAGTCCGTTGTAATCTTCCAGTGTAAACTTATCGGCGCGCAATGCTACAATCGTGATAACGGTAAAGACGGCGAGGTTGGCAAACAGGTAAATCAGTACGTAGTACACCAGCGACGTCATACCCAGCGATGTTCCGCTGATAACACCCAGCATGATGTAACCGGCTTGCGAGATACTGGAGAACGCCATCAACCGTTTCAGGTTCTCCTGACGCAGCGCAAAGAGGTTGGCGAGCGTGATAGAGGCGATGATAACCCAGTAGAGCACTTCCTGCCATTGCGCCGCCATCGGTGCGAATACCTTATAGAGGATGGTCATCAGCACGAATGCCGCCGCACCTTTGGAGATAACGCTCAGGTAAGCGGTTACCGTACTCGGAGCACCTTCGTATACGTCGGCCGTCCACAGGTGGAAAGCACCAGCGAAATCTTGAATCCCATGCCGGAGAAGAAGAATACGAATGCCATAATCTGCAACGGGCTTCCGTCCAGATGTGCCGGGATATCGGCAAAGTAGAGTGTGCCTACCGTACCGTATATCAGCGAAAGGCCGTAAAGCAGCAGCCCGCTGGAGAAGAGTGCGGTAAGGATGTACTTGGCGCCTGCTTCGGCAGAGTGGTGGCGGTACTTGTCGAAAGCCACCAGCGCAGCCATAGGGATGCTGGCCGTTTCCAGTCCGATGAAGAACATCAGGAAGTGCCCGGCGGAAATCATGAAGTACATACCCAGCAGCGTGGAGAGTGTCAGTACATAGAACTCGCCCTGCTTGATAGCTGCATCGGGGCGGCGCATCCACTCGTGCGCCATAAGGAACACGATGAGCGTACCTACGCTGAGAATGGATTTGACGATACTCTGTATCGGCTGGTTATGGTACATCCCGCCGAAAGCGTCGGCTGCCGGACCGGGAACGATGGTTATAAGCGTATGGACGATGAGCAGGCAACGGGCAGCATGGTGTTCAACATCGGCTTGCGTCGTGCTTGTGCGCATCCGGACTCATGAAGAGGTCGGCTATGAAGAGGATAACGATAACCGCTATCAGCGACAGCTCTTCTTTCATTAATAGAAATTGGGAGTAATCCATGTTATTTGGTGATTAGTGATTAGTGTTTAGTGAGTGGCTAATAGGTTGACTACCGGCAGCACGCTGTCTCCAATCATGTTGCTTATCCACAGCGGAGCAAGACCCAGTCCGGCTACGCAGGCAATGAGGATGATTACGGCGGTACGTTCGTCCCAGGTGGCATCGGTCAATGTCAGGTGGTGCTTGTTGGTACAGGTTCCGTAGAGGATTTTACCGACAAGGCGCAGGATGTAGACTGCGGTAATCACGATACTCGTACAAGCGATGACGGTCCATGCGCGGTGGAAGGTATCGGGATGCTGGAAAGCGCCGTTGAAGATTGTCATTTCGGCAATAAAACCGCTGAGTCCCGGCAGACCGAGGTTCGCCAGACCGGCGATGACATAGGATACGGCCAGGAAAGGCATAATCTTCATCAGTCCGCTAAGCTCGCGTACGTCGCGTGTGTGCGTCCGTCCGTATATCATACCGATAAGGGCGAAGAACAGGGCGGTCATCAATCCGTGGGAAAGCATTTGCAGCACGCACCCGTACAGGCCGTCCGGTTCATCATCAGGATGGCGAAAAGCACCAGTCCGCAGTGCGATACGGAAGAGTAGGCATTGATGTACTTCAGGTCGGTCTGCACGCAAGCGGAGAATGCGCCGTACACCACGGAGATACCCGTCAGTACGAGGAATATCCAGCCCAGCTCCTGTGCGGCTTCAGGCATCAGGTACATGGCGATGCGGAAACAGCCGTAGCCGCCCAGCTTCATCAGTACGCCTGCATGCAGCATACTGACGGCGGTAGGTGCGGATGCGTGACCGTCGGGGCTCCAGGTATGGAACGGGAACAGAGCGCCCAGCACGCCGAAACCGAGGAAGGTAAGCGGGAACCAGATGCGTTGTTGCTCCACAGGGATATTGTGCAGTTGAGCTATCTCCAGCAGGTTCATGGTGGTGGCGCCGCTACCGAAGTAGATACCGAGGATACCGATAAGCAGGAAAGCGGAACCGCCCATCAGCATCAGCGTCAGTTTCATGGCAGCGTATTCCTTGCGTCCCGAACCCCATACGCCAATCAGCAGGTACATCGGGATGAGCGCTACCTCGTAGAACATGAACATGGTGAACAGGTCGGTCGAGATAAAGAAACCGAACACACCCATTGACAGCAGGGTGAACCACAGGAAATATTCTTTGGTTAGCGGTTGCAGACGCCAGGAAGCGAATGTACCCGTAAACACGATAATGGCCGAGAGCAGCAGCATGGCTACCGAGATGCCGTCCACCCCTACGGAATAGTGGATGTTGAGGGCGGGATACCAAGCTACATCGGCACGGAACAGCATTTCATCCGTAGCGCCGCCGTGACGGGCTTGCAGGTAGACGACGGTCAGTCCGACGGCTGCAACGAGCAATGCCGAAGCGCCGGCTACCATCACCGCACGTATCTGTGCGATATTACGGCTGAGCCAGAGGCCCAACAGCATCAGCAAGGGGATGAGTACGAATATGGATAAGAAATTCATCTTTATAATATGGTATTAATTGTTATTGTTCTATATGGTTGATACATCACTATCAATTTCCGTTTCTCGTTTACAGCAACAGCAGCAGTATCAGTGCAAGCGTACCCAGCAGGAATACGAAGGTGTATTGCTGGATGCGTCCGCTTTGCAAGCCGCGTATCTCGTCGCTGGTGGCATTGGCGCCCCAGGCAAGGAAATCGAAGAAGCCGTCCACCACATGACGGTCCCACCAGGCAATGGGGCGGCTGATGCAGCCGAAGATGATGCGGTGGGTGATGAACTGGTAGACTTCATCGATGTAGAAGCGGTGATAGCTGCCGTCCACAAGCCGTTGAAGCGGCGGGCAAGCGCATCGGCAACCGGCTGTTTTTCGCCTTTATACATATAAGTGGCCACGGCTATGGAGATAACCGCAATGGCAATGCTTGTTCCTGCCACGCCCCAGTCGAGGTGGATGGTATAGCTTCGCCGTTGGAGCTGACGAAGTGGCCGAAAGGAATAAATCCGGCAACTATCGTAACTGCGGCAAGGAACATCAGGGGAACGGTCATGGCAAGGGGCGACTCGTGAGGCGTGTGCTGATGGCTGTGGCTTTCATCGCTTGCCGACTTCTGCCCCGGCTCCGAACTGCCCCAGAAAATGCCGTAATACAGTCTGAACATATAGAATGCGGTCATGGCGGCAATCACCGTCATAATCCAACCCATGACGGGGCTGAACCGGAAGCAGGCCGTCAGTATCTCGTCCTTGGAGAAGAACCGGAGAACGGGGGAATGCCGGCAATGGCAAGGCAGGCTATCAGGAAGGTGATGTGCGTAACCGGCATGTATTTGCGCAGGCCGCCCATGGCGGACATCTCGTTGCTGTGCACCGCATGGATGATGCTTCCTGCACCGAGGAACAGCAACGCCTTGAACATGGCGTGCGTAAACAAGTGGAACATGCCTGCCATATAACCCAGTCCGCCTTCGTGCGGGTCTGTGGATGTACATACGCCGAGCGCTACCATCATAAAGCCTATCTGCGAGATGGTGGAGAAGGCAAGTACACGCTTGATGTCACTCTGCACACAAGCCACGCTGGCGGCATAGAATGCGGTGAATGCCGCCTACATAGGCCACGAGGTGCAGCACGTGGGGCGCCAATAGTCCGATGAACAGCGGGAACATGCGTGCCACCAGGTATACGCCTGCCACCACCATCGTAGCGGCATGAATCAGTGCGCTCACCGGAGTAGGACCTTCCATGGCATCGGGCAGCCAGATGTGCAGCGGGAACATGGCGCTCTTGCCGCTCCGCCAATGAACATCAGTCCCAGCGCCAGCGGAATCATGGCAGCGCCGCCTTTCAGCAAGGCCATTTCATTGGGTTGGAAGGTGTAGGTTCCGGCATAGTAACCGTAAACCAGGATACCGATAAGGAAGCCCAGGTCGGCAAAGCGGGTCACGATAAACGCTTTCTGCTGGCGGCGATTGCTGCGGGTTTCGTGTAGTAGAAGCCTATCAGCAGGTAGGAAGACACACCCACCAGCTCCCAGAACAGATACATCTGGAAGATATTGGTTGCCACCACCAGTCCGAGCATGGACATCGTAAACAGCGAGAGGAAAGCGTAGTAGCGTTGGAAGCCGCGTTCGCCTTTCATATAGCCGAAAGAGTAGAGGTGTACCATGAACGATACGGTACTTATGACAATCAGCATCATCACCGATATGGGGTCGAGCAGGATGCCCAGGTCAATGCTGAGTGTCGGCGTAAACGGCAGCCATGTGCAGTTGTAAGGCATCAGTGTGGCAAATGTGCCGTCTGCCAGCCGCGGGGCGGTGAAATAGTGTATTGCGGTGAGGTAGGAGAGTACCGCCACTGCACCCAGCACAGCCGTGCCGATGAGTCCGGCAGTGCGGTGCGACATCCATTTGCCGCCCAGTCCCAACACAAGGAACGAGAGCAAAGGAAGGAGAAGGATTAGAATCGTATATTCCATAATTATTGAATTGAGAATTGAAAATGGAGAATTGAGAAATGCTGCTCAGTCTCTCTTTTTGTTTTTATTGAATGGCTCATTATGCAGGCGGTCTGCACAACTCTATGCAGGGTGTGCTGCACAGTGCTATGCAGGACATCTGCACAGGCTTATGCAGGATGCCTGCACAGGAGGCATCTACCATTTGAGTTCGTCCAGCTTGTTCACCTGTATGCTGCGGATATTGCGATAGATGTTAATCATGATGGCAATGGCCACAGCCGTTTCGGCTGCCGAGATGGCAATGGAGAACAGGGAGAAGAAGTAACCTTCCAGTCCGCCGGGAAACAGGAAACGGTTGAATACCGCGAAGTTGATGTCCGTAGCATTCAGTATCAACTCAATTGAAATCAGTATCGCCAACGTATTGCGGCGGGTAAAGAACCCGTAGATGCCGGCGAAGAACATGATAGCCGAGACTATCAGGTAATATTCCATGTGTATCATAAATCTTATCTTTTACGTGCTATTAACAATCCGCCTACGATACATGCCAGCAGCAGGATGCTGACGGCCTCGAAGGGCAATAGGTAACCGTATTTGTCGCCGCTCAGCATGTGGTGGCCGATGGTCTTGATGTTGACTTCGAGCGGTTCGATGTCTGTGGTGGCGATGAACTTATGTTTCAGGGTTATGAACAGTACGATGACGGCTCCTGCCACGGTAGCGCCCAGTCCGGCAAGGAACTTGCTGCGTTTCAGCTTGGCCGCCATGTCGCCTTCACCGCTGGTGAGCAGAATGGAGAAGACATAGAGCACGACGATACCGCCCGCATAGACCATAATCTGTACCGAACCGAGGAACGTATATCCCAGCAGGAAGTAGATGCCTGCCGTGCCGAAAAGCACGAACAGCAGGTATGTGGCCGAACGTACCATGCGTCTGGTGGTTACCGTTAGTATGGAGAATACGCTGATGAAGGCCGCAAGGAAGTAAAATACTATTGTTTCAAGATTAAATTCCATGTTATTGATTACTAATTATGAATGACTGATTACTTCGCTGCTTCAGGCTGGGGAGCGGCGGGTTTCTTCTTCTCTTCTACGTGACTGCCCGGATGGTTCAGCGTCAGTACCAGTTTGCTGCGGTCGAATACGGCATGCTCGAAGTTCTGGTCGAACGTAATGGCATCGTGCGGGCAGGCATTGACGCAAAGCTGGCAGAATATGCACGAACCGAGGTCGTATTCGTACTTCGCCAATATCTTCTTTTTCTTGCCGTCTTCCGTTTCTATCGTCTGGCTCGTCACCTTGATGGTGTCGTTGGGGCAAGCCGTCTGGCACAAGCCGCAGGCCACGCAATGGTGTTCGTTCTTCTCGTTGTGGGGCATTGTCAGCGTGCCGCGGAAACGTTCGGAGAGTTTCAGCGTCTTCCGGTTTTCCGGATACTGTTCGGTAGTCTTCTTCCGCCAGAAAACGGTCATGGTGGTTTTCATGCCCGTCAGCAGGGAAGTGATACCGTGTATGAGGCTGCCTATGTAAGAATTATGTTCTTTTTCTTTCATTGTTGTAATTATTATTTAGTGTTGCCCGAAAGGAAATATTGCTCCGGTGCTGTGCCGGCTTAGAAATGCAATTCAAATACTACGATTAATACCATTAGAATCAGGTTCACCATGCTGATGGGAACCAGATATTTCCATTCGAGGTTCAGAATCTGGTCGATACGCAGACGCGGGAATGTCCATTTAATCCACATCAGCAGGAACACCACGAAGAATGCCTTGCCGAAGAACCATACAAAGCCCGGAATGTAGTCCATTACAGCGTTGAAGCCGTCCAGGCCAACGATGTGCAACGGCATCCAGCCGCCTAAGAATATCGTGGCCGCCACACTCGCTACGATGAACAGGTTCAGGTACTCTGCCAGGTAGAAGAAGCCGAAGCCCATACCGGAGTATTCCGTATGATAGCCTGCCGTCAGCTCGCTTTCGGCCTCGGGCAAGTCGAACGGGCCGCGGTTGGTTTCCGCATTGCCGGCAATCAGTAGATGATGAAAGCTATCAGAGCCGGGATATGTCCTTTGAAGATGAACCAGCCGTCGGCTTGTCCGGCTACGATTTCGGAGAACTGCATCGTACCCATCAGGACTACCATCGTCAGGATACTCAGTCCGCACGAGAGTTCGTACTGATGATTTGCGCACCGCTTCGCATGGCTCCGATAAGCGAGAACTTATTGTTGGAACTCCAGCCGGCAAGCAGGATACCTACCACGCCGATGCTCGAAGCGGCAAGCAGGAAGAACACGCCCACGTTGAAGTCCAGCACTTCCAGGCCTTTGCTGACAGGCAGGCAGGCGAAGGTGAGGAACGAGGCTATGATGACCATGAACGGCGCCAGGTTGTAGAGGAATCGGTCGGAGAACTTCAGGTCGATGATTTCCTTGGTCAACATCTTGATAACGTCGCACGGCACTTGGAGCAATCCCCATTTTCCTACACGCATCGGACCGAGGCGGCATTGGAAAAGGCGCATATCTTGCGCTCCATGTAAATCAGGATAATGGCAAGCACTGCATACATCAGGATGATGCATACGCCTATCACTACACATTCAAGAAACACCGCCAGACCTTCCGGCATGAGGGAGGTCAGCATTTGGTGAATCCAATTGGTTACTATACTAAAGTCAAACATCTGTTTATTTACGGTTTTACGATTTACGATTTGATGTATGTCTGCTGTCTGTTATTGACGTTCTTTTTTGCTTTTTACCGTTATCGGTCGATATCGGGTACTACATAGTCCAATGTACCGCCGATAGCGATAAGGTCGCAATCTTTGCACCGCGGCAAATCTATCTACGGTAGATACCAGCGGAAGCCCCGTGCTGCGGAAGTGCAGGCGGTAGGGTGTCTTGTCGCCGTGGCTCTCAAGGAATACGCCGAACTCGCCGCGGCTGCCTTCTACGGCAGCGTAGTAAGTGCCTTCCGGTACGCGGATAATCGGTTTCATCTTCTCCTGGTATGCACCTTCGGGGATATTGTCTATCAGTTGTTCGATGATTTTCAGGCTCTCCATGATTTCGTCCATACGGATGAGGTAGCGTGCCCAGGAGTCGCCCTCGGTGCGGACAATCTCTTTGAAGTCCACCTTGTCATACACCCCGTAAGGCATGCGCTTGCGTACGTCGCACGCCCAACCGCTGGCACGGCCCGTACCGCCGGTGGCTCCGAACGCTATGGCATCTTCACGGGAGAGTACGCCTACGCCTTTCAGACGCTGCTGCGCAATGATGTTTCCTGTAAACACGTCGTGGTATTCGTGCAGGATGCCGCGCAGGTATGGGATGAACTCTTTGACTTTCTTCTGGAAGTCGGGGGCGATGTCGGCTTGCACGCCGCCAATCGTGTTGTAATTCATGATGAGGCGTCCGCCGCAGGTTCCTTCGAAGATGTCGAGAATCTTTTCACGGTCGCGGAAGCCGTAGAAGAAGGCGGTCAGTGCGCGAGGTCCATTGCCAGACAGGAGTAGAAAGCAGGTGCGAGTCGATGCGCTGCAACTCGTCCATGATGGTACGGATGTACTGCACACGTTCGCTTACCTCTATGCCCATAGCTTTTCGATACACATACACAAGGCATGGCGGTTCTGGTGAGCGCCAGGTAGTCCAAACGGTCGGTCAGCGCCAGTGTCTGCGGGTATGTAAGGCTTTCGCACATCTTTTCGATACCCCGGTGGATATATCCGCAGTTGGCATCGATTTTTTGATGATTTCACCTTCCAGCGATACGCGGAAACGCATTACGCCGTGGGTTGCGGGGTGTTGGGGACCGATGTTCACCACATATTCGTCATCGCCGAAGAGTTGCGTTTCCTTGTTCTTTACCGTTCCGTCCGGGTTCAATTCCAGTTCGGTGGTGGTATCAATCGTTTCCTCATTGTCCATGCGCAGCGGGTTCTGTGCTTCCGGGTCGTCGTCTTTACGCATCGGATGCCCTACCCAGTCGTTGCGCAGGTAGAGGCGGCGCATGTCGGGATGCCCTACGAATACCACGCCGTAGAAGTCGAACACTTCACGCTCCAGAAGTCTGCCGCTTTCCAGATGTCGCATACAGAGGGAAGTTCGGGATGCTCGCGGTCGAGTGTGGCGGTGCGGATGGCAGTCCGCTTGCCGGTGACGGTGGATTCCAACTGATACACCACGCCAAGTCCGCGCGGAGTGTCGGGAGTGTCTTTGGCGGCATCCGGTTCGCCCCAGTCCATACCGGTGAGGCATTCCAGAAGTCCATTTGTTCTTCCTGCCGCAGGCGCAGCATTTCGTCATGCAAGGCTGCGGGTTCTATATATCTTATTTCCATACTCATATTCATATTCATTCTTCCGGTCTTTCTTCTTTTTGGTTTACACCGCCAAAGTATTTCTCTATTTTACTTTACGCTGCAACTGCATCATTCCGTAGTAGAATGCTTCGGGGGCGGGGAGGCATCCGGGGGATATATACGTCCACCGGCAAAATCTTGTCCACTCCGTTCACAACGTGGTAGGACTTCTTGAACGGGCCGCCGCTGACAGCGCAACCGCCTACGGCTATCACATACTTAGGGTCTGCCATCTGGTCGTACAAGCGTTTCAGCACCGGAGCCATCTTGTTCGTGATTGTTCCGCACACCATAATCATATCTGCCTGGCGCGGACTGGCACGGGCTACCTCAAACCCGAAGCGCGCCATATCGTAGCGGGCTGCACCGAGGGCCATGAATTCGATACCGCAACAACTGGTTGCAAACGTAAGCGCCACAGCGAATTGCTGCGTCCCCAATCGATGAAATCGTCCAGAACACCGATAGCCACATTAGCGCCGCCGGCATTAAGTTCCCGAACCAATTTCTCCAACGTTTCGTTGTCTGTAAACTCCTCATAAGGATGGATTTTATTTTGGGTTTCTTCGTTACTTCCATTCCAACGCTCCTTTCCTCCAGGCATATGCAAGGCCCAGAACCAATATAATAAGGAAAAATAAAATACTGAAAAGTCCGGCAGCTCCCAGCTCGCGTGCTATGACTGCCCACGGAAACAGGAACACCGTCTCCACTTCAAACATCAGAAACAGGATGGCAAACAAGTAGTAACCTACCCGAAACTGCATCCATGATTTACCGCGGGTGGGAATACCACATTCGTACGGCTCCATTTTCTGCACATTGTACGAACGGGGGCTATCGCATTGGACAATGCGATGACGATACCCACGAAAGCAATTGCCGTCAGCAAGACGGCTACCAACAAAGTAAAGTTCATAAATCCGATAAGATTTTATATATATAAAATAATAGATATACTGCACTAAAACAAGGATAAAGCGAATAAGGCGAC
>ENA-OQHP01000546-OQHP01000546.1-human-gut-metagenome-genome-assembly--contig:-NODE-546-length-12076-cov-1.807264_pt1 | contig 12076 bp, 18 predicted proteins | sample MGYA00242563_ERZ504717 | MGnify/ENA primary metagenome ERZ504717 (study PRJEB26092, sample SAMD00036212) | human gut metagenome | host: Homo sapiens | study: EMG produced TPA metagenomics assembly of...
CAAAAAAGATACGATAAAGCTTGGTGCAGGGTTGAAAAAAGATGTGGGTGGGAAATTCTTGTCGATTAACCCATCCACGGATAGAGTGAAGATAAAAGACCATGAAGTAAATCAAGAAATACAATCTGATTCACCCGTAGATTTTGATTTTAGGCAGGAAAGGCCTTTTTATATTCCAACCTATTATGTGAATCCTTCTCCCATGTTTATGGGTGACTATAATGCATTCGGGCAGTTTTCTCCCTATTTTTATGGCAGGGGAATGCAGACTACCATTCCAGGCATCGGTCGGGTGAACCAGATGATGTTTATATACCAAAGGGAAATCAATGATTTCTTGGATATATATGTAGGAGTGAATGCGGCAAAATATACTTTCCCCTATAGTGTCGGTCAGTCGTTTGGTGTGTCAGGAGGCATGACACTTCATCCGGCAGATGATTTTCATCTTACGGTGTTTGGTGCTTATAGTCCGGATAACAGGTATAATCTCAACCGTACGTATTATGGAGCCACCGTTGGTTACGATTTTACAAACCGTTTTGGAGTGGAGGTTGGTGTACAAAGGTATTATGATGTGCGACAAGGATGGAAGACTGCACCGATGGTCGTTCCATCCTATAAGTTTCGTAAGTTTAAACTAGGCATAGATGTGGGAGGCCTGTTTTATGAAGCAGTGAGAAGTGCAATTGAACGATAAGTGTCTTTTTATTCTTAATTAAACAATTATGGATTGCTGAAAGGATAATTTATGAGAAGAGTGGGGTGAAGTTGGTGTATAATATCTACTTTTGAGGACTATTCTTAAAAATAATATCTTATAATGAAGTCTGTCAATCTATATGGAGTTGTCATAGGTACCATCATCATGGCAAGTTGTGTGAATCACAAGATGGTAAATATTGAAGGCGTATGTAGCAACTGCATGGATGGGACGCCAATAGAATTGTATTATCTTCAGAATGATTCGGTGATTAATGTCGCTAGTGATACTTTGCTCCATGGAAAATTTAATTTCAGCATTGAACCTAATTTTGAAGTGGCATATTATCTTTCAGTAAATGACACGTTGAATCCATTAAAAGGAATGTTCTTTGCCGAAAAGGGAACGGTAAAGATAGCATTTGATTCGGTATATCATGTAACAGGAACACCTATGAACGACTTGTACAATACTTACCTTACAGAAACACGCAGAATAGAAAAATTAGGAGAGATGGAATATCGCAGAAGCATAGAAGGAAAAGATAATCCGGATACTTCGGTGTATGATTCTTTGGCTCAGGTCTACACAGAGTATAAAGTGAAGTTTCAGCTTGATAATATACACAATATTGTAGGCAAGACCACATTTATCAATGAAATAGGTTCTGTGTATGACCCTCATTTCCTGGAAACTATCCCACTTTGCCGGAAGAAGTGAAAGCTGACAAGAAAGTGCAATGGTATTATGAACTTCGCCTGGATATGGACAGAAAACAGAAAGAGTTAGATGCCAGGATTGGTAAAAAGATAAGGGATATGGAATTTCCGGATGCCAATGGGATAACAAGAAGGCTTTCTTCGTTTATTCCTAAAAATGGGTATCTGTATATTGATTTATGGTCTTCTGCCTGTGCTCCCTGTATTGCGGAATTTCCCGAACTGGAAAAAACTTACAGCCAGTATAAGGAGAAAGGATTGGATATACTTTGATTTCGATAGACAAGAGTATGGATGATTTTCAGGCGGCCATGAAGAAATATCAAATCAAGTTTACTTCTTTGATTGATACAACTGAAGGAGAAAAGGTAAAAGAGAATTTTCCTTTCTCAGGTATACCGCATGGTATTCTGATTAATAGCAATGGCGAGATTGTGGCAAACCAGCTTCACAATATGCTGTTGAAACAAAGATTAGAGGAACTGATAAGATAGACGTCTTAAATGCCTATAAATGAAATGTAAAAAAATTATAGCAGGTCTCTTCATATATGTAGGTTTTGCATCATCTGTATTCAGTCAGACAACCGGAAAGATAGTAGATGCCAATCAGCATCCAGTAGAAGGTGCTACCATCGTCATGCAGCTACCGGATTCAACCTATTTAGGTGCAACCATATCTGCAGCCGACGGTACATTTACGCTTGAACCGGAACCGGAGAATTATCAGCTTATCATTCAGCATTTGCTTTATAAGACCAGGCAGGTGAAGGGTCAGGCACGTGATGCCGGTGTCATTACTTTGGAATCGAAGGACTACAATCTGGAGGAAGTGGTAATCGAGGGAGAACGCCCGTTTGTAACCGTGGAACAGGGAAAACTGAATTATGACATTTCGGCCATCTCAGAAAAGCATATTGTAAACAATGCTTACGAGGCTATCTGTAAGTTGCCGGGTGTGCAGGACAGGAACGGTAAACTCTCGCTGGTGGGAGCAAAGGACGTAACGGTTATCCTGAACGGAAAGCAAGTACACTGACACAGGAACAGCTGATTGAGATGCTGAAGAATACTTCCGCTTCGCAGGTACAGACAGCCGAAGTGATGTATAATACACCGCCCGAATATCATGTGCGCGGGGCTGCCATCAATATTGTGACTGCTAAGGCAGACGACAATACCATTCAGAGTGAACTGTCGACCAGCTACAGCAACCAGTATTTCAGCAGTTACAGCGGCAATGTAAACTTCCTGATGACGAAGGGAAAGTCATCGCTGAATGTCTCTTACAATCCGGGTTATTCGCATATAATGACGGTGATGGACCTGGCATCCCAACATACCTATGACGGAAAGTATATGACATCACGCAGACACAGAAATCAATACAAAGGCTGGAGCATAATATCTATGCTGAGTACGGCTATCAGATAAACGAGGATAATGAGTTGAGCGTGGGTTACAACGGTGCCCTTTCTGATAATGGTAAAGGTACGATTGATGTAAACGGGAACTTCCAGAACAGCCACAATGACAAGTTGCAGGACAGCCGTCTGCACAATGTCTTTGCCCGCTATTCTTCCGGATTCGGACTTGACCTTGGGGTGGATTATACGGACTATACCATGAATGACAAGAATCGTCTGGAAAGTAAACTGACAGACAATACCCGTCAGTTGCTTGATTATACTTCGGACCAGAAAATCCGCAAGTTCTCTGTATATGCCGACCAGAGCCACGCTCTCGCCAATGACTGGACTTTGAAATACGGTGTCCGTTATGATTATACGGACAATAAGAACGCCCAGTTCTTCAATCAGACTGAAGGAAAGGATGATGTGGGCAATTCTTCCTCACGTCTTTATGAGCAGATTACCAACTTTTATGGAGGCTTCGACAAAGAGTTTGAAAACGGTCTGTCTCTTTCTCTCTCGGCAACCGGTGAGTATTATTCCATCGGAAATTATCATAAATGGGCGGTCTATCCGCAGGCCAGTCTGACCTATTCGCCGTCGGAGAAACATACGTTTATGTTGGGGGTATCATCGGAAAAAGATTACCCTACCTATTGGGATATGCAGACCAGTACCACTTATATGAACGCTTATGAAGAGCTCCAGACTATTGAGGGACTGCGGCCTGCTAATGTGTATAGTGTAAATGCCAATTATCTCTTCCTGCAGAAGTACATGTTGTCGTTGTTCTACGAGCGTACCAATGATTATTTCACGATGGATATGTATCAGGCAAAAGACCGTCTGGCGCTTGTGTATCGCACGCAGAACTGGGACTATTACCAGTCCTTCGGTATGAGCGCCAACGTTCCGTTCAATATCGGTGAGTGGTTGTCTTCTCAGGTGAATGCGACGGTGGTCAATGACCGTAACCGTTGCGATAACTTTTGGGATATTCCTTTCGACCGTAAGAAATGGGCCTGTATGCTTGCTATGCAGAATCATTTTCGGTAGGTTCCAACCTCGGATTTGATCTGGATGCGATGTACCGTTCAAGCATGATTTCCGGTATCAGCGATACGAAACCGGTCTTTACGGTCAATGTAGGAGCGCAGTGGAACTTCCTGAAGGATAAGGCCAGTCTGAGCCTGAACTGTGCTGACTTGTTTGATACCATGCGTATGAAGGTGAGAAACCGCTATGCAGGACAGCACATCGACTTGAATATGGGGCAGTACAGCCGTACCGTTTCAGTGAAATTTGTCTACCGTTTGGTGGCAGCATCAGTAAGGAGAAGAAAGAGGTGGATTCTTCACGTTTCGGAAGATAATACACAAACATGATGGAATATTTAGCATTGACTTAACTCTATGAAAAAGCTATTTTTATATGTTATAGGCAGCTTAATCATACTGCCTGTTTACAGTCAGCATTTGATTAAAGGAACAATCATCGATTCGGAAAATGCGGTGATGCCGATGGTGAATGTCGCCTTTTTGAATCAGGCAGACAGTACACTCGTCACCGGAGCAGTATCCGACTCTTGCGGGGTATATGGCATATCGCTTGCTGGAGGTAACTATATCATCCGCTATTCTTATCTGGGTTATGAGACATTGTGTCGGAATATACAAGTCAATGCGAATCTCACATTGCCGGTAGTTAAAATGGAACTGGCACAGACCGAGCTTGAAGGAGTGGAGGTTACTGCCTACCGAAAACCTTTCAAATTGGATAGGGAAGGTATTACGGCTGATGTGCCTAATACGATTCTTGCCAGACAGACTACATTGGATGATTTGCTTTGCAAGATACCCGGTATTCAGAAACGTGGTGAAGACATTGAAGTGATTGGTAGAGGTCTCCCTGCCTATTATATCAATGGCCGTGAAGTGACAGACCAGACTGAACTGGATAATCTGGCTATCGACCAGATTCAGTCTGTCAGACTGGTGACGAATACGGGGGTACGTTATCACTCTGAGCAGCGTGCGGTGATTGAAATCAAGACCAAACGCCTGGGCGAAGGACTTGCCTTTAATGTCAGCGGTAATCTGCTGCAGGGGAATTATCTTAGTCAGAATTACAAGATGAACGGAAGTTACAATTACAAGAACTGGGACTTCTTTCTCTCTTATAATTATGACCGGGGAAAGAAGGATTCGAATCTTGACGTTTACCAGCAGACTCAAAGTGATACAATCTGGAATCTGACCGATTTGACCCGGAAACAAATCTTCAACGAAAGCCATGCCTATACGGGAGGGGTTTCTTATCATTTCTCTCCGGAGTTCGGAAATCGGCCTGAAATATGAAGGTAAATACAGTGAAGGTAGTACGTTCTCTAAGGATACGCTTTCCATGATACCGGACAAAGGGACTTCAACCTTTATCAGGAATCTCAGCGATGTGTCCGACAAGTCCGTCAGCAACCATCTGAATCTGTATTATACAAACGACTGGAAGAATGGCTGGAAGATGAACGCATTCGGTGATTATCTTCATAAGACCGACCGAAGCCGTGGCAATATCCGTGAATGGGAAAGCGACGGTGTGGAAACGTCTATGGATTATTATCGTAAAGCGGACTGGGATTTGTTTGCTGCCAAATTAAATTTGTCGTATGAAACCGGGAAAGCCGGAACTTTCAGCTTCGGTTATGATTTCAGCCACACAACCGGAACGGACTATATAGAGTATGTCCGTGCGTTGAATAATGGTAGTACAAGTAATACGGAAATGAAAAATTCGCTCTACCTGTCGTACGATTACACATGGAACAATCTGTCGCTGGGAGCTGGATTGCGTTACGAACATATACGGAGCGATTTGAGGGAAAACAATAGCAACAAGAATCAGAACCAGACTTATCATAACTTCCTGCCCTCTGTTTCGTTAAGCTACAATACCGAGAACCTGCAACAGTCGCTTACATATTCCGTTCATACGGAGCGTCCGCCTTTTGGTGTAATGAACGACAATGCGGTGTACACAGATCGGTTTACTTATCAAAAGGAAATCTTTACCTGAAACAGGCTTTGACTCATGACCTGAACTATATGCTGTTTTATAAGTTTCTGTTCTTTAACCTGAATTATACTCATACCCATAATCCGCTGATAACAGCTTTCTACAGTATGCCGGGAAATTCAGCAGTTACGGTCAGCTACATGGATAATTTTGACAGAATGCATAATCTGACGGGGATGGTAAACGTGCAATATCCGGTGAAGTGGTGGCTGCCCTCACTTACGCTTACCTGTTTGAAGACCTTCTTCAGTTATCCAGGGCCGAACGAAAGTGTCCTAAAAGCCGGCCGCCCGCTGGTGATGGTGAACTTCAACAACAGTTTCACACTTCCATCCGGATTCCTGTTGTCTGCTGATTTTAATTATGGTTCCAGAGGATATTATCAGTTGTACGAGGCGAAGAGTTATACCTCCTTCAACCTGAGTCTGAAAAAATCGTTCCTGAAAGACAAGCTTCAACTTTCACTGGATGCTTATGACATTTTCAATAAGAACAATACGCGTGCTTCTGCTCGTCTGAATGATATTATCATGCACAGTGTCGGAAAGGAGGAAACCCGAAAAGTCGGTTTCACGATTACTTATCGCTTCCGCACCGAAAAGAAGATGAATAATCAGAGTGCAGCTGAGACGGAAATGTCACGATTGAATATGGATAATCAGTAAAGACGGCTGAATGAACACTCTCCAACGATATATGGTGTTGAATTCTCTTTTGCTGGTGGTGATACCTGTGATGGGCCAGCAAAAGGAAGACAAGGAAATTAAGCTGAATGAAGAAACGGTAAAACTCATTCAGTTTGATTTCCTTCCAGGGGATATGGAGAATTACAACAAGCCTTTGGAAGCCCCGTTGGAAAAGAAATGGATGGAGTACAAGAATCCTTTTGATGAAGGAATTCCCCGAAGTCTGACAGACAGTCTTATGGCAAAGAAACCGAAGGGATATATCCGCATGTGTCCTTATTCCATTTGGACAAAACGGGGAGAAGATCCGGTGTATGATGTGACTGTGGAAGGTCGTCCGCCTGAACTTATCATGAACGAGGGACCGGACGTCAGTAAAAAACTTCAGACAGATTACGGGCATTCTCTCAAGCCCTCAACGGGCAGAACGTATGATATGCTGAATAACTCCACTCCCATTGAAGTAGGAAAATTTCAAGAAATATATAAAGCCGTTGCTACCTGCAAAAAAGAGTAAATAGTTTCTTATAGATTCTTCAGTTTCCTTCCGTATATTCCTTAAAATAGAGTTAAATTTACCTCACACGTACGTGACGAGGTCTGACACGTTCGTGCTGATGTCTCGTCACGTTCGTGTCGAGATATTGACAGCTACGTGTCAAGGTATTTTTGAATAGGAGTTTCTCTTTTATATAAGGCGGTTTAGAAGATTTATGACGGCCCAGTTACTTCTATTAGGACTGGTGTAGAGGCAAATCGTAGATTTTGAGGAAGTTATAGTGATAATCATTCAGTAATCATTATATTTGTGAGAATTTGCATGGTTGGTTTATATAGAAGGATATAATCGTACTATGCATTTTCGGTTTGCAGATAAAAGCTGAATGAAACTTAAAACATAATAACAATGAAAAAAAGAGTATGGATGGCAATTATTTGCCTTTGTTTGTCCGCAGGACTGCCTGCACAAGATTCATTAAGGTAAATACGAAACAAATTGGTGTGGAGGATATTGTAGATGTGCTGAATGTGATGCGTGTAAAGATGTTCCATTTTGACCTGATGCCGTTCCTGACAGATACGTATGAAGTACAAGTATATGTGGAGGAACATGAGAAAGGGAAAACATCCAAACGTATCGAGCTGTTTCGGATGGGGAAAAATAAGGAGCTGCTGAAAGATTCCTGGAGATACAAGGATTTGCCGGAGGACACAGAAGTGTGGAATAAAATCACAGACCTGTCTTTATTCCTGACAAGCAGAAATGACTCTACAACTTTGCTTACTATTAAAGTTCCGAATGCGATGACTGCGAATGTGGCATTGAAGTTGCATCCGTTAGGAAAAGAAAAGGTGTATTTTACGAAGCCAGACCTTATATCTTACGGAATAATCCGAATGCAGACAGCCTGAACATACCTTTAATCTTATACGGCTCTGGCTGGGTAGATGAACAATACGGATTTATGCGCTTCTGTGGGGAAAGAGAAATTGACGGGAATGATAAGACCGGAATGATTTTGTCGAACGTACCACATTATTATGTGGTGGGAGTGGAGTTGCATAAGGCAGCCAAGTAAAGGAAATTTTGATTTCTTGAATATAGGATGCGGTTCGGCAATACTTGTGCTCAAAAGCAGGCTTTTGGCTTGGTATTGCTCTCACCTTTCACTATCTTTGCGGCTTAATCGGACATTTGTCCGGAAAGTGAAAAGGATATGATAAAATTTACGGATATGAAGACTAAACTATTGATGTTGCTTGTCCTTTTGGGAAGCCTGTGGACGAGCAACTTGTATGCTCAGACACGTTATCCCAAACGGGAGTTTCGCGGAGCCTGGATACAGTGTGTAAACGGACAGTTCCAGGGGATGCCTACGGAGAAAATGAAGAAGGTGCTGGTGAGCCAGTTGGACAACTTGCAGAAGGCTGGTATCAATGCCATCATTTTTCAGGTGAGGGCAGAGGCGGATGCCTTGTATAAATCTCCTTACGAACCATGGAGCCGTTTCTTGACCGGTGTGCAGGGAAAAGCTCCTTCGCCTATGTGGGACCCTTTGCAGTTTATGATTGAGGAATGCCACAAGCGGAACATGGAACTTCATGCGTGGATTAATCCGTATCGTGCCAAGACGAAAGGCACAGGTGCTTTGTCGCCCATGCATCCCTACAGCAAGAATCCGGAACTGTTTGTGCAGTATGCCGGCCAACTGTATTTTGATCCGGGGCTGCCGGAGTCCAGAAAATACATCTGCAAGATTGTACGCGACATTGTGACCCGCTATGATGTGGATGCCATTCACATGGACGACTATTTCTATCCTTATCCGAATCCGGGAGAGGAGTTTCCGGATAATGTCAGCTTTGCAGCATACGGTCGCGGATTTACTCGTCGGGCAGACTGGCGTCGGGATAATGTGAACGTGTTGATTAAGGAAATTCATGAAACCGTACGCGAATGTAAACCGTGGGTGAAGTTTGGTGTATCACCGTTCGGTATTTATCGTAACAAGAAGAATGACCCGAACGGAAGTGAGACAAACGGCTTGCAGAACTACGATGACTTGTATGCGACGTGCTTTTGTGGGTAAACAATGGCTGGTAGATTACAATATCCCGCAGATTTATTGGGAAATCGGACATCCGGCAGCCGATTATGATACACTGATTCGCTGGTGGGCACGCCATTCGGCAGCTCGTCCGCTGTATATCGGTCAGGATGTGATACGCACGGTATCGAAAGCAGATTTGATGAATCCGAACCAGAGCCAGATTCCGGCAAAGTATAATTTGCAGCGTTCATTGCCTACCGTACAGGGAAGCTGTCAGTGGTATGCGGCGGCAGTGGTAGAGAACAAGGGAAATTACCGGGATATGCTGGTGAAAGAATATCACAAGTATCCGGCATTGCTTCCGGCTTCTCCGTTTATGGACGACAAGTCCGGGCAAGTGCGTAAGCTGAAACCGGTATGGACCGCAGACGGATACATCTTGTTCTGGACGGCACCGAAGGCAAAGACCGAGATGGACAAGGCTTATCATTATGTGGTGTACCGCTTCGGAAGCAAGGAGAAGGTGAACCTGAACGATCCTTCACACATTGTAGCGATTACGCACGATGAATTCTATAAGTTGCCGTATGAAGATGGAAAAACGAATATCGTTACGTAGTGACTGCACTCGACCGTCTGCACAATGAGTCGAAATCGGTATCAAAGAAGATCAAGCTGTAAATATCAGTCTGATAGAAAATAGAAAGGCAGGAAGAAAGGTTTGTGGTTTTCTTCCTGCCCTTTTTTATGGATTTCCCTATAAGTTATTTGATATTTTTTCGAATCTTGCTAAGATAGGCATGCATGCTTCTGCATCTTTCCGGCTGATAATATCTAACAGTTCGTTTAGCTCCGTACGGATATTTTCTACCTGAGCCGGAGTGCGTGGATTGAACAAGATTTCCTGTAGCAGAAAATCATCTTCGCTCAGCACACCTTGCGCAATGGCCATGTGGCGCTTGAAGGTAGTACCCGGTGCATCTTGGTGTTTCATGACGGCTGCAAACACAAAGGTAGATACGAACGGGATGGACAAGGAGTAAGCCACAGTTTCGTCGTGCTCCTCGAAGGTGTATTCAAAGATGTTCAGCTTCAGGTGCTGGTAAAGGTCCTTGAAGAAAATCTTTCCCAGGTGGTCACCTTCCTTGATGATGATGGCATTCTCCGTACTCAGTTTGTCGAGGTTGGCAAATGTAGGACGAACATCGGGTGGGTAGATACATAACGGAAGCCGCAGTTTTCATAAAACTCCTTTAATCCGGTTTTCACGGAAGCGATGTCGCTGATGATACAGTCCTTCGGCAGTACCGGAAGGACCTGATGGAAAGCATCGAGTGTGTATTTTACCGTGGCAGCATTGATGACCAGCTCCGGCTTGAATTCGCTGATTTCTTCCAGCTTGGTGAAGCGGTAGCAGTTGTACATAAAGCGCAGGCGTTGGGGATTCACATCGTATACGGCGACTTCATGTTCAAAACTCAATACATCGGTAAAGAAGGAGCCATTTTCCCGGCTCCTAAAATCAATATTTTCATGCTTTGTTTCTGTTATTTGTTGATGATTTCCATTTGCTGGCGCACGCTTTCTTCGTGAATCAGCTCGAATACTTGTTTGACGAAATCGGAATCCATGCCGCAAAGTGAGCCTTGTGCGCCACGCTTGTCCAGAATTTCGTTGTAACGTCCGGTCTGCAGGATGGTCATGTTATGTTCCTTTTGAAGGTACCGATTTCACGGCACACACGCATACGTTTGGCGAGTATGTCCATCAGGTCGTTGTCACATTCGTCAATCTGCCGGCGGAGCTCGTTCAGGTTTTCTGTCGTCTGATGCTCAGAACGGATTACGAGTAGGTTCAGGATGTAGTCTAGAATATCGGGGAGTAACCTGCTGTGCGGCATCGCTCCATGCACATTCCGGATTGCAGTGTGATTCGATGATGAGTCCGTCGAAACCTAAGTCCATGGCCTGCTGGCACAGCGGAGCAATCAGTTCACGTTTTCCGCCGATATGGCTCGGGTCGCAGATAATAGGCAGGTTCGGGATGCGGCGGCGCAGTTCGATAGGAATGTGCCACTGCGGCAGGTTGCGGTAAATTTTCTTGTCGTATGAAGAGAATCCGCGATGAATGGCACCGATACGTTTCAGTCCGGCATTGTTGATACGTTCCAATGCACCAATCCACAACTCCAGATCAGGATTTACCGGATTCTTCACATAGACGGGAATGTCCACGCCTTTCAGGGCATCGGCAATTTCCTGTACGGCAAACGGGTTGGCAGTAGTACGGGCACCAATCCATACGATGTCTACGTCAGCTTTCAGGCATTCGTACACATGCTTGGCGGTAGCTACTTCCGTGGCTACGTACATACCGGTTTCCTTCTTCACTTCTTTCAGCCAGGAAAGACCTTCCACACCGATACCTTCGAAACCTCCCGGTTTGGTACGGGGTTTCCAGATTCCGGCACGGAATATCTTGATACCTTTGTCAGACAGTGACTTGGCTGTAGTCATAACTTGTTCTTCTGTTTCGGCACTGCAAGGGCCTGCAATGATCAACGGGCGTTCCTGAGAAACACCTTCCAGTTCAATAGGGAGTAAATCTAACTGTTCCATGGTAGTATTTGATTTTTGTAATGTTATTTATTCATGATGGCCTGGATTCGTTTTAACGCCTCTTCCAGTTGAGGCTCTTTGGCGCAGAGTGAAATACGGATATACCGTTTTCCGTTGCTGCCGAAAATGAATCCCGGAGTGATGAACACGCGGGCTTCGTGCAAGACTTTCTCGGTCAGTTCTTCTACGTCGGCATAGTGGTCTGGAATGCGTCCCCACAAGAACATACCTACTTGTTCCGGGTCGAAGGTACATCCAAGGTATGCATAATTTCTTCAGCCAGTTTCCGGCGACGTGCGTAAGTCTGGATATTGG
>ENA-OQHP01000547-OQHP01000547.1-human-gut-metagenome-genome-assembly--contig:-NODE-547-length-12066-cov-1.795712_pt1 | contig 12066 bp, 9 predicted proteins | sample MGYA00242563_ERZ504717 | MGnify/ENA primary metagenome ERZ504717 (study PRJEB26092, sample SAMD00036212) | human gut metagenome | host: Homo sapiens | study: EMG produced TPA metagenomics assembly of...
CATTACTAAAGCAGCAGACAAAGAGACAGTAAGCATTGGACAGGTAGTTAAATATACAGTAACAGGTTCTATTCCGGATACAACAGGATATGACCAGTATCAGTACATTATTCACGATGAATTATCTAAAGGTCTTGATTTGTAAACGATGCAGCAGGAGCAGCTCTTACAAATAAGACAGTTAAAGTAGAAGTAAATTCTCTGAGGCAGGTGTTACAGATAAGGGTACAGTACCAACAACAGCAGCAATTGACACAGAGAATAGCAAAAAATGAGTCTTGACCTTTCAGCATGGGTAAAAGCTAACCAGGCAAATAAGGAAAAACTTCGAAGTTACATATTATGCAAAAGTAAACAAAGACGCAGTAGTAACTAATAATAACAAGGCTTCATTAGAGTACGGAAACAATCCAGACAATACAACAAATACAACACCAAGTGAAGTAAAGACACCTACTTACCCGTTAGACATCTTAAAGGTTAAAAAAGATAGTGATCCAGAAGTAATCTTAGCAGATGCACATTTTACTTTGTACGCTTCAACTACAGAAGGTAACATTGATGAAAACAACCCTATTAAAGTAACAAAAGATGCTGAAGGTAAATATTCTTATGCAGCTGATCAGAACGCAGCGGATGCAACAGATGATATGGTAACAGTTGCAACCAAATTTGAAGGAACCGGATACAACTTACACATTAATGGTCTGGCAGCAGGAACTTATTATCTGAAAGAGACAAAGGCTCCAGAGGGTTACAATAAACTGACAGATGCTATTAAAGTTACCATCACAAAGAGCACTACTGCGGATGAGAATGACTGGACTCTTACTGTAGAAAACGGAACAGCAGTTGACAAAATTGTTAAAATTGAAAACAGCACAGGTTCCATTCTTCCATCCACAGGTGGTATGGGAACAATCATCTTGCTGTAATCGCTGCAATTCTTGTACTTGGTGTAGCAGTAAGCTTTATCCGTGATAAGAGAAAAATGCTTAATCAGCAGATGAATTAGAAATACAAGAAGTAAAATAACAGGAATTGCGGTTATCTTTTCAGGAAGATAGCCGCAATTCCAAGTATAACAACAGGGAGAATGGAATGAAGAGTAGGAAAAAAAGAAGTTTACAATAAAAGATATCATTCGTTTAATCGTGCTTTTGGTTGCATTCTCCGTATTGTTATATCCGACATTTAGTAGTTATCTGAATGAGAAGAATAGTTCAAAGGTCGTATCAAACTATGATGCAGAAAGTGTGAAACTAAGCAATGCTGAAAAAGAACAGATGCTGGCAGATGCAAGAGCCTACAATCAGGAAATGCTCGGAAACATTGATTTAATCGATCCATTTCACAGACAAATACGGAAATCGATGAGCGGTATCAGGATCTCTTAAATGTAGATGGATCAGGAATGATGGGATACATCCGTATTCCAAAGATTAAAGTAGAGCTTCCGATTTATCATGGAACAAGTGAAACAGTTCTACAGGCAGGAGTCGGACATTTCTGGGGGACATCATTGCCGGTTGGTGGTGAGAGTACGCATACAGTGTTAACCGGACACAGAGGACTGCCGACAAAAACACTTTTCACAAATATGGATAAATTGAAAGTAGGAGATATTTTTTATATCAAGGTATTAGGAGAAACTCTGGCATATAAGATTGACCAGATCTTAACTGTGTTACCGGAAGAGACAGAGGCGTTATCCATCGAGCCAGGGCAGGATTATGCGACACTTGTTACATGTACTCCATATGCGATTAATACGCACCGTCTCTTGGTACGTGGAGAACGTATTCCATATGAAGAGGCAATAAAAGAAGTACCGGATCAGAGTATAAAACCGGAATTATCTTTTACCGCAAAAGTATTGATCATAACAATTGTAGTTATTTTAATCGGACTTATTGCGATGATTATCTATAGTAAAAGAAATTCAAAGAAGAAAAAGAGGAGGAAAAGAAAGTGATCAAAAGAATAAGAAACACCAGAATTATTTTCCTCTATATCCTTTTTCTTATGAGCTGTACTTTATCTGTTTCAACACTACAGGTTTCTGCAGCTACTAAAAAGGGAAGTATCGAGATCCATTACAAAGGAAGAACAGATTCCCAGGGAGAGGTGGATCTTTCCGGAGCAACATTACTTTATTCCAGATTCAATCTGCAGAAAACGGAGAGTTAGTCTGGAATGAGGAGTTTGCATCAGCAGGTATCTCATTAAAAGATACAAGCGCTGGGGCAAGAGAAAAGCAGGCGAAAAAGTTATTTGACTATGCAAAGAAAAATAACATTACCGGAACGACACAGGAGACAAATACAGCAGGCTATACAAGTTTTCTAAATTTAGATGAGGGTATTTATCTTCTTGCACAGATTGGAACTGTAGATAGTGGAACAGAACAGTTTGAGTCAGCTCCATTTCTGATTGAGGTTCCATCTGAAATCAGCGGACGGTTTGAATATAATGTTGAGACAGAACCAAAGGCAGAGTGGGTATCAAAAAAGAACCTCCGGTTGTTCCAAATCAACCGGGAGATACTCCGGAAAAGACACCGGGAAAAAAAGAACCAGTTTCATCGAATCCAATTAGCGATATGATTGATAAGGTGAAGACAGGTGATGAAACAACATTTATTACTTGGATCTGTGTGGCATGTGCAGGGTTAGGAATCATGATTGCGATTTCCAGGAAAAGAAATAAAGAATAAGAAGAGGAATATACAAAGCATTTTAGAAACAAGAAAAGAGCGAAAACTCATTAAATGAATGGGAATTCGCTCTTTTTATATTGATTTATTCTATGTATCTTAGTGGATAGATAAGTTTCATTATGCATCTGTGTGGGATGGAGAGATAGAAGAAGCTTTTTCTAATGGAATGGAACACTTTTGTTAAGAAAAGAGTTAAAAGATTTCAATTTTGCACATTATATAAAACCGCAAGTAGATGTATAATGAAATATCATTATAAGAAAAATGGAGTGACTATAATTTAAGACAGAATAAATAGAATATTTTTTTAAGCCAAACTAATCCCTTCATAGTTTGAGTTTGGTAAGTGGTGAAGGAATTTAGAGGAAAAATAATAACGAAAGAAAATCTGTCTTTTAGAACTAAAAACGAACCATATGGGAGGGGAAAAGTATGAAAAAGACAAAAGTGTGGCTGAGGTGGATCGCCTTAACACTTCTCGTGATTCTATGTATAAACAGCGTGGATCAATAGCTTTGGCATCTGAGATTCAGGAGGAAGGATACGATTCAGAGGCAGAGCTTTAGAAGAAAAAGTAGTACAGAAGCAGAGCTTCAGAATGAAGAAGGTGCTTCAGAAGAAAAATCGCAAGAAGAGGGAAGCGTTTCGGAAGAAAAATCGCAAGAAGAGGGAAGCGTTTCGGAAGAAAGTAATACTCCAGAAGACAAAACATCTCCTGAGCAACAGGAAGCAAGAGAAGCGTCTTCGAATACTCAGGAAGTCGCAGAAGGATATGATATTGATTTTTATGTCATCATTAATGGAGAAAAAGTAAAGCTTCAGCATAATAACATTACTGGTATTAAAACATGGAAGGAAAAAAGAACGACATATTACGGAGTCTCCCTTGATGATCTGATCTTAGTGTATGAAGAGTTCGGGTTTGTAAAAGGAAGTGATGGGCAGAATCCTGTTGCAGATGAGAAGTTTGTGTCTGCATACCGGGGAAAAAGCGGGATAGAATACGGAAAAGTTTATACAGACACAGAATCCGGAAAGACATATGTTTCTTACAATTATGGACAGAATAAACAAGGGGAAGCGATAGATGTTTACTACCTTCCAAATGGAAAAGGCGTTGCATTAAATTTAATAGATTCTGTAAAAAAGGACAACTCGTTTTATTCCGTAGAGGTAAAGGGAGAAGGGCAGGATCGGATTCGTTATGCATTAACAGGAACTGTAGTGGAAGAAGCTGTGGCTGATTTTAATCCACAATTGTCGGACCAGACAGACCAGATCGAATGGACCTGTATGGGAACAGATGATAAGGTGATAGATGGTATACGGGAATCAGGGAACCAGACGAGGTTCACAATCGGAAAGATCACACAGTCTTATGTGATCCAGAGAGCGGATCAGACAGCCTTTGACATTCAGTTTTATATATATGCAGACAATGAGGTTCGAAAGCTGCCGGCTGATTCTCTGAAAAAGGTGTATAAATGGAACCGTCAGGCAGATGCTATTTATCTGTCAGTGATCTTGCTGAGATTTATAGAGAGTTCGGCTTGAATGCAGAGGAAACACAGTCCGGAAATTATTTTCCATATACAGTCCGTGGTGAGAAGACATTAGCACAGGCGACAGTGGTAACTTATAAAGGACAGCAATATGTATCTTATAACCTGGACAAGCAGGAAGCAACTGTACCAACAGACGTTTATTATATGCCAAAAGGAGCATCTGATGGCGAAAAAATTCCGGATAATAATTCAGACCAGATTAAGCAGAATAAGAACAGTTTCTATTCGGTTACAGTGATCAATCCGGATGGAAATCGAACTGTGAGTTACTATAAGAAAGATTCTGCGGTCACAATTTCCGTTGATCCAGGAGATACGAAGGAAAGCGACTGGCTTTGTGCCAGTGAGGATGAAAATAAAACAATCCATCCGGTAAAACAGGGCGATAAACTAACCTTTTCTATTGGGAAGATAGAGCAACCATATACGGTTGCATGCAACACTTTTGCACCAGCAACCTTGAATATTAAATTCTATACTTTTGTAGATAATGAGAGATATAATGTTCTAAACGAAGAAATTCCTGTTATAAAAGATACTACAACAAAGCCGGGAACAGTTTATTATTATATTTCTAATGATGAGTTAAAAAAGCATTTTGAAAAATTTCATTACGATGGTTCTATTCAAAATGGAGCAAAAGAGCGTTTTTATTATTCCAAGAGAGATTACGATACAATCCATAATGCAGGGATATACACGAAAGAAGGTCATGAATGTATTTATATAGGAGAATCCGGAGAGCCGATGGATGTGTATTACCTGCCAGACGGACAGAATAGTCCCATAATGAGTGCAAAGACCTTACTAGAACACGACGATGATAGATATAATGGTTTTTACAGTGTGACAGTACAGGATGACGATGGACAGGTTTACAGCCAAACAGCTTTGCGTGATCTTCCAGCAATTGATTTTGTTGCAAGAAGTCAACACTTACAAGAACAGTTAGTACAAGGCCGCGTGTAGAAGAACAAACGCAGAATATAAACTGGGAATGCAGAAAGGAAGATGGTACTCTTTCAGAAGTTACATGGAGTAAAAATGAAGCAGAGCATACCATGAGCTTTACTATTCAGCCAGATGATGCAGTACGTCCATATGTGATTGTTCCTGATAATACAGAAAAACCGGCAGCAATAAAAGAAGCAAATATCAGTTTTTATGTATTTATCGATGGACATTATAAGCTGATAAAGAACCTCAATGCTGAGCAGCATTACATAATCAAAGCAAACAGTGGCCGAGCCAGTCGTTATTATTTGCGAGCTAAACCAGATGATACGATTTCTAAAATTTACAGTGAGTTTGGTTTCACTCCGAGCAAGCTGGAGCCCGGCGCAGATCAGAAAGAGAAGATTCTGTTTGGTTATGCGACAGACAGCCGTGTGTTTGTACAGCACCCTTATAAGGACAACGATGGTACATGGTATATTCCTGTCCTGAAAAACGGGAAAGATGTATCTGTCTATTATTTCTCACAGCCAAACCCACTGAATCCAGACAGAATCGAAAATTATTTTGATCGTTTGACAGGACTTTCTTCTCAGGTTGGGCTGGCAGGAAGACATTTCAGTGTAGAGGGAAGTTTTCATCTGATTGAAGTGTTGGATCCACTGAACCTGACCAAAAGAGAGGCGATTAAGAGACAGTATGTAGGCCATGGGGAAGCATATACTGTGGAAGTACCAAAGAGGGCAAGTTTAGAAGGTGAGTATTATGGCAAGGAGATTGTCTGGAGTTGTACATCTAATGACAGGGACGAAAATGAGGTTCTTCCGGAACGTCCGGAGATGATAAGGTAAAATTTGAAATTCCGAATGTTAACTCATCTTATGAGGTGATCGCAGACAAACCGCTGGAGTCTGGGGCAGTCAGGGTTATCTATAATACAACTCGTTATATGAAGAAACTTCCTAAGGAAGCTAAGTTGACCCCTCAGGTTGAGAATAAGACAAGACATACAGATGATTATGAGAATGAAATAGAAGCTGGAAAACATAACGTTAAGTCACCATATCCTCTGGTTTATGATCATGAAGATAATGACAGCAAAGAGTTGGAACAGTATGAATTCGATCATTGGGATTACAGAAACAAAGACGGAAAGTGGCAGGAATGCGGTGCAGGGGATTCTATTTCTGATCTTATAAATAATAATGCAAGACAGCCAATCACCCTCTATGCAGCGTGGCGTAAGGTGAGTAACCAAAATCGAAAACAGGTACAGTTTTATATCTGTAAGTCAGCGATGCCGGAAGATGGTTCGGTAGCATTACCAACCACGAATGTAGACGATTATACAAGTGCGGTTGCCGTGGCAAACTGTAATGTGAAGGCAAGTATATTGCATGATGTTCCAGTTCTTGGAAATAAGAATCCATCTACGTGGGAACAGTATGCGGATGGAAATAAGAGAGTGCAAGAACTTTTGCAGGGAACTAAACCAGATGAGGGATATATTGGAAATGGAGACTATATCTACAAGATAGATAGAATTCCTTCCGATGAAGAGGTATTCCAGACAATTCGTGAAAGCGGACGTATGATTCGTATCGGAGACAGGGAGATTCCGCCATCGAAATTAGATACCGAATTCTTCACCATTTATTGGTATTCTTTCAAAAGTGAAATGTCCGATGGATGGCATATTGACGGACGTATTGTAGCAAAAAATGGTTACCTGACAGTAAAGAAAGATTTTGTCGGAATGCCGGAAGCAATAGAGAAAGTCAAGAAAGATTATTATATCCAGGTAGATATGGATGAAAAGCTTTTAGATGGAAAACCTCAGCCACCTGCATTTCATGAGCATATGAAACTTGTGCTTCCTTCAGAAGATAGCCAGAAACCGGATGCAGAAGCTCCGCAAGCGGAGGATGCTCCAATAGAAGTTGTAGGTACATGGACAGATGATACACATACAAGCTGTACGTGGATCGTTAAGGCGGACTCATTCTGGAAATACACATTAAAAGAGTACAACTATAAGCCAAAAGATTCGAATGTGAAATTTTCAGGTTGGTACAATGTTCGCAATTCTCATGAACAAGGAGATAATGTAATTCATGGGAAGCATATCCAGAAAGTGGAATTCAATTCACAGGACGTGGAATTGGACGCGGTGGTGAGACTCTTACTATTGAATTGGAGAACCGTTATCAGAAAGAGGGAATACTCACACTGAACAAATTTGATGAGTCTACCGGACAGGGAATGGAGAAGATCAATTTGCTGTCAGTAAGAACGGTGTTGAGGAGGAAACGGTAACAACTGATAAATACGGAATCGCACAACTTCACATTCCGTTACAAGATGAAAACAAACAGAACAGAACAGCAACTGAGACGTATTTGTTGCGAGAGACAAACTTACCGACGGGATATGTAGACACAGGAGATATACAGATCACAGTTGAGATTGCCAATGGAGCATTCAAAATCACTGATGCAAAACTGGTGGATAGGGAGGCTAACGAAAATCAGGAGGCTGTTAAGGCACCAGTTGATGGTAAGATAGACGGAAAATCTGTTCTGCTTCAGCGAGGAGATACCAGCCTTAATATCCGAAATTTTGCTAAAACAGGCACTCTGCATATCAAAAAGACATGGGAAAATCCAAATGATGCACTGACGGAAAAACAGGTGAAAATCAGATTGTATCAGAATGGAATTTCTACAGGACAGGAATTCCTGCTGAATGAAGAGAACGGATGGGAACACACAGTCGACAATGTTCCACTATTCCAGGACAGAAATCCGGTGGAATATAAGGTGGAAGAAATTGAGATAGGAAAGACACATTATTCTTCGGACTACGGGGATGGTTTCCTATATTATGAAGTTATTTATCCAGAGATTCAGTATTTCGATTCAAATGGGCAACAATTATTCCCGAAGGATGAGAATGAGTTCAAGGATGTTTCCAAGATGGAACTGGAAGTGCAGAATCTGCATTTCAATCTTGCTGAACGAAGTTTCTTAAAGACGGATGATCTTCCAAGAAACCGACTTGCTGGTGCAGGTTTTCTGTTCTACAAAGTACCATATGATGATGTTACGAAAAAATATGCGGATGATACAGGATATACAGTAGATTATGACAATACACAGAGCAAGGACGATATCGTTCTGAAAAAGGATGGAAAAACGTGTACGACGTATCGTTCCTTAGAAACAGATGAAAATGGAATGCTTCAATTACCGGAGGACTTTGAGAACGGACGATACTGGATGGTAGAATCTGTTACTCCAAACAAAAAGGACAAAGCAGATAAAACCAAAACACAGTATCAGGATAACTTTAATTTATATATGGTCGATGTAGAATCCGATATTTTATTCCTATATGAGAAATCACCGATGACAAATACCTGGAGAGCTGTTTCGGACAGACATATCGTCAATCATCCGCAAAAAGGCGGGGTGACGGTTGAGATTACAAAGGAAGTCACTGGTCCACTTGGAAACCGCAAGAAGCCATTTGATATGGAAATTCTCTATTGGGAAGATGGTCAAAAGCTGCGTAGCAAGACAATTAGAACTTCTTTGAAACATGGAGATAAAGTTACATTAAAAAATGTAGATATATCTTCGGATATCATAATAACAGAAACTGTTGATACATCAAAATACGCTGTTTCGATTTCTAAAAAAGAAGTGAATGATAAGTATTCAAATCCAGTGCAGGCAACATCGAATGGAAATACAGCTGTCATGAAACAGCGGATTGAGGCTGCACGAGGAGATGTGATTGAATTAAAGATTACAAATAAAAATACTGAATCTATACCAGTAACAGGAATCCATTTATCAAAAAATCAACAGGCATGTATATTATTGGTTATAAGTATTGCTGTAGGTCTGATCTTTTGGAGAAAGAACAAAAACAAGGCAATGCGGAGATGATAGAAAATCTAGAAATTTAGCTTGAATAAAAAGGACAAGAAAGGGGAATACGTGCGGCGAGACTCCGTTGTATTCCTTTTATGACAAAAACTTTATTGTATATTTAGTATTGTTATGAACAACAGACAGGAAAATGAGGAAAAGGGGAAAAGGAAACATGAAACTAACTGATTTAAAGAAAGTAAAGATCATACTATTGGTTATGATTGTTTTTTGAGTTATCAGAGACCAGTGCTGGCAGCTGTTGATTATACCAACGTAAAAATTCCGGTGCAGCAGATTTTTCCAGTGAAGCTGAGAAGTTTCAGATGAATTTTCCTATGTTATGACAACGAATCAAAATGAGGCTCCTATGCCAGAAGGAAGTAGGAATTTGCAATATTTTTGGACAATGAAAAATAATGTAGGTGCTGAAATTGTAATGAAGGTAAGGAAAGTTGGTCGGTATCAGTACAAGATTTATCAGACATCAGAGAAAAAAGATAATTACTTATATGATCAGAATAGCTATGTTGTGATCGTTGAGGCTTTTTATGATCAAGAAGATCAGTTAAAGGTGGCTACAGTTGTTAAAAATGATAAAGGTGAAAAAGTAGAACGCATAACATTTGAAAATAGCTATATCGGAAAAGAGAAAGAAGACTTGTCACATTTATCTGTCTCAAGTAAAAGTGATCGTGTGAAGACAGGTGATGACAATACTATTATGGGATATTTTTTATTGTTACTTATCTCTGGTATTTGCCTGTCTATTTTAATAGATGAAAAGCAAAGACAGAAGAAGGGAGAATAAAAAAGATAATTTAAAGAACCGAAAAAAGTAAAAATTATAGATCAAACATGTTTAGTTTCTATTTTGCAATCAGCTTTTCAGAGGTCCAAGGAAAATACAATATCTTCTAGAAAAATAGATATTATTTATCCTTAATCTATAGTATTTTGGAAGAGTAAGACTTTCGAAATGTCGGAGGATAAGTGATCACATATACGGAATTTCTCGGAGAATCCGGTGAAGATATCTTAATATATCATTATATACAGTGTGTAATTTGTAATGTAATAAATAGAAAAAATAGGTGTTACACCTCGTGTTACACTCGCCTAGACGCTGTGCAAAAACCTCCATTTCCAGGCGCTTCTGAGTGTAAATACGGGGTTCGAACCCCTGATCGCGCACTAACAATCACTGTTTTACAGACATAGGAGCTGTGGGGACGGTGATTTTTTTGTGCGCTGGAAAGCTTGATTTACAAGGGTTTCACGGCTTTTTGATATTGTCTTGCAGTATCAATCAATTTCTGAGCTTCAGAAGTTAGTGGAACAAATCGATCACCGGCAGCGGTTTTTGTGTGTGATACAACTTCTGCGGTATCACGCCGAAGCATCCGCTGGATATGGATGAAGACGCTGACAGAGTATATGGCAATGTCCTATCGTATGGAAATAGTGGAAGATAAGGATGAAGGTGGATTTGTGGTTTCTTATCCAGATTTGCCGGGATGTATTACTTGTGGGGAAACTGTAGAAAATGCAGTGGCAAATGCACTGGATGCAAAAAACATGGTTTGAGGCAGCATTGGAAGAAGTGTGAAAATTCATGAGCCAGTTAGCTTGGGAGGGGTGTGATGTACATATTTCAAAATATTAAAATTTGCGAACAACTTCCTAAACGCTTACCGAAAGGAAGGACTTTGACATCACATTAAAAAGCACCTTGTAGGTGCTTTTTCGTACGTGGGAAGATTATTTTATTGTTGACAAAGCCGAACGGCTTATTTTATATTTAAATCACAGGAATAAAGCCGAACGGCTTAAAAAATCAAATTGAAAACAAAATAAAGCCGAACGGCTAATTTTATGGAGACAATATGAAAATTATAGATTCGATAACATTAGGAGCAACTATAAGGGCAAGAAGAAAAGAATTAGGTTATACGCAGAGTGATTTGGCAGAATTTACTGGATTCAGTATCAGTTTTATTTCTGACTTAGAAAGAGGGAAGAAGACTGCAGAGATTGGAAAAGCTTTACAGTTAATTCAACTGTTAGGAATGGATATAAAAATAGAAAAGAGGGGATCAGATGAATAGAATATTATCTGTTTATATTGAGAAAAACGGAAAACAGGAATATGTAGGTAAGATTGTTGGGGATTCTTCAGTAGATGCTTGTTTTTCTTATGATGATAGTTACATAGAAAAGAATGGAAAACCAATTTCTATTAGCTTACCTTTAGAAGAGAAAGCCTTTGATGAAAAAAGGACAAGATATTTTTTTGAAGGTCTTTTGCCGGAAGGGTTCACAAGAAAATGTGTTGCAGATTGGATGCAAAAAGATGTGAATGATTATCTTTCAATTTTGGCTGGACTTGGCAATGAGTGTCTTGGTGCAATTTCAGATCCTTGATGAAATAGTGAGAAATAGTACCGGATTATCGAAAACTAACTGAACGTGAGGTTGAGATACTGGCAAAAGAAGGAGCGTCGGAAAGTGCAGAGATTGTGACAAAATCGCATTTGTCTTTAACTGGAGCATCGGGAAAAGTGGGTTTGTATTATGATAAGGCTAATTCTCAATGGTATCTTCCTTTAGGATCTATGCCGAGTACACATATTGTGAAACAAAGTCATGTACGTTTGGAAAAAATTGTTGTAAATGAGCAACTGTGTCTTTTGACGGCAAGTAATTTAGGGATAAAAGTACCAAATAGTTTTATTATAAATAGCCAGAAGATGCAGGGAGAAAATATTTTATTTGCAACAGAACGGTATGATAGAAAATTTAAAAAAGAAAATTATAATGTTAAAAGATCTTCAGATCCCATTTAGGTTGCATCAGGAAGATTTTGCAGCAGGCATGGGAATTTCAATCTTCA
>ENA-OQHP01000548-OQHP01000548.1-human-gut-metagenome-genome-assembly--contig:-NODE-548-length-12063-cov-2.504692_pt1 | contig 12063 bp, 19 predicted proteins | sample MGYA00242563_ERZ504717 | MGnify/ENA primary metagenome ERZ504717 (study PRJEB26092, sample SAMD00036212) | human gut metagenome | host: Homo sapiens | study: EMG produced TPA metagenomics assembly of...
CGCCCACGGCTTGGGCCAAGTCGCTTGCGAAAGGCCAACCGCCGCGCGCGCCGCCTTCATGCGAAGGTTTTTCTTACCTGGCATAAAGTTCCTTTCGTGGTAATGGACAAATATCCGTTGCAACATGACAGAAATATATTGCATCCATCAGGCAATGTCAACTATATCTGTCATTATGGAAACCATGTCCGACATCGCCATGCGGACATAGCAATTTCGATCCGCTATTCAAACTTACTCGGACAGAACCGACTCGGTTTTGTCCGAGTAAACGAATCTCCATCGAACTCCGAACGATTGTTCGATGGATTTCGTGTTGGTTGGAATCGTCTGTGGGCTGGGCTATGCTACCTTGACTATCTATATGACTTAAACGCAGCAAGGGAGCACCGAGAGAGCGAGTATGGCAAAAAACACCGCAAACTATGGTAACGACAGTATCCGCCAGCTCAAGGACGAGGAGCGCGTACGTCTGCGCCCCGCCGTCATCTTCGGCTCGGACGGACTCGACGGTTGCGCGCATGCCGCCTTCGAGATCCTGTCCAACGCCGTTGACGAGGCGCGCCAGGCTACGGCAAACTCATCACCCTTACCGCCTTTCGCGATGGTTCCATTCAGGTAGAGGACAACGGCCGCGGCTGCCCGCTCGACTGGAACCCCTCGAGAAGCGCTTTAACTGGGAGCTCGTCTTTTGCGAGCTCTACGCCGGTGGCAAATACAACAACAACCAGGGCGGCGACTACGACTTCTCGCTCGGCACCAACGGCCTGGGTTCGTGCGCGACCCAGTACGCCTCCGAGCACATGGATGTCACGGTTTGGCGCGATGGCAACAAGTACTCCCTGCACTTTAAGAAGGGCAAGGTCGTCGGCGCCAAAAAGAAGGCACTCGAGATTGAGCCTAGCAACGAGGACCGCACCGGCACCACCATCAAGTGGCGCCCCGATCTTGAGGTCTTTACCTCCATCAGTATCCCCCACGATTGGTATCGCGAGACCATGCGACGCCAGGCCGTGGTCAACGCCAACGTGACCTTCCGCCTGCGCATCGAGGCGACGACGGCGAGTTTACCGAAGAGGATTTTTGCTATCCCAAGGGTATCGAGGACTACGTGCTCGAGAAGGTCGGTGCCGACTACCTTACCGAGCCTTTCTTTATCGAGGCCGACCGCCGTGGTCGCGATCGTGAGGACCTGCCCGACTACAATGTAAAGATCACCGCGTGCATGTGCTTCTCGCGCACCTTCACGATGCAGGAGTACTACCACAACTCCTCCTGGCTCGAGAACGGCGGCTCGCCCGAGAAGGCTGCCCGCAGCGCCCTCACTAGCGCCATCGATGCTTACATTAAGCAACAAGGCAAGTACAACAAAAACGAGAGCGGCATTAAGTGGCAGGACGTCCAGGACTGCTGGTGCTGGTGACCAACTGCTTCTCCACCCAGACGTCTTACGAAAACCAGACCAAGAAGGCCATCAATAACCGCTTTATCCAGCAGGCCATGACGGCATTCTTTAAGGAGCGCCTCTCGACCTACTTGATTGAGAACAAAGATGCCGCCAACAAGATCATGGAGCAGGTGCTCATCAACAAGCGCTCGCGTGAGAATGCGAGAAGACGCGTCAGAGCATCAAGACCAACCTGCAGCAGAAGACCGACATGGCCAACCGCGTGCAGAAATTCATCGACTGCCGCTCCAAGGACAAGAGCCGTCGCGAGATCTACATCGTAGAGGGCGACTCGGCAGCGGGCGCCATTCGCACCTCGCGCGATGCCGAGTTCCAGGGCGTTATGCCGTCCGCGGCAAGATTCTCAACTGCCTGAAGGAGGACTATCCGCGCATCTTTAAGTCCGACATCATCATGGACCTTATGCGCGTGCTGGGCTGCGGTGTGGAGATCAAGGACAAGCGCATCAAGAACCTGGCGCCTTTGACCTGGACAACCTCAACTGGAACAAGGTCATCATCTGTACGGACGCCGACGTCGACGGTTATCACATCCGCACGCTCGTGCTCACCATGCTCTACCGCCTGGTGCCCACACTTATCGACGAGGGTTACGTGTATATCGCCGAGTCGCCGCTCTACGAGATCAACTGCAAAGAGAAGACCTACTTTGCCTACACCGAGCTCGAGAAGAACGGCATCCTCAAAGAGATCGGCGACCAGAAGTGTTCCATCAACCGCTCCAAGGGTCTTGGTGAGAACGATCCGGACATGATGTGGCTCACCACCATGAACCCCGAGACGCGCCGCCTGATCAAGGTGGAGCCCGAGGACGTCACCAAGATGGAAACCATGTTCAACCTTTTGCTTGGCAACGACGAGGCAGGCCGCAAGCGCCATATCTCCGAGCACGGCAAGGAATACCTGGACCAGCTGGACCTGCAGTAGCAGCAAATCGATAACGACGGCCCATAAGAAGTTCAAGAGGAAATCGTGGCAAAGAAGAAGACGAAGAACCAGCCAAAGAAAAAGCAGGTCAACGCCGAGAACGTTATCGGCCTGCACTCCGAGGTCACCGACCAGCCGATCACGCAGACGCTCGAGGTCAACTACATGCCCTACGCCATGAGCGTCAACGTCTCGCGTGCGTTCCCCGAGATCGACGGCTTTAAGCCTCGCACCGCAAGCTGCTCTACACCATGTACAAGATGGGTCTGCTCAAGGGCGAGCGCCAGAAGAGCGCCAACATTGTGGGCCAGACCATGAAGCTCAACCCGCACGGCGATGCCGCGATCTACGAGACGATGGTGCGTCTGGCAACCGGCAACGAGGCGTTGCTCGCGCCGTTCGTTGAGTCGAAGGGCAACTTTGGCAAGTATTATTCGGGCGATCTGAGCTACGCCGCCTCGCGTTATACCGAGGCCAAGCTCTCCCCCATCAGCGCCGAGATCTTCAAAGATATCGACAAGGACCCGGTCGACTTCGTCGACAGCTACGACGGCGCTATGAAGGAGCCGCGCTTGCTGCCCACCACGTTCCCCAACATCCTTGTCTCGGCCAATAAGGCATCGGCGTCGCCATGGCGTCCGACATCTGCGGCTTCAACCTCAACGAGGTCTGCACCGCCACGATGCACTACCTGCAGGATCCCGACTGCGACCTGCTCGAGTACATGCCCATGCCTGACTTCTCGACCGGCGGCGAAATTATCTACCGCCGCGAGGAGATGGAGAAGATCGTCGAGACCGGCTTGGCAGCTTCCAGATCCGCTCCCGCTGGCGCTGGATTCCCGAAGAGCGCATCATCGAGGTCTACGAGATCCCCTACACCACCAAGACCGATGTCATCATCGAGCGCATCGTCAAGCTTTCCAAAGAGGGCAAGGTCAAGGAGATTGCCGACATCCGCGACGAAACCGACCTCTCGGGTTTGCGCATCGCCATCGACCTTAAGCGCGGCGTCGACCCCGACAAGCTTATGGCCAAGCTCTATCGCTCGACCACGCTGCAGGATTCGTTCTCGTGCAACTTCAACGTGCTCGTCGACGGCTATCCCCGTGTCATGGGCGTGCGCCAGATCCTGCACGAGTGGGTCAAGTGGCGTATTGAGTCCACGCGTCGCCGCATTAACTTTGACCTGGGCAAAAAGTCCGAGCGCCTGCACCTGCTGCACGGCCTCGAGGCGATCTTGCTCGACATCGACAAGGCGATCGCCATCATCCGTGGCACCAAGCTCGAGGCCGAGGTCGTGCCCAACCTTATGCGCGGCTTCGACATCGACGAGACCCAGGCCGAATTTGTTGCCGAGCTCAAGCTCCGCAACATCAACGAGGAGTACATCCTCAACCGCACCAAGGACATCGCTAAGCTTGAGGGCGAGATTGCCGAGCTTGAGGAGATCCTCTCCAGCGAGGAGAACATCAAGAAGGTCATCAGCGACGAGCTGGCCGCGGTCAACAAGAAGTATGTGATGCCGCGCCGCACGGGCAGGATCGAGCCCCATGAGGTTATCGAAGTAAGCTTGGAGCCCGAGGTCGAGGAGTACCCGGTCACCATCATGCTCTCGCGCGATGGCTACCTTAAGAAGATGACGGACCGCGTGCTCAAGAAGGCGACCACACTCAAGTACAAGGACGGCGACAAACCCTTTATCGAGTTCCCGTCCTCCAACACCCACGAGCTGCTGGTCTTTACCAACAAGAGCCAGGTGTACAAGTGCAAGGTTGCAGCGTTTGAGGACACCAAGTCGGCCCAGCTGGGCTCGTACCTGCCGACCGATCTTGAGATGGAACCCGACGAGAGCGTCATCTGGGTCATCGACCCCGAGGATTACAAGGCCGACGTGCTGTTTGTCTTTGAGAACGGCCGCGTGGTGCGCGTCGCACTTTCCGGATACGTCACCAAGACCAACCGCAAGCGCCTCAAGAACGCCATCTACGGCGGCAGCAAGCTGCTGTATGCGCAGGTGCTCAAGGAAGACCGCGACCTCGCGCTGGTCTCGAGCGACTACCGCCTGATGAACTTCAGCACGTCGCTGCTCAAGACCAAGACGACCACCAACACGCAGGGCGTCCAGGCTTTCACGGCCAAGAAGGGCCGCTCGGTCACCACCGTCGGCACGGCCGAGGACATCCTCGGCACCGGCGTCTCGGCCGAAAAGTTCACCGCGCAGAGCCTCCCCTCTGCCGGTGCCCTCATGAAAGAAAACGACATGCCGAGTCTGTTTGACTAGGACGACGGCAGAACCGCCATAAGCTCTCAAAACGGCGGGGCCGAAGCGCAGCAACATCGCGCTCCGGGCCCCGCTCGCTGCAACGCAGTCAGAATAATAGGAATCCCCGTTTTTCACTCCCGCAACCCCACGGCACAAGGCATGTTAAGCCGTTAGTAAAACTTGCAAAAGTTAGCAAAAGTTGCAAAAATTAGCAAAACTTGCAAAGGAGCTACCATGGAGTACAGCAAGAACCCCTTTACCCCAACATTTGGAAGCGTCCCTCCCTTTCTAGCGGGTCGCGAGCATATTCTGCGTGACATTAACCATGGCTTTATCAACGGCCCGGGAGATCCAAACCTGTCGACTATTTTTACGGGCGCAAGGGGAACGGGCAAGACGGCGCTTCTCTCGCTCCTTTCAGAAACGGCGCTTGAACACGGCTGGATCGCAGCAAATGTCTCCGCCATGCCAGGCATGCTCGAAGATATTATCGAGCGAACCAAAGAAGCCGCAGATAGCTACCTCTCACAGCCTCACGCGCGCATAAACGGCGTTCAATTGGTCCAGTGGACATCGATTGGACATATGCTCAAGAGGCCCAGGGCAACTGGCGCACACGTATGAATGGCATCTTTAAGCAACTCGAAAAACATGACATCGGACTTCTCATCACCATCGATAAAGTCACTGTCGATCTTGATGAAATGCTCCAATTTGCCTCTGTTTACCAGCACTTTGTGCGCGAAGGTAAAAAAGTCGCCCTACTCATGGCAGGACTACCCTACAAAGTATCGGCACTGCTACGCAACGATTCCGTCTCGTTCCTCAGACGTTCCCAATATCATCAATTAGGACGAATCACTGACGTTGAAATTGCAAACGCATTCCGCAAAACCGTTGAGGCCGGAGGCCGCTCAATCACACCAGAAGCACTCGAGGATGCCGTGGAGGCCGTCGACGGATTCCCCTACATGATGCAGCTCGTCGGATATCGCACTTGGGATGTTTCGGCGAGCTCGCCCAAAATCAGCGCACCTGATGTCCAGCAGGGTTCGCTGCTCGCACGCATGGAGCTGCGCGATCGCATTCTCGAAACGACCTATCGGGAGCTTTCCGATAAAGACATTGAGTTTTTGCTCGCAATGCTGCCCGATTCTGGCCCCAGCAGGGTCTCGGAGATAGCCAAACGCATGGGCGTCGCCAGCAACTATGCAAGCCAATACAAACGCCGCCTCCTCGAGGACGGCGTTATCGGGGAACGTAGACGTGGCCTCGTCGGCTTCGACATCCCCGCATTCAGGGAGTTCCTGAGCGAGAAAACCTCCTAGCACGCCGAGATTGTCCGCAAGGGCATCAATGTATGGCAATCAGTAATCCTCTTGGTAAGGGAAGTAGGCTTTCCGCCAACGCTGATTGCCATGCGTTCTTCTTGTCCTTAGGCGAGCTTGCGAGCGAGCTCTCGCACCTCTTCCAACTTGGGCGACGATGCCATGCTATCGCGCTCGGTCATACCGCTGATGGTGACAATGCCCAGGTCCTCCCACTTGCAGTACGCGCAGGTTGACTTGTACATAGCGATCGCCGCATCATAGACGCCCTCACTGTGACTATCGAGTAAAAGGGCCGTCTTGGTGAACGGGAAGCCTGTAGCACCGAAGGCGTACAGGCGGTCAATGGCAGCTTTCTCCTGCGCAGTGATATCGAACCAGTAGATGGGCGAAGCGAAGACAACCATGTCGGCGTCTTTCAGCGACTCGATCACGCCGGCCATGTCGTCCTTTTGCACGCAGGTGCCCTCATGGGCAAAGCAGTACTGGCATCCCAGGCAGCCGGCGATCTTTTTGCCGCAACGCGGACGACCTCGACCGTATTGCCGCCCTCGCGCGCGGTCTCGGCAAACGCCTCGACCATGGTGTCGGTATTGGCGCCCTTGCGCGGGCTACCACTCAATACAACGACATTCATAAGAATCTCCCTTCTTCATACCGCAGGCGCACGGCATATTAGTTTGTTTTAACCAAAACGTATGGAGTTAATCAATCGCCTCGTTTTCGCTACTCCCACTCTTTAGAAGAATCGTTGCTAGAGACTTGGCATTGAATCGAGGCACGCCTTATTTCAAATACTCCTCAAAGAACGCTTTCAGCTTTCCAAACGGAATGACGTCCATCTGATCGTAGAGGTCGGTGTGGCTGGCACCGGGGATAATGAGCAATTCCTTGTTGTCCCCCGTCAGCTTGCTGTACGCGGTTTCGCTGAAATAGCGGGAGTGTGCTTTCTCGCCATGCACCAGCAGTACCGCAGAGCGAATTTCGCTGCTGTATTGCAAAATCGGCATATTCAGGAACGACAGCGAGGACGTCACATTCCAACCACCGTTGGAGTTCAGGCTGCGGGGATGGTAGCCTCGCGGAGTTTTGTAGTAGGCGTAATAGTCCGCTACAAACTGCGGCGCGTCCTCCGGTAGCGGATCGACCACGCCGCCCGCCAGCGCATAGCCGTCGTTTTATAGTCCTCGGTGCGCTGCACGTTCAACGCTTTCCGCTTTTCAAAGCGCGCCTGCTCGGAATCCTCGGCGTCAAAATAGCCGTTTGCGGTCACGCGGGTCATATCGTACATGGTCATAGCCGCGGTAGCTTTGATACGGGTGTCGATGGCCGCCGCATTGACTGCCATGCCGCCCCAACCGCAGATACCGATAATGCCGATACGCTCCGGGTCAACGCTTTCCTGCACGGAGAGGAAATCCACCGCTGCGCAGAAGTCCTCGGTGTTGATGTCCGGGGATGCCACATAGCGGGGCGTACCGCCGCTCTCGCCGGTATAGGACGGGTCAAAGGCAATTGCGAAAAAGCCCAGCTCCGCCATTTTCTGCGCGTACAGACCGGAGGACTGCTCCTTCACCGCGCCAAACGGGCCGCTGACGGCGATGGCGGGCAGCTTGCCTTCCGCGTTCTTAGGCACGTACACGTCGGCAGCCAGCGTGATGCCGTAGCGGTTGTGGAAGGTCGCCTTGCTGTGCTCAACCTTGTCGTTTTTGGGGAACACCTTGTCCCATTCCTGCGTCAGTTTCAACTGCTCCATGCCTAAGCCTCCTTGTCAGTCGCTTTAAGGTATTGCTCGTCGTCCACGGGCTCCAACCACTCGTTGGAGGCCTCCTCGCCCGGAACCTCCACTGCGAGATGGGAGAACCAGCTGTCGGGCGCCGCACCGTGCCAGTGCTTTACGCCCGCGGAAATATTTACTACATCGCCAGGGCACAGCTCTTGTGCCGGTTTGCCCCATTCCTGGTAAAGCCCTCGACCAGCCACGCAGACGAGGATCTGTCCGCCACCGCTTTTGGCGTGATGGATGTGCCAGTTGTTGCGGCAGCCGGGTTCGAACGTCACGTTGTAGACGCCGACCTGCCTGGTGGAAAGGGGCGCGAGGTAGCTTTGCCCGATAAAGTACTTCGCAAATGCGTCGTTGGGGGCACCGATGGGAAAGGCCATCTCGTTTTGATGTCGGGCCTTTGCGTCGGCGCCGTCGTCCTCGTCCGCCCAGACCTCCTTCGCCATGCGGAAGGCCGCCCACGCCTTGGGCTATCCCGCATAAAACGCCGCATGCGTAAGGATTTCCGCTATCTCAGCCCTAGTCACCCCGTTGTTCTTTGCGGACATCAGATGATATTGGAACGAGGAGTCCGTCAGTCCCTGCGCCATCAGGGCCACAACCGTCACCACGCTGCGGTCTCGAAGGGAAAGCCCGTCTTCTCGACTCCACACCTCGCCGAACAGCACATCGTCATTGAGCTGTGCGAATTTGGGGGCAAAGTCCCCCAGGCATCTCTGCCCGCCGTCTGCTTAATTGCCATGATCGATTTCCTCCTATCGATGGTTCTGGACACGAATCTGCCTCCACGCGGTTAAGTAGCCCGCCTAGATTTCCATGCCCATTCGTTGCGCCTGTTCCAGAGCGGGATGCCCGGCGATATCGCCCACACCGTTCACGCCGCCGGCGAAAACCGTTTTGCCCATTACGGACCACCCCTTGCGCTACCGATTTGTATTGACGAGAATGAAGGTAATACCTAAACCTGACTTTAGGTCAAGGAATGAATTCGAGATTTATTCGGAGGGGCCATGTACACAATCGGACAGGTGGCGGAAATGTTCGGCTTGCCCGCCTCAACGCTGCGGTATTACGACAAGCAGGGATTGTTCCCGGGGCTGGAGCGGACGTCCGGCATTCGCCGATTCGGCGATACGGAACTCGAGGCGCTTCGGGTCATCGAATGCCTGAAGAAGGCGGGAATGGAGATCAAGGACATCCGTCTGTTCATGGAATGGTGTGCAGAGGGTCCATCAACATACCCCCAGCGCAAGGCCATGTTCGAGGAGCGGAAGGCCCACATGGAGTCGGAGATCGCGAAGATGAACCGCGCCCTGGACATGTTGAAGTTCAAATGCTGGTACTACGAGCAAGCGATTCAAGATGGCAGCGAGGATAGGCTGGAGACGCTGATTCCCGACAATTTGCCGGAAGAAATCAAAGGCGTCTACGAAAACGCACACGCTCGATAAAGCCGTTCGCTATCCATGGGACTCTGGCAAGGAGCTCCTTCCGAACAGAACGAAAAAGAAAGCCTCCGAACCAGAAGGTTTGGAGGCCGTTATTTCCGCTATTCCCACTCGGAAATAGGAGCCACTAGCAAAAAGCCTGTCAACATCAAAACAAGTTCTCAATCTGTCGATTCTACGTAAGGCAACGATCCTCATTTGATACCCGCGCTGTTTGCGCACTAGGGAGCAAAGGAATCTGGCCGTCGCTCAAATAAGATCACCGCCATCTTGCATAAACGACGCCATGTTAAGGTGCCTGACGCCATCCCTCTCCTGCAATAGAGGATCAAGCGTGAACAAGTAGCGCGGATACCCATCCCGGATATGGCCGAACGGCCTGTACTCGCGCTCCTCGACGCCTCTGTCGGCAATCGACATAGAGACCTGGATGTAGGCGCAAGCATTGCGCCTACGAGCGATGAAGTCACACTCGAGCTTCCCAATACGGCCCACAGAAAGCTCGTACCCGCGCGATGCAAGATAGAGGTAGAGCACGTTCTCCAACGCCGGCCCGTAGTTAATCCTCGCATCCGTGTTCATGGCGAAATAGAAGCCGGGATCAGCCAGGTAGTACTTCTCTTCGCGGATAAGCGATCGCCGAGACTTGAGATCGAACCTCGAGCAGCGATAAAGGATCTTCGCGTCAACAAGAATCTGGATATACCGATTGAGCGTTTCTCGCTTGATGGGAATCTTCTCGACATCATTGAAGTACGCAAGGAGGTTCTTCAGGTTCGTCGGCGCACCAAAGTTGTTGATGAGATACGTCTGGACGGCATCGAAAACCGAGACATTCTTAATCTTGTTCGAATGTTTGACGTCCTTTTCAAAGATCTCATGAATAACGCTCTTGATATAGGTGCGCTTTTCATCCTCGCCCTCATACTCCAACGCTTTGGGAAATCCTCCAAGGGTCAGGTATTCGGTAAACTCTCCCACGAGAACGTCATTGACAGGCTTGCCGAGAAAACGCTTCATATCGATATATTCCGCAAAGTCGAGTGGGAACACCTCGAACTCGATATAGCGACCCGTCAGCTTTGTAACAAGCTGCCCAGAAAGCAGATATGAATTCGAACCGGTAATGAAGATGGACCAACCGCCATCTGTCCGGTAGCCGTTGATGAGCAGCTCGAATTCCTCTACGTTCTGAATCTCATCGATGAAGAGGTACTTCGTCCCCTCAGTGTCTGCTGGGGTCGACATGTCAATCAGATTTTCGAGCTCATCGGTCGTCTTGACCTTCCTGTTCTCCCGTGAGTCGAGGTCGATATAGATGATGTGGTCGCTCGCTACGCCGGATTCCACAAGCTCGTCTGCGATTGATTGCATGAGACAGGATTTACCGCATCTGCGAACACCGGTGATCACCTTGATCATCCCGTCATCGTGGTAGAAACCACGCATTCGCTTCAGATACTTTTCACGTCGGTATATACGCAAGATGCACCCCTTTTTTTCAGTGTCCATTTTATCAGTTATGGGGGTACTTTTTTACATTTTATAAAAAAGCGTACCGATAACTTATTCTCACTTAGTTTCGGAAGTCGAGCAGGCGGTCGCGGTAGTACCCGTACTGCGCCCGGCGTGCCTCGATCTCGGCAGGGATACCATCGGTGAGCGATTTCGTTAGGGTGTCGAAGCGGTCGAGGATGTCGACGACCTTCCGCTGGGTGGCGATGGATGGGGCGGGAATCTCGACCCTCGATAAGTCCACAGGCGCGGCTTCGATTACCTTTTTCGGTTTAGCGTATTGCTCTTCAGATCATCGTGGTGTGCTCGTAGCCGCACTCCACGAGGAGCCGCTCGGCAACGTCGAGAATCTTCTCGACCGTCTCCTCCGGGTACTTATTGCGTGCCACGGGCACCTCCGTCCTTGTTATCGCGATAAACATACCATGAGTGGCGTACGGGTCGAGAAGGGCTGGCGCCAAAAGAGCCCAACGGCCGTTACGGCTTCGTTAGAAAAGCGCCCCACCATGATGGTGAATCCGAAAGGTAAGGCGCGCGGGCACGGCGACTCGGCCCGCGCGCCCGGAAGAGAAAGGACGAACCCATGGGTACATGCTCGAGACGCGCGGGCTCACCAAGCGCTTCGGCCGCGGCGACCAGGCGCAGGATGCCGTGGCGACGTGAGCCTTCAAATCCGCGAGGGCGAGGTGTACGGGCTGCTCGGCCCCAACGGCGCCGGCAAGTCGGACAACGCTCAAGATGATCTGCGGGATGCTGCGGCCGACGGCCGGGGAGATCCTCTTTGCCGGGCACGCCTGGCGCCGCGAGGACCTCTACGCAATCGGCAGTCTCATCGAGGAGGCGCCGCTCTACCCCAACCTCACCGCGCGCGAGAACCTGCGCGTGCGCACCACGCTGCTGGGCCTTCCCGAGAGCCGCTAGATGAGTGCTCGCCGCCGTGGACCTCGAGGACGACCGGAAGAAGCGCGCCGGGCGCTTCTCGATGGGCATGCGGCAGGCGCCTGGGGCTCGCGCTGGCGCTGATCGCTCGGCCGCGCCTGCTCGTGCTCGACGAGCCCACCAACGGCCTCGACCCCATCGGCATCGAGGAGCTGCGCGACCAGATCCGCGGCTTCGCGGCGGCGGGCACGACGGTGATCGTCTCGAGCCACATCCTCTCCGAGGTGCAGCAGATGGCTGACACCATCGGCATCATCTACGGGGGCGCCTCGCCTACGAGGATGCGCTTCGGCCCGGGCAGGACCTCGAGGAACTCTTCATGAGCTTTTGCCGGGAAGGGCGACGAGCACGCGGGGAGTGGCGGCATGACGGGCGAGAAAGGCGGCCTGCT
>ENA-OQHP01000549-OQHP01000549.1-human-gut-metagenome-genome-assembly--contig:-NODE-549-length-12057-cov-2.045348_pt1 | contig 12057 bp, 18 predicted proteins | sample MGYA00242563_ERZ504717 | MGnify/ENA primary metagenome ERZ504717 (study PRJEB26092, sample SAMD00036212) | human gut metagenome | host: Homo sapiens | study: EMG produced TPA metagenomics assembly of...
AAGGCCGGCAAGCGAATGAAGAAGAAAGAGCTCGTCAAAGCACTATTGGACTTCTTCCACGTAAAACAAGACGAAGTACTGTCCCTGAAATACATTTTCGAACAACTGCATCTCACTACACACCCGCTGAAAATGCTGTGTATGGATATACTGTCCGAACTGTCGGATGACGATTACATCACCGAAGTGGACAAGCATAAATACAAACTGAACAATCATGGTGTGGAGATGACCGGCACTTTCCAACGCAAGAGCAACGGAAAGAACTCATTCATACCCGAAGGCGGCGGCGACCCCATCTTCATTGCCGAACGGAACTCGGCACATGCCATGGCGGGCGATAAAGTGCGTATCGCCTTTTATGCCAAACGCCGCGGACGCGAAGCCGAAGGCGAAGTCATCGAGATACTGGAACGTGCCAACGATACCTTCGTAGGAACATTGGAAGTTGCCAAATCATACGCTTTCCTTGTTACGGAAAACCGCACGCTGGCCAATGATATCTTTATCCCCAAAGAGAAACTGAAAGGTGGAAAGACAGGCGACAAGGCCATCGTCAAAGTGGTGGAATGGCCTGACAAGGCAAAGAATCCTATCGGTCAGGTTATCGACATTCTGGGGAAAGCCGGAGATAACACCACCGAGATGCACGCCATCCTGGCCGAATTCGGATTGCCGTATGTTTACCCCGCATCCGTGGAAAAAGCCGCAGACAGGATACCTGCCGAAATTCCCGCAGAAGAATATGCCAAACGTGAGGATTTCCGCAATGTAACCACCTTTACCATAGACCCCAAAGACGCTAAGGACTTTGACGATGCCCTGTCCATCCGCAAACTGAAGGACAATCTTTGGGAAGTGGGTGTACACATTGCCGACGTGACGCACTACGTAACGGAAGGCAGCATCATCGACAAAGAAGCCGAGAAACGCGCCACATCCGTTTACCTCGTAGACCGCACCATCCCGATGCTGCCCGAACGGTTGTGTAACTTCATCTGTTCCCTGCGCCCCGATGAAGAGAAACTGGCCTACTCTGCCATCTTCGAGATGACGGACAAGGGAGAAGTGAAGAACTCGCGCATTGTGCATACGGTTATCAAGTCCGACCGCCGCTTCACCTACGAAGAGGCGCAGCAGATTATCGAAACCAAAGAGGGAGACTTTAAGGAAGAAATCCTCAAGCTGGACTCTCTTGCCAAGATATTGCGTGAAAAACGGTTTACCGCCGGCGCCATCAACTTCGACCGCTACGAGGTGAAATTTGAGATTGACGAGCAGGGCAAGCCTGTCAGCGTATATTTCAAGGAATCCAAAGACGCCAACAAACTGGTAGAAGAGTTCATGCTACTCGCCAACCGCACTGTGGCGGAAAAAATAGGACGTGTACCCAAAAACAAAAAGCCGAAAGTATTCCCCTATCGTATTCACGACCTTCCGGACCCGGAAAAACTGGATAATCTGGCACAGTTCATCGCCCGCTTCGGCTACAAACTGCGCACCGGCGGAACCAAAACGGATGTATCCAAATCCATCAACCATCTGCTGGATGATATTCAGGGAAAGAAAGAGGAGAACCTTATTGAAACCGTATCCATCCGTGCCATGCAGAAAGCACGCTATTCCGTGCACAACATCGGTCACTACGGATTGGCATTCGATTATTACACTCATTTCACTTCTCCCATCCGACGCTATCCGGACATGCTGGTGCACCGGTTGCTGACCAAATACCTGGATTTAGGCGGACGAAGCGTTTCCGAACAGAAATACGAAGCCCTCTGCGAGCATTCCAGCAGCATGGAACAGATAGCCGCCAATGCGGAACGCGCCTCTATCAAGTACAAACAGGTGGAATACATGACGGAACGCCTGGGACAGACTTACGACGGCGTTATTTCCGGTGTTACAGAATGGGGACTGTACGTTGAGCTGAACGAGAATAAATGTGAAGGAATGATACCTATCCGCGACCTCGATGATGATTACTACGAATTCGACGAAAGAATTATTGCCTGGCGCGGACGACGGAAGAAACGCACATACAGCCTCGGCGACGCTATCACCATCAAGGTGGCACGCGCCAACCTGGAGAAAAAGCAGCTGGACTTTGCACTGGTTGAATAGGCGGAATTATCATTGTCAGTTACACAAGCTTACCTACACATACATGAAGACAATTACTATTACAGACCGCTCGCAAATAGAAGATATCATCCGTAAATGCTTATTGTACGGTCGGGATTATCGACGGAGAGGGTAATCCGTATGTAATACCTATGAACTTGCCTGGGAAAATGATACTATTTATCTGCATTCGGGCCCCGAAGGAAGTAAAGTAGAAATGGTGGCACGGCATCCGCAGGTCTGCATCACCTTCTGTGAAGGGCACGAACTGGTGTATATGCATAAACAGATAGCTTGCAGTTACAGCATGAAATCCCGCAGCGTTATCTGTAAAGGCAAAGTGCGTTTCATAGAAGATATGGATGAAAAGCGACGGATACTCGACCTGCTTATGAAGCAATATACGGACAATGCATGTACTACGCCGAACCGGCTGTACGCAATGTGAAAATATGGGAAGTGAAAGTAGATGAAATAAGCTGCAAATCGTTCGGGCTGAGACCGAGTGAATTGAAATAATCTCTACAAAAACTTTGCCCGAAGTTTGATTGCCACTAACCTGCATATTCAAGGTATCCCAGTCCTATACTCAGAATACTTCAGTCACATAGGTAGTCTCTGTATAGGACTGCACATAACTCATCATAAGGGATATTCCTCAAAGGCATACAACAACGTCGACAAATAGCGTTCTCCCGTATCAGAGCAACACTACTATGTTTTTACCCTCATTCTCCGGCAACTGCGCCAACCGGGTTGCAGCACTGACAGCCGCTCCCGAAGAAATCCCCACCAACAGGCCTTCGTATTTCGCCAGTTCCCGCCCGGTACGAATGGCATCATCATTGGATACCTGCATAATTCCGTCTACCACGGCACTATTATAGTTTTTCGGAACAAAACCTGCACCGATACCCTGAATCTTATGCGGGCCCGGTTTTCCGCCTGACAATACCGGAGAATCTTCCGGTTCTACGGCTACCACTTGTATCCGGGAGTTATGTTTCTTCAAAGCCGCACCCACGCCGCTCACCGTTCCGCCGGTCCCCACACCGGCCACGAATATATCGACCTTCCCGTCGTATCCTGCCAGATTCCTGCCCGGTAGTGCGCTCATGAACGGCAGGGTTAGCCCGATTATCAAACTGCTGCAGAATCAGTGAACCGGGAGTGCTTGCCTGCAACTCTTCGGCACGGGCTATAGCACCTTTCATACCGTCTGCACCGGGCGTCAAAACAAGTTCCGCACCAAGGGCTTTCAGCAGATTGCGACGTTCCGTACTCATGGTATCCGGCATAGTCAAAATCAATTTATAGCCTTTGGAAGCTGCCACAAAGGCAAGCCCTACCCCGGTATTCCCACTGGTCGGCTCAATAACCGTTGCACCGGGCTTCAACAGCCCTTTCGTTTCCGCATCTTCTATCATAGCCAGCGCAACACGGTCCTTTACGCTGCCCGCAGGATTAAAGTATTCCAGTTTGACGATGACACGAGCTTTCAAGTTCTTGTTTTTACCATAATTGTTCAACTCCAACAAAGGAGTATTGCCAACTAAATCAGTCAGGCGTTGTGCTATTTTTTTCATATCTTACAGTGAATTATCAATAAGACAAAGTACGGCGGAGTCCGTTCATTCAAAATACCATAAATGTGGTAAATCCAGACTATAAATGAGGGATATGTAGGAAATTGGTGAGTATTTTATACCTTTGTAGCCACTTTATTAATAAAGGATATCATAATGAGTCCACTTAATTTTACTCACATCCTGACACAGGCAGTCGATGAGCTATCGGAAAGCGAATCCTACAAAGGACTGTTTCACCAGCACACGGACGGCAATCCATTGCCTTCAGCTAAGGCATTGTGCGATATTATCGAACTTGCACGTGCCATTATCTTCCCCGGATATTTTGGAAATTCAACGGTCAACAGCCGTACGGTAACTTACCATATTGGAGTCAATGTAGAAAGACTGTTCGACCTGCTGACCGAGCAAATATTGGCAGGACTCTGTTTCGGCAGTGATGACGAATGCAGTTGCTGTACCGAACTTCAACGTGAGGAGCCGCATCAATTGCCGCCCGGTTCATCAGCCATTTACCTGACTGCGTCGCATACTGGCTACGGATGTTGAAGCCGCTTACAACGGCGACCCTGCCGCACATTCGTTTGGCGAGGTTATCAGTTGCTATCCGGCCATACGCGCTATCAGCAATTACCGCATAGCACACGAACTGTTGGTACTCGGCGTGCCTCTCATTCCGCGTATCATCACCGAAATGGCCCATAGCGAAACCGGTATCGATATTCATCCGGGAGCTGCCATAGGCGGTTATTTCACGATAGACCACGGTACAGGTGTGGTAATCGGCGAGACTTGCATCATCGGCAAGAACGTAAAACTATACCAGGGTGTAACCCTCGGAGCCAAAAGTTCCCGCTGGACCAGGACGGTAAACCCATCAAAGGCATACCCCGCCATCCCATACTGGAAGACAATGTCATTGTCTATTCCAATGCCACCATATTAGGGCGTATCACCATTGGAAAAGACGCTACCGTAGGCGGCAACATCTGGGTAACGGAAGATGTGCCCGCAGGCGCAAGAATAGTACAAACCAAAGCAAAAAAGTAAGAGATTTTATGATTTCAGAATTATAATCCATACCATATGCGTAATAGTAAAAATGAAATCATACCGGAATAAATCATAAATTATAAATCATAAATAAGTAGATGAGCGAACAATCATTCGAAATGATTGCCAAACTTTCCAGGGACTGGAAGAAACATTGGCACAGGAACTGACCTCTTTGGGTGCAGACGAGATACAGATAGGACGTCGTATGGTATCATTCCGCGGCGACAAGGAATGATGTACAAGGCGAATTTCTGCCTGCGGACTGCTATCCGCATCCTGAAACCTATCAAACAGTTTGTAGCGAAAAATGCCGATGAGGTGTATGAACAGATCAAGGCAATCCACTGGGAAGATTATCTGGATATAGATAAAACTTTCGCCGTAGACGCAGTTGTGTTCAGCGAGGAATTCCGCCATTCCAAATTGTTTCCTACAAAGTGAAGGATGCCATTGTGGACTATTTCCGGGATGCATACGACAAACGCCCGTCTGTACGCATCAGCAAGCCGGATGTATTATTGAACATTCACATTGCAGAAACCAAATGCACTCTTTCTCTCGATTCATCCGGCGAGTCTCTGCACCGCCGCGGTTATCGTCAGGAAGCCGTAGAAGCTCCTCTGAATGAGGTTTTGGCAGCCGGCATGATATTAATGAGCGGTTGGCACGGAGAATGTGACCTGATAGACCGATGTGCGGCTCGGGAACAATCCCCATCGAAGCTGCCTTGATAGCCAGGAATATCGCACCGGGCGTATTCCGTAAGGAGTTTGCTTTTGAAAAATGGATTGATTTCGACCAGGAGCTGTTCGATAAGATTTATAACGATGACAGCCAGGAACGTGAATTCGCTCATAAGATATACGGGTACGACAACAACCCGAAAGCCAACGAAATCGCAACCCATAACATCAAGGCAGCAGGCGTATCCAAAGACGTAACGCTGAAGTTGCAACCTTTCCAGCAGTTTGAGCAACCTAAGGAAAAGGCTGTTATCATTACCAACCCGCCTTATGGAGAGCGTATATCTACCAACGACCTGCTGGGCTTATACTCCATGATTGGCGAACGGCTGAAACATGCGTTTACAGGCAACACCGCGTGGATACTTCTTATCGTGAAGAATGCTTCGATCAAATCGGATTGAAACCTACTGCCAAGATACCTCTGTTCAACGGTGCTCTGGAATGTGAGTTCCGTAAATACGAAATCTTCGACGGAAAATACAAAGAATTCAAAAAGCAGGAAAGCGAAGAGGGTAATAAAGAGTACAGACCTTACGCTGCAAGAGAAAAAAGAGAATTCAAGACCGGAGAAAGAAGAGAGTTTAAATCCGGAGAGAAAAGGGAATTCAAGCCGAGAGAGAGAAGAGAATTCAAATCGGATGATAAACGGGAGTTCAAGCCTCGTGAATACAGAAAACCGGCAGACGGAGAATGGAAACCGAAGAGAGAATTTGACAAAGAGCGAGAATTTAATAAAGAACGTAAACCGGGAGAGTTTCGGAAACGGAACAACGAACGGAATAACGACTGAAACCGTTAAAATTAAAAGCTATGAACATAAAGAGAATCGGCAAGGCAATCATGGTATTGCTACTGGCAACACCTGCTTTATCTTCAATGGAGCTTATGGCACAAGACTTGAAAATGCTCACTCTGGAAGACCTTCTTCCCGGTGGCGCAACCTATCGTATCGCTGAGAACCTGCCGGGTTTGCAGTGGTGGGGTGACGTATGTATAAAACCCGGCATCGACTCTTTGTTTGCCGTCAATCCCAAAAACGGGAAGGAGACATTGCTCACAACCCGGGAAAAGGTAAATAAAGTACTCAACTCGCTGATAACTCCTACGGAAACAAGCGCAACACCCGGCCATAAGGGAAATAAAGTACAGCATTTCTACAATACCGAGTTTCCATGGCCGGACAAACCGTATATGCTTATCAAATTGCCTGCGAGATACATCGTTTATGATTTCGAGAAAGATGAATTCGTCAAAGGTCTGCCGCAGGCCGGAGAAAGAAACGGGGCAAACATTGACTATACCCCGGAAGGCGGACACATAGCCTATACCGTTAAGAATAACCTCTTCGTGGACAACAAAGCCGTAACCGAAGAACCCGAAGGAATTGTATGCGGACAGAGCGTACACCGCAATGAATTCGGAATCGGCAAGGGCACCTTCTGGAGTCCTCAAGGAAACCTGCTGGCCTTTTACCGCATGAACGAAAGCATGGTAACTCCCTATCCGCTGGTGGATATTACTCCCAGAATAGCGCTGGTGGACAAGATACGTTATCCGATGGCAGGGATGCTCAGCCATCAGGTTACCGTAGGTATCTATAATCCGGACACTCAAAAAACCGTTTACTTGAATACCGGCGATCCTACCAACCGTTATTTCACCAATATCAGTTGGGCGCCGACGGAAAGAGTCTTTATCTCATAGAGCTGAACCGTGACCAGAATCATGCAAAACTTTGCCGATACAACAGCGAGACCGGCGAACTGATGTCCACGCTTATCGAAGAAACGCATCCCAAATATGTGGAGCCTCAACAACCCATCCTGTTCCTGCCTTGGGATCATACTCAATTTATCTACCAGAGCCAGAAAGACGGCTACAACCATCTGTATCTCTATAATACGGACGGCAAGCTCATCAAGCAACTGACAAAAGGGGAGTGGCTGGTACAGAACATTTTAGGATTCAATGCCAGAAAGAAAGAAGTTATCATCGCTTCTACGGAAGTATCTCCTTTGCAAAGCAACCTGTACAAGGTCAATGTCAATACCGGCAAACGTACTCCATTGGACAACAGTAAGGGAGTACACAACGGGATACTTTCCGCTTCGGGCAATTATATTATCGACCGGTATTCAACTCCGGATACTCCCCGCAAAATAGAGATAACCAATACCCAAAGCAAGAAAAGCGTCTCTTTGCTCACTGCGAAGAATCCTTATGAAGCTTTGTCATGCCTGCCATAGAAACCGGTACAATAAGGCTGCCGACGGCAAGACCGACTTATATTACCGCCTTGTAAAGCCTGCCGACTTCGACCCGAATAAGAAATATCCCGCAATCGTCTATGTATATGGCGGTCCTCATGCCAGATGATTACCAATGGCTGGATGAATGACGCACGCGGCTGGGACATCCATATGGCCAATAAGGGTTATATCATGTTCACGCTCGACAACCGCGGTAGCAGTAACCGGGGGCTGGAGTTCGAAAACGTCACCTCAGACACTTGGGTATTGAAGAGGGCAAAGACCAGGTAAAAGGAGTGGACTACCTGAAAAGCCTGCCTTACATAGACAGCAGCCGCATCGGCGTTCATGGCTGGAGTTTCGGCGGACACATGACTACCGCACTCATGCTGCGCTATCCGGAGATTTTCAAAGTAGGCGTGGCCGGCGGACCGGTCATCGACTGGAAATATTATGAGATAATGTATGGCGAGCGCTATATGGACACCCCGCAGACAAACCCCGAAGGTTATGAACAGTGCGACTTGAAGAACCTCGCAGGGCAACTGAAAGGACATCTGCTCATTATCCACGATGACCACGATGACACCTGCGTGCCCCAGCATACGCTTTCTTTCATGAAGGCATGCATAGATGCACGCACCTATCCCGATCTGTTTATCTATCCCGGACATAAGCACAACGTTTTGGGACGCGACCGCGTACATCTGCACGAAAAGATAACCCGATATTTCGAGGATTATTTATAAACCGGACACATTTTCAACAGTAAACAATTAAACGTATCCATAAAATGAAAGTATTATTGCTTGGCTCAGGTGGCCGTGAACACGCTTTGGCTTGGAAAATTGCACAAAGCCCCAAAATAGAGAAACTGTATATCGCTCCCGGCAATGCGGGAACAAGTGCAGTGGGCGAAAATGTAGCCATCAAAGCTATCCGGACCTTCCCAGCCGTCAGCTTTTGCCCTTGAACATAAGATTGACATGATTGTAGTGGGTCCCGAAGACCCGTTGGTACAGGGCATTTTCGACTTCTTCAAAGAAGATGCCGCTACACGGCACATTGCCGTCATCGGTCCTTCTGCAAAAGGTGCGCAATTGGAAGGCAGCAAAGAATTTGCCAAGGAATTCATGCTGCGCCATCACATCCCTACCGCCCGCTATAAAGCGTGACTGCTGCAACACTCGAAGAAGGACTTGCTTTTCTCGAAACGCTCACCGCTCCCTACGTTCTGAAAGCCGATGGCCTGTGCGCCGGTAAAGGCGTGCTGATTCTTCCGACTCTGGAAGAAGCCCGGAAAGAGCTGAAAGAGATGCTCAGCGGTATGTTCGGCGATGCCAGCGCAACAGTGGTTATCGAAGAATTCCTCAGCGGGATAGAGTGCTCGGTATTTGTCCTGAGCGATGGTGAGCACTATAAGGTGCTGCCTGTAGCCAAAGACTATAAACGTATCGGAGAAGGTGATAAGGGATTGAACACCGGCGGTATGGGTAGCGTAACACCCGTTCCGTTTGCCGATGAGGTATTTATGGAAAAGGTGCGCAAACGCATCATAGAGCCTACCATCAACGGGCTGCGCGAAGAAAGCATTCTGTACAAAGGTTTCATTTTCCTGGGACTTATCAATGTACAGAACGAGCCTATGGTTATCGAATACAATGTACGTATGGGCGACCCGGAAACCGAAGTGTCATGCTGCGCATCAAGAGCGACATTGTAGAGCTTTTCGAAGGCGTGCACAAGGTAAACCTCGATACCAAGGCAATGGAACTCGACCCGCGCACGGCTGCCTGCGTAATGCTGGTCAGTGGCGGGTACCCCGAAACGTATCAGAAAGGCTATCCCATGAGCGGCTTTGACTTGGCAGCAACCACGGACAGCATTCTGTTCCATGCCGGTACCGCCGTAAAAGACGGGCATATCGTCACCAACGGCGGACGCGTCATAGCTGTCTGCTCCTATGGAGAGACAAAAGAAGAGGCGTTGAAAAAGAGTTATAAAGTGGCCGACATGTTAAGTTTTGAAGGCAAATACTTCCGTCGCGATATCGGATTCGACCTTTAACAGTCAATGAGAAGCCAAAGATTCCAAAATCGGGTTACGGCGGGACGATTTACGCTTCCCGCCGCCATCCTTATATCAGTAGCCTGCTGGATACTGAGCGCTATTCTGTTGCCCGATTTGGAGATACGGAAAGGCAATTACCCCCTATGGGACATATTCTATAGCTCATGTATTCCAACGTGGGGCACTCGTCTTTTCAGCTTCATCCTGTACTCCGTCATAGGATATTTTCTTATCGGGCTGAACAACGCCTTTGCCATCATCCGCATGCGGGCCTCAGTACAGACAGCCATTTATTTCCTGCTGATTTCCGTCTGCCCTACCATGCACATACTGTATGCAGGAGATTTGGTAGCAGTCACTTTTCTCATTGCTCTGTATTTCCTGTTCAAGAGCTATCAGCAATCCAAATCAGCAAGCTATCTGTTTCACGCATTCGTATTTATAGGAATGGGGAGTCTGCTTTTTCCGCAACTGATATTCTTTGTTCCCGTATTTTGGATAGGCGCGTATAACTTCCAGTCCCTGCACCCCAAGAGTTTTTTCGCTTCGCTTATCGGCTGGAGCGTACCTTATTGGTTTCTATTGGGCTATGCCTATCTATCCGGACACATGGATTTATTCTACCAGCATTCCTGGAACTGGTGAACTTCCGCTCTATCCTATTTGGTTTCCGGCCTTGGGAATTGGCGACAATCGGGTATATACTCCTTTTATATATGTCAGTTCAAGCCATTGTCTAATAGCCGGATATGAGGACAAGATACGTACGCGCAGCTATCTGCACTTCCTGATATTCCTGAACTTCTGTATTTTCGTCTATATAGGACTGCAACCCGCTCTGTACCCCCATCTGTTCTCTCTGCTGCTAATCGGCACCAGTATTCTGATAGGACACTTATTCGTACTGACCAACAGCCGGAGTTCCAACCTGTTCTTCATCATTATGCTGGTCGGATTATTTACTTTATTCGGATTCAATCTATGGACGCTTTTATAGATACACTCATACAACTCCTGATAGACTGGGGATATGCAGGGCTCTTTATCTCGGCCTTTATTGGCGGGAAGCATCATTCCGTTCAGTTCCGAGCTGGTGATGCTGGCACTCGTCAAGGTAGGCTTGAACCCTGCCATCTGTGTTCTTGCCGCCACACTGGGAAACACAATGGGCGGTATGACCTGCTATTACATGGGACATCTCGGCAAGACAGACTGGATAGAAAAATATTTCAAAGTGAAGCAAGAAAAAATAGACAAAATGCAGCGTTTCCTGCAAGGTAAAGGAGCGCTCATGGCTTTCTTTGCCTTTCTGCCCTTTATAGGAGAAGCCATTGCCATAGCACTGGGATTTATGCGCAGCAACGTAATGCTGACTTCCCTTTCCATGTTTACAGGAAAACTGATACGGTACATCGTTATGTTATCGGCTCTTCAAGCGCTTTGTCGGTGATGAGTGTTTAGCGGTTGGTAATTAATATTTAGTGATTAGCGGGTATGGAACGGATTATAGAACAGACGGAAGACGGAAGCACCACATTGTTTGTGCCGGAGTTGAATGAGCATTATCACTCGGTAAAAGGGGCGCGCACAGAATCGCAACATATTTCATCGACATGGGACTGAAAGCCTCCGCCGCTACCTTGCCGCATATCCTTGAAATAGGTTTCGGCACGGGACTGAACGCTCTGCTCACACTGGAAACAGCCGGACTGGAGCAAAAGCCGGTTCACTATACCGGTATCGAACTTTATCCTCTGTCATGGGAAGAAGTGAATGTTCTACATTATAGCGACAATCCCCTGTTTAAGGAATTACACACGGCACCCTGGCACAAAGACGTGAACATTACACCGTACTTCACGTTACACAAGATACAAGGAGACGTAAATAAAGTGATGAGCGACAAGCAGTCAGCGATGAGTGACAGATTACCTGTTCATCACTCATCGCTAACCACTAATCACTACTTCGACCTTGTCTATTTCGATGCCTTTGCTCCCGAAAAACAGCCGGAAATGTGGAGCGAAGAGCTTTTCCGGCACATATATGCCGCCATGAACAACAACGGCATACTGACCACATATTGTGCAAAAGGCGTTATCCGCAGGCTTTTGCAAGCCATCGGATTTAGGGTAGAGCGTCTTCCCGGTCCGCCGGGTGGCAAACGCGAAATACTGCGGGCATCCAAAACAAAGGAATGAGCCATACACAAAAACAAAC
>ENA-OQHP01000550-OQHP01000550.1-human-gut-metagenome-genome-assembly--contig:-NODE-550-length-12053-cov-2.354771_pt1 | contig 12053 bp, 18 predicted proteins | sample MGYA00242563_ERZ504717 | MGnify/ENA primary metagenome ERZ504717 (study PRJEB26092, sample SAMD00036212) | human gut metagenome | host: Homo sapiens | study: EMG produced TPA metagenomics assembly of...
TTGTGAAATGTTTCAGCCGAAAAATATCCTTCAGGAAAACCAATTCCCCAAGAATCGGAAGAATACCAATCCGCTGAAGGATTCCAATCTCCGGCTGAAGAATTCCCAAGTCCAATCCTTCAGCCGGAATACCGATGGGCAGGGCATTTGCGAGCAGGCTGAAGCTTTTGAAGGATTTTTCAGGATATTCTCTATAGAGCATGATAGTGACCAAATAGTAATCGCGAAATAAAAAAATGACATAGCCACGACTACCTTACCAACTCGAATGCAAGTCCTCCATCCTTGCCGGCAGTGATATTGACCATATAACAAGACGCGCCGTCAGGTATGCACACCGTGGCCTGATAATGATACCCTTTCGAATCGACACCCATAAAATCCATATCCGACAATATAGCCCATTGCAAGAAATCATCCGGAACCACCCCCTTGAACATCTGCTTGGTGATATCTTTGGCATAAAGACTCTTCCTGCTTCATACACGCAAATGTGTATGATATTGTCATAATATACATTATCCACCCCAAGTCCTTCCTCCGAAACTCCCGGACGCATTACTTTAATCTTTGACGGGTTAATGTACACATATCCGCGATAACGGACATTATCGTATGTCACCACCGAATCTTTCTTAATAACTTCGTTATAAACAGGGATTTCCCGAGTATGGATAAATGCCAGAAAATCATTCTCCGCATCAGACTTATGCAGGCGTATCACATCTCCCACAGCCGAATGAAACCAAAAAATATGCTCCCCCTGCTTCTCAATCTTATAACCATTAGTCCGTGCACCATACGTAATCAACGAATCGCTATAATTTTAAAAGCAACGGGAGCCGTAGCGGCATCTGCATAAAACAGGGTATCGCCTTTCACCCTCAGTAATGCCGTTTCCGTATTATCGTCCAACCATATACCTTCCAACAAAGATTTTGCCTCCTTGTTTTCTTCCAGAGCGGATGCTTTTTGTTGCGGAGTTCCACAAGAAGACAGCGCAACAGCCAACATTATTATCGAAAAACGTTTGTACATGGTTATTCTCTCTATTTTTTTATTTATCGACCGATGCAATGATAAACAAACCCCATTTCCTGTAGTTCGTCACCATCATAAATATTTCGTCCGTCAAGCACTACAGGCTGCTTCATCGCCTTCTTGATTACTCCCCAGGTAGGAAGACGGAACTCTTTCCACTCGGTTACCAGAATCAACGCATCCGCATCAAGAGCCGCATCATACATATCGTGCGCATAATAAACCGACTCTCCTATCCGGCGGCGGGACTCATCCATAGCAGCAGGATCGTATGCGCGGACATTGCAACCCGACTGTTTCAATTTCTCAATAAGTACCAAAGCCGGAGCCTCACGCATATCGTCCGTACCGGGCTTGAATGCAAGTCCCCACAAAGCCACTGTTTTGCCTTTCAAATCTCCATTGAATACTTTTACCAGTTTCTCGAACAAAATGCCTTTCTGATTCTCGTTCACATCTTCCACCGCTTTCAACACCTGCATGGAATAACCATTCTGCTCGGCAGTCTTAATCAACGCCTTCACATCTTTCGGGAAACAAGATCCACCATAACCGCATCCCGGATACAAGAACTTACGCCCGATACGACTGTCGGAACCTATTCCGTCACGTACCATATTTACATCAGCTCCCACCAGTTCGCACAAGTTGGCAATATCGTTCATAAAGCTGATACGGGTGGCCAACATGGAGTTTGCCGCATACTTGGTCATCTCGGCAGAAGGAATATCCATGAAGATAACGCGGAAGTTAACCAGCATGAAAGGTTTATAAAGCTTGGTCATCAGTTTTTTAGCCCTTTCCGACTCTACGCCCACTACCACACGGTCCGGACTCATAAAGTCATCGATAGCATTACCTTCTTTCAAGAATTCCGGATTAGAAGCCACATCGAAATCTATCGACTCCCCTCTTTTCTCCAATTCCTCCCGGATAGCCGCTTTTACTTTCCGGCCGTACCCACGGGCACCGTACTCTTGGTCACGACCAAGGTGTATTTCTTCATATTAGCACCAATCGTCTTGGCAACTTCAAGCACATAACGCAAATCGGCACTTCCGTCTTCATCGGGAGGAGTGCCCACAGCACTGAACACAATATCCACATTGTCCAGACAACTCTCTAAAGAGGTGGTGAAATGAAGACGTCCAGCCTTTACATTACGCAAGACCATATCTTCCAATCCCGGTTCATAAATAGGAATAATACCCTGTTGCAGATTAGCAATCTTATCCGCATTTACATCTACACAAGTTACGTCTACGCCAGTTTCGGCAAAACATGTTCCGGTAACAAGTCCTACATACCCGGTTCCTACAATCGCTATATTCATTTTATTTAATTCGTTAGTCTAACTTTTTCGCTGCAAAATTACAATAAATTATGAGTGAGTTGTTATTTTCTTCCATAAAAGTTGCGCTGAAACGGAATAAAAATGCTAATTTTGCGATATGATTGAATTGGCTAGACATATAGAAATTCTGTTACTGGAAAATGACTGTGTGATTATTCCAGACTTTGGCGGTTTTATAGCGCACTATCAACCGGCACGGTATATCAAGGAAGAAAATCTTTATCTTCCCCCTGTACGTACTATTGGTTTCAATCCCCAATTGACTATAAACGATGGTTTATTAGTTCAATCGTATATGCAAGCCCATCACACCGATTTTCCTGATGCCACACGCATGATAGAAGAAGAGGTAGCCGGATTGAAAGAACAACTATACCAAAATGGATGTACAGAAATGCATGGCATAGGGGTCTTACATTATAATATTCATAGCACATACGAGTTCCATCCCAATGAGGACGGTGCATTATCACCTACCCTATACGGCTTAGTTCGTTTTCCATCAACAGATAGAATATCTTACTTCAACAACATCTGCAGCAACCAGAGAATTACTTCCCCGACAAGAAAAAAGGAAGAGAACTGTACGTTTCAAACGTCAGTGGATAGGAAATGCAGTAGCTGTGGCTATAGCTGTAGTCTTATTTTTCTTCTTGTCTGTTCCGGTAGAGAACACATATGTGGACAAAGGTAATTATGCTTCTTTAGGTACGGATGGTCTGTTTGACGCCATTCGTTCCCAATCTTTGGCAACGACCTTGGTAACCGTTCCTTCCAGACCGCAGCAACCCAAGAAGACGAATATCAAAAATAATCAAAACACGTTGAAACCTGTAACTGTAAAAGTAGAAAAGGTAGGAAAAGCACAAGAAGCAGTGCCCAAGAATACTGTTGCAGCAAAATTGAACAGCACAGAACAGCCAGTTGCCAAGCCTGTTACTGTAAGTAAACCTGCCCTTGAGAAGAAAGAAACAGCAACACCTTCGAGCAGTAAAAAAAATAAGTATTATATCATCGTATCCAGTTTACCGACAGCCAATGACGCACAGCAAGTACTTAATGAGTACAAGCAAAAAGGATACAAGGAGGTAACAATCATAGAAGGTAACGGACGTTATCGCCTGTCTTTGTGCAACTTTGCAGATAAAGCCGCTGCTTATAAAAAATTAAATGAACTGAAACAAAATGATGCATTCAAGAATGCATGGATATTGAGTTCCAAATAAACAAGATTATTTTTTATGAAAAGAGTTTTGTGTCCCAAATGTGACAACTATATAACTTTTGATGAAACCAAATATACAGAAGGCCAGTCGTTGGTCTTTGTATGCGACCATTGTAAAAAACAATTCAGTATCCGTATCGGAAAATCCAAACTGAAAGCAACCCGTAAAGAAGAAATATTGGACGAACAAGCCAATAAAGAGGATTTTGGAAGTATCGTGGTAGTAGAAAATGTATTCGGATACAAACAAGTATTACCCCTGATGGAAGGTGACAACCTGATAGGACGCAGAAGCAAAGGCACTGAAGTGGACATTCCCATCGAAACATCAGATCCGAGCATGGACAGAAGGCATTGTATCATTAATGTGAAACGCAACAAACAAGGGGAAGTCATTTATACCCTGCGTGATAATGACAGCATTACAGGAACATTTCTGATGAACGAGATTTTGGGGAACAAGGACCGGATACGGATCGAGGAAGGCGCTATCATCACATTAGGTGCGACTACGTTGATTCTGCGTGCCACCGAGAAGTAAGACAATGAGACGTATTATCTTAATCACAGGAGGCCAACGTTCGGGAAAAAGTTCATACGCGGAGAAATTGGCATTAAGCTTATCACCCACTCCCGTTTATATAGCTACTTCCCGTATTTGGGATGAAGAATTCCGCCAACGCGTTATCAAACATCAAGAAAGGCGCGGACCGGAATGGACGAATATAGAAGAAGAAAAAGAACTGAGCCGCCATCAAGTAAAGGATAATGTAGTATTGATTGACTGTGTCACCTTATGGTGTACCAACTTTTTCTTTGATTTGGATGCGGATGTAGAGGCTGCATTGCAGGCTGTCAAACAGGAGTTTGATAATTTTATCCGGCAAGATGCCACTTTTATTTTCGTAACCAATGAAATAGGTTCCGGAGCAGTATCCGAAAACGCCATCCAACGCCGCTTTACAGATTTACAGGGCTGGATGAATCAATATATAGCTTCAAAAGCAGACCAAGTATATTTGATGGTATCGGGAATTCCTGTTCCTATAAAATAATAAATACAATGAAAAACTTTCATATTGAGTATCCCGATGAAGGTCTTCGGGAGGCATTGATAGACAAAATCAACAATTTGACAAAGCCCAAAGGTTCATTGGGCGTTCTGGAAGACCTTGCATTGCAAATCGGATTAATCCAACAAACCCTCTCCCCTACATTAAGCCATCCGCACAACGTACTTTTTGCAGCCGATCATGGTATAGTAGAAGAAGGGGTAAGCAAGTCTCCCAAAGAAATCACTTGGCAACAACTAAGTAATTTTTTACATGGAGGTGCCGGAGTTAATTTTTTATGCCGCCAACATGGTTTTAAGCTTGTATTAGTAGACTCAGGAGTCGATTACGATCTTCCTTACGAGAAAGGCATTATCAACTGTAGCGTAGGACGTGGCACGCACAGTTTTCTAAAAGGTCCTGCAATGAGTATGGAAGAAATGGAATTATGCCTGGAACGTGGAGCAAAGATAACGGATATGATTCATGCTGACGGCTGCAATGTGGTCAGTTTTGGCGAAATGGGTATTGGCAACACCTCCCCTTCCTCTGTCTGGATGCATTTGCTGACAGGTATTTCATTAGAGCAATGTGTAGGTGCGGGAAGCGGACTGGATTCAGAAGCATCCGCCATAAATACAATGTATTGAAACAATCGGTTGACCATTATGCCGGTGACGGTTCTGCAAAAGATATCATCGCCTGGTTCGGAGGATATGAAATGGTTATGGCAATAGGCGGCATGCTCCGGGCGGCAGAATTAAGAATGATTATTCTGGTAGACGGCTTCATCATGACCAACTGCATACTGGCCGCCTCAAAACTTCATCCGGAAGTTTTGTCGTATGCCATATTCGGACATCAGGGAGATGAAACCGGTCATAAACTAGTATTGGACGCCATGAAAGTACGCCCTTTATTAAATTTAGGTCTGCGCTTGGGAGAAGGAACAGGAGCGATATGCGCTTATCCCATCGTTGTTTCCTCTGTAAACATGATGAATGAGATGGACAATTTCGCCCATGCTCCATCACTAAATATTTTTAACCATGAAACTGCTTGCCTCCCTCATTTTTTTCACACGCCTTCCGTTTTGGAAATAGCTGACGTACCACCTGTTTACTTTAAACGAGTAGTGGACTACTGGCCTTTGTTGGATGGCTGACAGGAGGTATCATGCAGGCACTCTATGGATCACAGCAGAATTTCTGCCTGTACAAATAGCTGTGCTCATGGCGTTGGCTGCCCGGTTATTAGTAACAGGTGCTTTACACGAAGATGGATTGGCAGACTTCTGCGATGGCTTCGGGGGCGGTACATCACGTGACAAGATTCTGTCCATCATGAAGGATTCACATATCGGCACATACGGAGTGCTCGGATTATTATTCTATTATGGATTGATGTGGAATATACTCACCACACTTTCTGTACCCTTGGCATGTGCGGCCATATTAAGCGGAGATGCCTGGAGCAAGTTTTGTGCCGCACAAATCATCAACACGCTTCCATACGCCCGTAAAGAAGAAGAATCGAAAGCAAAAGTCATATATGACCGTATGAGCCAGGTGTTTTATTATCCGCTTTTATGGCCGGAGCCCTACCTATGCTTTTATTACTGGATAAAGGATACTGGTGGGCAGCCATCGCTCCTGCTATGATGTTCATCCTTTTAATGTCACTCATGCGCAGACGCCTGCAAGGATATACCGGTGATTGTTGCGGAGCGACTTTCCTATTATGTGAGTTTTCTTTTTATCTGACTATAAACTTAATCTATACAAATCTATGGTAATATACTTCATGCGTCATACTGCTGTTGATGTTCCGCAAGGCGTTTGTTACGGACAGACGGATGTACCCTTAAAGCCGACTTTTGAAATGGAGGCAACTCAAACGGCAGCCCATTTACAAGGCTTATCTTTTGATAAGGTTTATACCAGCCCGTTAACCCGTTGTGTACGCCTGGCTACCTTTTGCGGCTACCCGGATGCAGAACGGGACGACCGCCTAAAGGAACTAAATTTCGGAGATTGGGAAATGCATCGGTTCGATGAAATTGCCGACGCTAATCTGGAAAGATGGTATGCAGATTATCTGCATGTAAAAGCGACCAATGGAGAGTCCTTTGAAGATCAATACCGGCGTGTTGCCGATTTTCTAGACGAACTTCGCCAAAACCGTATGAACAAGTCGCGATCTTTGCTCATGGCGGCATTTTACTGAACGCACAGATTTATGCAGGTATCATTAAACCCGAAGAGGCGTTTGGCGCACTCACTCCTTATGGAGGAATTGTCAAGATAGAGTTATCATGATGTAAGAACATATCGCTTATTTATTTGTTCTATTCATAAAGACAAATAAATATGCTTACTCATTTCTTGGATTTATTAGCAGCTGTTATAAGTGTGACAAGCCTTTTGATTGTCACATACGGAGCGTTGATAGGTATCATCTCTTTTTTGAAGAATGAAATACGACGTTTTACCGGAGGGTATTCCATTACCAATATACGAAAATTAAGAGCTACATTCGGAACTTATCTGCTTCTTGGCTTAGAATTTCTGATAGCTTCGGATATTTTGAAAACAGTATTGGAGCCCACTTTGAATGAATTGGCCCTATTGGGAGGTATTGTTGTTTTAAGAACCATCCTATCCGTATTCCTCAATAAAGAGATAAAAGAATTGGAAAGTGAAGAAAATAAAAAGCACTGAAAAACTAATCATTTATACATATTGGCTTTTTAAGTTGCACACACATTGCATACTTTCATATTTTTGTCGATGAAAGAAACATCTTGATTTACTTACTAAATAATAGAAGAATATCATTTATTGTTTTCAAGGTTCTCTCCGATTTGTTGGAGCAGTCTAAAAGCTCCAGCCATCTTATAGTTACCCAAACATTGTTTAGCCTGCATGATGCAACTTTCAACAGTAAGTTTCAAATTTGGTGTGAAAGCGAATTTATTTATCTGCATTTCCTTAGGAAGTTCATTGGCATGATTATTGAGCCATACGATCATTTCATTTAATTTCTCTTCGGAATAAGATTTCTTTTTCACCATGATACATAAATTCATGTCAACTGTGTACAAAAATAAAAGAACATATAATTCACGCGCTATCTTTTAACAAAAATATTGTTGAAATAAAACCGCTCCCACTTATCACAAGCCGGAACGGTTCAGATAGTTACGTTTTGACAATCTACTTTATTCTTCAAGAACAAAACAATGACGAATTTGTTCAAAAGGATTTGCCTATTTCTAAAAATATTTTTTGTCACATTATTGCGTATTACAATAGATCCCCAAAACAAGGAGTAATTTTTGTTATGAGATTGGCTTCTACCCCACAATACAAGGCAAAAATACATAAAATTCTATTTTCTTCAGTTGATTGTGTAATCCAATTGGGAAATTGTATTTAAACAAATACCCCGACTCATCACGAGCCGGGGCAGTCCAATTTATAAATTTAAAGTCTTATGATGAAGATTGTCTGTTGCGCCAATGTTTTACTATCAGCACAACGACAAACAAAACAGTTACACAAACACAGGTAAAGTCTTTTTGTTTAAGCAAAGTGGATTCTTTTTTATCCTTTATGATTCTGACCGTTTTTCCTCATGGATATCGGAAGTGGTTTCCTTGTCGGCTTTCACCTCCGTACAGTCTTTGGTTGTAGTTTCCTTCTTTCTATTCTTGCTGAAATCACCTTCTACGTGACCGTCAGCCAGTAACAAAACTTTCCTGGTCGGGCTGTCAGACGGTTTTCTTGTACCATAAATCCGAAAATTAATCACGTAGTTGCCATTGGTTGCAATCAGTTCATTCAAAGAGATGATAGAGCCATATACGATGTTGACCGACTTACGAGTGCTGTCCTTTCTACACTCTTGGCAGTACACTGGACTATACGCTTTTCCAACCAGTCAACCTGCTTCCGCTCGTTCTCATTCTCCACCGAATCGGCAGACGCATTCTCCTTCCGTGCGTTTTGCGGTTTACACAGAATATGAATCCCAGCGGACAGCTTCCAATCCCTTAAAGCCCCAGTTATAGCCAACCAGTCATTTAATTCCATTCTGCCTATTGTTTATCTGATTGATTATAAAATACACACTTAAAAATCCTATCCGCTTGCACCATCGCTGCCAAAACACTAAAATCCATTGTCACGATATGTCAATAAAAAAGACTCTGCAAAATAAGAATAAAAAACGATTTACCAAAGAAGAATATAAATATATTGAATCGGTCTGGAATGTAAAAAATTATATTACAGGCCAGCATCATTTTTTAGTTAATTTTGCACCAATTATTTAATAAATATCTGATAACATTAGTTTAAAAAGCGTTATGTTCGTCTTGTAAATCGGGATATATGGATTCTCCAAATGAGAAGGGATAGTATGATTTTTCTTACATCATAAAGTAAATCTGACGGCATCACACCTCATATCGGCGAGAACGGTAATTGGTGGATAGGTATGACTGATACAAAAATAAAGGCGCAAGGAGCCAAAGGGGACCGATGCCATTGCCCCCAAGTTCAAATCAACGCCACGACAAATGAATGGGAAATCTCAACGGATGGCGGCAAAAACTGGAAATCGACAGGGATTAAGGCGACCGGGAGAAAGGCGACAGAGGTGATGCGGTATTTGCGGAAAACGGAGTGGACTACACAAGTGATCCTGATAATGTCATATTCACTCTGGCTGACGGAAAGACCAAGCTGACCGTACCACGTACCAAAATATTATCTGTCAAGTTCAAGGATGGTTGCGATATTTTCTCGGTAACTTCCGTTAGTAATACAATTGATATTGAATTTATTGGTTTGACAACAGAAAATTATAAGGCTTTGGTTGCGGAATTGAGAAGCGAGGACGGTACTACAGATATAGAGATTGTGCCCCGTGCTGAAAATAAGGATGTGGAAATTAAGGAACCTGTATTTACGGATGGGAAATGTACCGGAACGACAGTCAAAATCAACAAGAAAGGAATAAGTGGAGAAAAGGCCGTTCTGAAAGTGACTCTTATAGATAACAACGGGCAGGAAATTTCAGTTTCCCGTATCGTGAAATTCTTTGGTGCGGGTGCTCTTGATGAAGCCGCCCAGAACGGAGGTAGCTTTATATTGTCTGATGACATTATTCTGGAGAAACCGGTTGAGGTGGCAAAAGGGAAGGAACTTGTATTGGATCTAAACGGTAAAACCATCTCTAATTTCTGAACGGATAAGCATCCGCGTGCATATATCCCTGGTTGATTACCTCATTGACCAAGATACGGAGCTGTTTCATGTGCTTGGCTATCGTATTGTCCGCATTGCCCTTTTCCCTTAAGTATTGCTCAAAATCACGAAGGAATGTATAGGTAATATCCTTGAAGTCCAATCCGGAACGGAAGTCATTCAAGACCGCCAGTGTAGAGTGCAGGTTGTCCTTGGTGGACTGCTTCTTGTCCGAATTGTCAATGGCTGATTTGGCGAAAGTGGAGAAGCTGATATTCACGGCACTTTTCTTCTTGACAGCATCCTTCAGCAGTGAGAGTGTGGCAGGTATTCCGCGCTTCCAATACCCCAATTCTATGCCTTGCAGATACAGGATGTATTCATAGAGCATTGCGTTGAGTTCGTTAGATTGGTGGTGGTTAATGACTTGTGCCCCCTCACGGCTCCAGCACTCCGGTTTGAGGTAAACATTGGTCTTCAGGTAGATTTTCCTTTGGTTCAAATAGGCTTCAACCTATACAAGAGCCGTGCCCTGCCTGTTAAGTGTGTTCTGGCGGTTATATACAAGACGGTATCTGATTTTATCCATTTTTCCGCAAAGGTGCGAAAAGATTAATGGAAGAAGGTATCAATGTGGAACATTTCCACATCATCCCACACTATATGAGGATTTTTTCCATTTCACATATAATTAGTAAAATATTAACCAACTGATAATCAGATTAGTTATTCTTTTGGCATAAAAATTGTCCTATCATTATCGTAAAACAATAACCATTAAAAATATAAGATTATGAAAAAATCTTTTGTTGCAGTAGCATTGGTAATAGGATTAGGAACAACAGTGGCATTTGCCGAAAATTTGACCTCAGGTGTTGAAACAGTCATGGCAGTAAATGACTTCACCCCTATTGAAGTGAAAGACCTTCCGGCAGCGGTAACGGAAGCAATCGCCAAAAATTTTGCGGAATCAACCGTCAAGGAAGCGGCAGAGGATGGCAGCAAGACCTATCAGGTTGTTCTGACAGACAAGGAAGGAACTGAAAGTACGGTGTTCTTCAATGAAAAAGGTGAAATACTGAAATAATATATTTTGCGTCTCTTTGAATAAAGAATGAAGGTGTGTCGTAATACACGATGCGCCTTCTTTTTTTTCATTGACTATAAAAATCGACTCATTTTTTTAAGCTGCGATATTTTGAGGATTTCTTTGATTTATGCGTTCTCAACATCTAAATAGAACAACTGTAAGCTCATAAAACGGTCTAATCAGCCAATCCATACCTTCTTTAGTCATTTTTGCACACATCTTTTTTATATTGAAGGCAATGGCAAAGAAGGCAAAGTCCATGAAGACCTTATCCTTTCCAAAATGGCGGAAACGTTTGTAATTCATATTGTTTTTCATTTGTCCGAACACGGCTTCCGGTTCTATGCATCTCTGTCCTCTGTGTTTCAGCCCTTCCTCTGAGCAGAGCAACTCTTTGGCTTTTTGCTTGTATTTTCTGAGTCTGTGATTCAACTCTATCGTTCTGTTCCCCTTTGCTTTAAAACATCGGCATCTTAGCGGACAGCCTTCACATCTGATGGCTCTGTACCTGGCTTTTTCGCTGACATATCCGGATGCTGTTTTCACATGTCTAGTCCCTATCCTTTGCATCTTCTGTCCCATGGGCAGATACAAAAGTCTTGTTCTTCATTGTAGTAGAAGTTTTCGGCCTTGAACGGGTCCGGTTTGAATCTCGGCCGCTGTTCCATGTGGAAGTAGTTGTACTTGACGTAGGCTTCCATACCGTTTTCTGACATGAAGCGGTAATTCTCCTCAGAACCGTAGCCGGAATCGGCAACCACCGTATGGGCCAGCCTGTCATATCTGCTTGAGAAGGATTGCAGGAAAGGTATCAGGGTCAGTGTATCCGTAGGTTCGGGAAGAGTGCAAGTCGGTAATGAACTGGTTCCCGTGCCGATCTGGAGGTTGTAACCGGGCTTTGTCTGGCCGTTACGCATGGCATCCTCCTTCATTCTCATGAAAGTAGCGTCATTGTCCGTTTTGGAATAGGAATTCCTGTCCTGCAGCGTGTCCAGACGGTTGTCGTATTCCTGTAGCTTGTCCCTGTGCTCTTCCAACT
>ENA-OQHP01000551-OQHP01000551.1-human-gut-metagenome-genome-assembly--contig:-NODE-551-length-12048-cov-3.411207_pt1 | contig 12048 bp, 14 predicted proteins | sample MGYA00242563_ERZ504717 | MGnify/ENA primary metagenome ERZ504717 (study PRJEB26092, sample SAMD00036212) | human gut metagenome | host: Homo sapiens | study: EMG produced TPA metagenomics assembly of...
CCTATTAATTCTTCTCCCTGTTCGGGCTTGTTTTCTTGTTTCAGCTTATAGCAGAGTTTATAAATCCAAGCTAGGACGAAGACAAAAAAGCTGCCGCTTATCACGGCGCCAGGTAATGTAAGACAATGTAGGGAGGCTGGCATAAATACATGAACCAACCGAAACCCATGCAGAAATGAATCAGTCCTTTGAAGGAGAGTACGCTGCTCATGTCTATATCGGCGTTGCATCGGCATTAACGTCTATGTCGGTGTCCATACTGCCGAAAAAGATGGATAAGATGAATTGCAGAAGAAAGATTCCCGTACTTACTAATGCAGCGAAAAAATATACGTTAGCTTCCATATATTTTGTGTTTATCTGTTTTTCAATTCACAAAATAAAGCAATTAATCCGAAAAAGCAAGAAGATAAGGGAAGAAATGTAGCTGTGTATGTACAGCTTTCGACGTTTTTTATCCGTCCGGCGGAAAGTTTTCCTAATTATGGGCATGTCTTTAAAAGGTTACGGGCAATCATTCTTGCGAACTATGCCCGTAGCTTTTATAGGTTGTTCTGCCTTGTATGTCCTGTTATAGGGAAATCAATGCCAGCGCTTTGTTTTCGGCGGCTTCCATAATCTCCCGTTCACCGGGGCCTTTGTCGTTGATGCCGCACAAGTGCAGGATACCATGAATAATCACCCGGTGAAGCTCGCGGTCGTAGGGTTGCTCAAATTGTTCTGCATTGCTGCGGACAGTATCCAAGCTGATGAATAAGTCGCCGGAAATACGGTCGCCTTCACAATAGTCGAAAGTGATGATATCCGTGTAATAATCATGTTGCAGATACTGTCGGTTCACTTCCAGAATTTTATCGTCCGAACAGAAGATGTAGGCGATTTCTCCCACTCTTTTTCCATAGCAGGCGGCTACTTCTTTAATCCATCCGGTGGTTTTTTTCTTTTTGATATCGGGCATTTTTACCCCTTCGGTTTGATAACTTATCATAGGCTGATTATTTTTTTATAATGTACAAAGATAAGGAAAGTATTTCAGCCGAAGAAAAGATAACAGATAAGAATAGCTGCAATGACCCCTGCCGCATCGGCTAGCAGTCCGCAAGGAACGGCGTGGCGTGTCCTCACTATTCCTACGCTGCCGAAATATACCGCCAGAATATAAAAGGTGGTGTCTGTGGAGCCTTGGAAGATACAGGACAGTCGGCCTACAAAGGAATCGGGACCGTATGTGGTCATGGCATCTACCATCAACCCTCGTGCCCCGCTTCCGCTCAAAGGTTTCATCAGCGCCGTAGGGAGCGCTCCTACGAAATCACTGTCGATACCGCATAGCTTTACGGCGTTGCCGATACCGTCAATCAAATAGTCCATCGCACCCGATGCGCGGAAGACTCCGATACCTACCAGTATGGCTACCAGATAAGGAATGATGCGCACGGCGGTGCTGAATCCTTCTTTGGCCCCTTCGACAAAGGAGTCATAGACATTGATTCTTTTTCTGATCCCTGCCACAATAAAGCCGATGATGATAAGGAATAGGAAAACATTGGCGAAAGTGGTGGAGTAAATATCTATCTGATCTCGTGACAAGGTATTGAAGAAATAAATAATTCCTGCTACCAGCAAACTCATTCCTCCTAAAAAGAGGAGGATAGTGCGGTTAAACAGATTGATTCTCTGATAAATACTTACTGCTACAATGCCTGCCAAAGTGGAGAAGAAGGTTGCCAGCAGGATGGGTACAAATATATCTGTAGGTTGGGTTGCTCCCAGCTGTGCACGATATACCATGATGCTGATAGGAATCAGTGTAAGCCCTGATGTATTCAGTACCAGAAACATGATCATGGGATTGCTGGCAGTATCTTTCTTGGGGTTCAATTCTTGCAGGCCCTCCATTGCTTTCAGTCCTAAGGGAGTGGCGGCATTATCCAGCCCCAGCATATTGGCCGCCAGGTTCATAAAGATACTGCCTGTTACTGGATGTCCTTTGGGAATATCGGGAAAAAGTTTGCTGAACAGAGGTCCCAGCAATCGGGAAAACAGAGTGATGACTCCGCCTGTTCACCTATTCTCATGATACCCAGCCAAAGAGAAAGGACACCGGTCAGTCCCAATGAAATCTCAAAAGCGGTTTTGGAGGAATTGAAAGTAGAGTTGATAATTTCGGGAAACACTTGTGTGTCGCCAAGGAAAACGAGTCGCATCAACGCTACTACGAAGGCTATCAGAAAAAAGGCTATCCAAATGTAGTTCAGAACCATATCGCTAGTTTTATTAGTAATAACTCGGACAAAAGTAGTCAATTTATTCGTTTTTGAATTAGAAAAGATTCAATTCTCTTATTTTTATTTCCAATCTTTGTTTGAACACGATAGCAAATAGTATGAAATGATTTTAAGGGCAAACTACTCTCTCATTTGATTATTTCGATGAACGGGACGAGAAGGAAGCGTTTAAGCGATTCTCGTGAGTTTAAAGAATATCAAAAAGAGTAAAAAAGACGTTTGGTAGTTTGCTATTTGTCGGGTATATAAAGAAAAATGTTTTTTATGGATTTAAATATGCTTTGAAATGGATACTAATGAAATGTAAAATAACTCTTGGAATAAGTCTGTTCTAGAAGAAACGGATAATATAAGAATCGAAATAGTTAGGAAAAAGAGTTTTGTTGGTCGGATCTGATAATAAAAGGTTATATTTGTGCAAATATGCAGTGTGAATTCTGTAGTAGAAGGAAGGCATTGACGTAATAACAAGTAATAAGAGGGGGGAATATGTGGCCTACCATTGCTGATGTCAGCAAAATGGTTTCTGTGGGGGCTGGTGCAGAAAGAGAGATAGATGATATCTATTTTACCCGTTATGCCTGTTATTTGACTGCTCAAAACGGTGATGCGCGTAAACCGGCTATAGCTTTTGCTCAAAACTACTATGATGGTAAGCCGAGGAATCTATCCGGAACAATTGCCTGCAGGCGAAGATTTAAAGAAAGTGGAACGCCGTTTGAAATCAGAAGAAAAGAAAATAACTAAGAAATAATGAAGGAACCGCTTGAGGAGAAACTATAAATGAGCTGAAACGGTTTGCTCACTTTCACATGCTTCAGTAAATAATTCTTGTGATGTCTGGTTAGGCAAAATAGAGCTTTTAGCCATATACTCTTTATTATTGGCATAGATAAAGAGTACGCTTCCCCCTTTTATCGTATTGATAATAGGTTTGGTCAGTGCCTGTGGCAAAGCCGGACAACCGAAGCTTCGTCCCAGTCTGCCTGATTTGCAGACGGAAGGGTTGGCGTATGCGGCGCCATGAACTACGATGCACGTTCACGGGCCCGGTCATTGATTCCTTTTTCCAGCCCGTCCAATAAAAGGGAGTATCCGTTTCTGCCTTGATAAGTGTTTCCGGTAAGATAGAAGCCGAGGGAACTTTTATAAGAGCCGACTTCGTTGGAGAAAGAGGTAGCATAGTTCTCGCCGCTGTTTTTCCCATGAGAGACCACTGATGAGTATAGCATCTTTTTCTGTTCCATGTCAAAGACAAACAAACGTTTTTCGGTAGAGGATTTGGTGAAATCAATCAATGTCAGTATGGATTTGCTTTTTTGTTTAATCAAGTTGTATCCTGCCACAGCCTGTCGGAATGCCAGGAAATTGACCACCCCTCCCAATTGCATATCTTCGAATAATTGTTCGCCGTCCATTTTTTGAGGTGCAGGGACAGATGTAGCAACTTCTTTTCGGGTGTAGCCGTCCGGGTCGATACATTGCTCGACGGAAAGAGGAATAGGAACAGGAGTAAAAAAGCTTTCTGCATACGTATGGAAAAACTGGATAACGGGTGCAAAGTTACGCACATTTCTATTCCAAAACAAATATAATCGTCTCATTAACAGGTGCCCATTCGAAAATAAACTTGGCATGAGAGGTGGCATTTCTTACACACATATGTGAGCGGGGGATGGTACCCAACGTATAACTGTATTCTATGATCTGTTGCCGGTGCATTGGTGGGTACTCCGTGAATATAACCACCATTATTGAAACGGCTGGCGTAAGGTGCAAAACCACCGGTGGCGGCAGAACCGTCTTTTAGAAAAATCATCTTGGTCTTTTTCTCTTGCAGAACGAACATACCCAATGGAGTTTCTTGGGCGTATGGAGGACGATGTTGTCCTGTTGTAGCAGGATTCATGCTACGTATCAGCCAGTAGCCCCTTTCTTTCCGTTCCAAAGTAGTTATATTCTGATTATGGCGGTCTATAAAAATAGCTTTGTTGAACACTACGCTGTCGGGAATCAGTTTTATATATTTTGTCGGAGCATACCATTCGCCACCTATAAAGACAGGTTCTACTTTGGTGAACTTTCCTTCCTCACCTAGGTGACGGGTAAGAAGTCCATCCAGTCCGTAGCGTTCGGCAGTAAGGGTGTCATCTGTTAGGAAAAGAGGAATTCCCTGATAGCGTTCCACTCCCAATGTGTCGGCTATCCGTTTGTATGCATCCCTTTTAAAACTTTTCACTAAAGGCGCTTCTCCGTTCCGGTTTTTATAATTCTGTAAGATGCACCATTGTGCCGGCTTTTTTCGAATATTCTCCAACAATGCCAGCCGCTCCTTTATTTTCTCCCATTGGAAATGGCGGGTGGTGTCTTTATAAGGATAGGTATCCTTCAAAGTATGTTTATCATACAGCAGTTCCTTGTCAAGCCTGATGTCTTCGGGTTTGATATCTTTTTCTACAATCTCGGTGATGGCTTCTGTCACAGTATTGTGTACCTCTGTTATCACTTCCTTAATTTCGCTATTTGCTTTCGAGGTACACGAGCAGATTGTACAGAAACCGGTCAATAAATATATGAATTCTATTCTTTTCATCATAGACACAGGTTTGTGGCTTTCTTCTACAAATATAATTCTTTAAAAGGAATAAACATGCGTTTTTGTTTTTAAATGCAGTGAAAAATTCCTGTTTCTTTGAACAATCTCCTATTGCATACCTTATAAAGGACCGCTGGGAATAATCGTTTATCTTGGCTTGAGGTTTTACAGAAAAAAGAATCAACTTAAAAACAAGTATTATGGTGGAATCAACTAGAGTAAGAAGTAAAAGATTATCCTTTTCAGGTAAGAAGACACTGTCTTCCTTTATGCAAGTGAATATTGCCAGTCTGAGACAATCGGGAAAATTGCGTACCAGTGAGACGTATAGAGCTACACTGAACAGTTTTATGAAATTTATGGATGGCAAGGATGTTCTGTTGAGCAATATGGATGCCGAGTTGATGATGGGGTATGAAACTTATTTAAAGGAGCAGGGAGCAAGTATGAACACCGTTTCTTTTTATATGCGTATTTGCGTGCAACGTATAATCGTGCAGTAGATAAAGGGGTGATCAGACAGCGTTTTCCTTTTAAGCACGTCTATACGGGAGTGGAAAAAACGGTGAAGCGGGCCATTTCTTTTAAAGTAATCAGACAACTGAAGGAGATGGATTTAAGTCACTCTCAGTCAATGGAGTTTGCGCGTGATATGTTTATGTTCAGCTTTTATACCCGGGGAATGTCATTTGTGGACATGGCTTTTCTTAAAAAAACAGATTTAAATAATGGTATGCTGATTTATAGAAGAAAGAAAACCGGTCAGTTGCTTTCCATCAGATGGGAGAAATGCATGCAGGATATAGTGGATAAATATCCCGGAAACTATTCGACTTATCTTCTTCCTATTATAATTCATATCAGGAAAGATGAAAGATTGCAATATAAAAATTCAATTTGCTTGGTGAACAGAAGGCTAAAAGAAATAGGGAAAAAGTTGGGGCTTGTTCATCCTTTGACTATGTATGTGGCCCGCCATTCATGGGCCAGTGTTGCCAGAGGCAAACATATTCCTCTTTCTGTGATAAGTGAAGGGATGGGACATGATTCGGAAAAAACGACTTTGATTTATCTGGCAGCATTGGATACCACCGTGATAGACAAAGCGAATATGGTGGTGCTGAGGGAATTCTTGTGATAATAGGGTAAAGATATTGTTTCTTGTCAAAAAGAGGATATCATATCACAAGGTATCCTCCATTTGACGGGATCAGTGTGTCTAGTATTTTGCTTAATAAATGTGTGTTTGTTCTCTCTAAAGATGATAGCACTTTCTGATGTGGCTGAGTTGAATATGTTTGTTGCAAGGTCGGCACAGCCTATGATCTCTTTATTGTTATCTTTTGTCAGAAGATACCTTATAGTAAAGGAGAATCGGATTACAGATAGATTTTGAAACAATTGCCATAAACCATTATGCTGTTTTTGTCCACCTATTTGTTATGAAAAAATATCAGCTTCCAAATATTCAATATTTTTCCGTAATATGACAATTGTCATAGGTTTGTTTTTTTATGTGAATTATAGCTGATACAACTATTTTTTAATAGACAAACTTGAATAAAAGAAAAGGCAAAGTTTACTTGGGTTTTATTCTTTGATTTTGGAGATAATCCTCTTATTACAAGAACTTTATAGAAAAAATACTAAGTTGGAATATTATATATCTCTTATTAAGAGATATATATTTTGTCGCAAATTTAAGCAAAGTTTTGAGAATTAGAACAATTTAGCAAGGAAATTTAATAATTGATTCAAAAAAACGTTTTCTGAATACATGATTTAGTCTTTCAAAGTATTCTTGTGTGAATGTATTTTGTTGATTTATAATGTGTTATATATCTCTTATATATCTCTTAATAAGAGATCTATCGTATAACTGATGACACGCCATATAATAATGTATGGTTGTGAAGATGTTAAAGCGAAGATTAAAAGTAAATAAAAATATGGACTATCTATTCTTGAGACGACACAGACGGACTGCTACTTCGAATAGGCAGAAAAGCCTGCTTCTTAAGGCTGCTGAACGCCAGTGGGAACTACAGTTCGCCAATAAGGGAACTGAAGGGAGAAAGGTGGATTGTGCCCTATATAAATGTATATTGTATAACCTTGAAATAAAGCAAGTTTTTTTGGATTCGGAGCTTTCTTTGAAAAAGTTTAGCGTTATGATAGACACCAACCAAACTTACCTGTCGAATGTGGTAAACAAGTATTTCAACTGCAATTTGAAGGAGTTGCTGAATACTTACCGTGTGGAATATGCCAAAGAGTTACTCCATGCTGGGAAATGTTCATTAGAAGAACTCCCACAGCGATGTGGCTTTGCCTCTAGAAGTGCTTTTTATGCCTCTTTTAGTAAATAGTCGGAATGTCTCCTTTGCGCTTTCTAGCTCGAGAACAGAATAATTCGCTCTTAGAATCAATGATTTATGTATAATCAATTTTAGTTTTTTAAATTTATAAATTTAAGTTTTTCTATTATGAACAAAAAGTTTTTAAGTGCAATCCTGTTTGGTGCTTGATGGTTACCTCGACAGGAACATTTGTATCTTGTAAGGACTATGATGATGACATCGACAGCTTGAACGAGAAAGTGGACAAGCTGACTAAAGATTTGTCTGAATTACAGGCCGCAGCTGGAAAATATGTCACAGCTGTCAAGTATGATGCGGCAACAGGTAAGTTGACTGTTACCGGCGGTAACGGTGAAACTTTCCAACTTCCGATGCCTGCTGAACTTCCCACTTACTCTTTGAAAGTTGTAGATGGTAAGATACAGTTGTTAGATGGTGACAAGGTCGTTTCTGAAGCACCCCTGCCTACAACTGATGCTCCTGCGGCATTTGATCCTACTTTGTTGAAGTGGAACAATGGCTATCTGTATTATGGAGATGTAAAAATCTCAGGTGTAGAGAAACCTCAAAGCGTTGGTTCTATTACAGAAGTGAAAGATGAAGAAACTGGTGAGGTGATTGGCTATGTCATTGAACTAGATGGAAAATCTGCTACATTCTCTTTGGTTGCTGATTTGAAGGCGTTAGTATTCCAACCTGCATTCTATTATCACGGTATTGAAGCAATGGAAGCTATTGGTCTTAATTATAAAACCTTGACAGTAGCTAAAGTAGATGCAGATGGAAATTATGATAAGGATGCTCCTGTTGTAGGTGAAGCAACTACAATGATTCCGGACTTGGTAGCTGATTATCATGTAAATCCTACCGTAGCAAAAGTTCCAGGTGATGTAAAAGCATATACTTTCTTGCGTTATGACAAGAATTATACTCGTTCTGCTGCGACAGCTCCGAAAGTAGTAAAAACTAATGTTACAAACGGTAAGGCCCCCAAGTATATTGACTGTAAATGCTCATTTTACAGATGCTGATATTAAGAACATTGAAAATGATGAGCAAGTAACTGTATTAGCTTTGCAAGTAAGTAAGGGGGATACCGTTGTTACTTCTGATTATGCTGCTGTTAAGGCTGCTTATTACAAGGACTTGGTATTGGCAGCTGTAGATAGTATTCATGCAAATGACCGCCACTTGTTTACAACTGCTGCTGACGCTATTGCTGATAATGAACATGTTTGCAAGATTGTCTGGAACAGCAATGGTATCGATATTGCTCGTTTGGTCAATACTCACAGAACTAATATAGATAAAGAAGGTACACATTCAAAATGGGATGTTCGTGCTGCTGATGGTACTGTAGAAAAATATGGTTTCAAATATTCTTACGAATTAGTTGGTTATCATAAAGGTAATAACGAAACTTCAGAAAGTGCTCATGCTGCATTGAAGGGTTCTGTTATTCGTCCTCAGATGACAAGTGGTGGTAAGCAGCAACCTTGGGGATTTACTCAGAATAAAGCTACAAAAGATCGTGAACCGTTGGTTCGTGTTATCTTGACTGATACTATTAGCGGAAAAATAGCTTCTGTTGGTTATTTAAAATTCAAGATTACCGATACTGCTAATCAGAATGAAGTTGTATTGACCCCGAATTTCCCATTTGCCAATGGTTATACTGTTGATTGTACAGAAACAGAGACTAAACTTGGTTTGTCATGGCATCAAGTTGAAGAACAGATTCTGGCTCAATTGGAAGAAATTGGTATTTCTAAGGATGAATTCCATAAGAATTTCAAATTGGATGGTGCTGTAGAAGACGTAGAGCAACAAGCTTTGGTAAATGCTACTCAGTATGATGGAATTACTGTTGATTCTAAGGCTGTTACTACTCCGGTTGGTGTGGTTTCACAGACTAATTGGGATCCGGCGGATGAAATGACTGAAGTTTTGACTTGGGTAGTTAAGAATAATCAGGCATATCACATCTTTAAGGCTGGTGCTAAGAGTCTTGCAGTAAATGTACGTTATAGCTATGAAGTATCTGAAGGTGTATATCAATATGTATATGTTACTTTCACTTGGACTCCTAGTCCTTTGAACTTACTCCTAATGGTACCATTGAAAACTCTGCTAAGATTGATAAATATTGGTATGAAAAGAACGGTGCTGTAGCAGGTTCTGGTTATTCAGATATCCATGCTAATGTTCATCAAGTTGTTAGCGATAACTCTAATGATTGTACATTTGATAGCGAAATCTTGAATACTTTCACTGGTAATGTGATTACCGTGACAAGTGACGCTACTTATCCTGCATTTGCTAATGATAAGTTGACTAAGGAAGTTGTATTTGCTAACCCTCAAGATCATTTGACTAAGAAGGGAACTGCTTATGTCGTGAATGGTGCTTCTGGTGCTCAATATGATATCACTGTATCTGCTGATGGAAAAACTCTACAAGCTACTAATAACGCTGTAACAAAAGCAGTTGTTGTTCTTGCTGGAACAGTGATGGAATATCAAGAAAATGATTTTGCAAAAGATATTTTGAACAATGCAGATCACAACTTGCTGGGACAAGACCAGACATTTACTGCTAAATTGCAAATTAATGCTGCTAACTGCGATTATGTAGATTATGCTTTGGGTAACAACGTATTCTATGCTAAATATTTGCGTCCTGTATCAGTAGATCCGTCAGATGTAGATGAATTAATTGATGCTACTAATGGTGCTTCTATTGCAGGCTTGACCTTGAATCTGATTGATTGGAGAGACAAGTATTTTGATAAAGCAGAAGATACTACTGGTGATGATGGTAAGAAATATAATTTCTATGGATTTTATGGCGTAACTAAAGTTGCTGCTGATATTGAAAACGCTACAACAACTTTGAATGGTGGAACATTAGGTTCTACTAAATTATCTTCTGTAACGAAGAATGTAAAATTGTATTTCGGTGAAGATAAATCTACAACCAATGTATTTACTGCTCTGAAGGTTGGCGATAATGGTAAATTCTATTATTACAATAATGGTACTACTTTAGGTAAGTTTACAATCCGCGTTCCGCTGGAAGTTACTTATAAGTGGGGTACTATCTATACCGAAGTTGATTTGAATATCAATAAGACTATTCAGAACTAATATTGTAATAACTTTGAGTTTAATTTAAATAAGGCCGGCCATTCATAGTGGCTGGCCTTTTTTAATAGGAGGAAAGAATGAAATGAAAAAACTGAAATTTATTTTATTGTTGACTGTTTTATTAACAACCTTTTCTTGTCAATCAGGAAAACAGAAGGTGCAAAGCAAAGAAGAGAAGAGTATTAATGAATTTGTAGCTCATCTAACGGAAGTTGATACGGTTTTGATAACAAACCTAATAAATCAATTTATGGAATATGCGAAAAATGGTCAGCTGGAATCTGCCGCAGCTATGCTTTATAAAGCCGATTCAGCAGATGTTTGGAATGAACCTATTCAATTGGATAACAATGAATTGCATCAAGTCGCAAAAATGCTGGAATCTTTTCCTGTATTAAGTTATAAGATAGATTATATAAAGTTCTATACTCCTGTTAAAAACGAGGTGAAGTGTAACGATTGTTATGCAGAAAGGAGAAAGTGGAACACCTATTGCAACTAGTAGTTGGTATTTTAAGCTGATGAATTATTTGGGTGGATGGCGGCTTTGTATGATGAATTAGCTAATGATCGATTTATATAAGCGAGTCGTGGGAAAAAGTGTCATTTAAAATTATTGAAGGGGGTGTTTGTTTAGGATATTTATGTGATTTTCAATACAAAAGATTATAGTTATAAATTGTAGCAGGGTCAAAATAGAACGGTTTCTCAGGCTTGTAGTCGAAAAGTTGACAGTTCAACCAGATAATCCGGACTGTCAGCTTCTTTTTTGTGTCCGGAGAGATTTCTTCTGTCCGGTAAGTTCCCTATGGATCCAGATAGCAGTGCATTTACCCATAGCAAGGATAACAGCATTACGATAATCTGTGAAAGTATTTCTTTCTTAATCATATTATACCTGTTCCTTTTCAAAAGTTACGAAAGAGTGATCGCATGAGTAAGAAAAATCTTACTCTGCTGTTTTGTAAGCCTTGTCCATGCTTTGTATCCGTCGTCTTGCACCGAATATCTTGTAACAGGAATGAAACTCCTTTGTCACGAAACCTTTAATAGAGTGTAACTCTCAAGAAACCTGACCCATCTACTTTTGCAGCAGATTTATAACGCATAAAAAAGTATATGAAAAAGGTTGTTAGAGCTGTGTCTCTTATGCTGCTGATGGCAGGTGTTTGTGGAAATGCATTTGCCGAGGAAAATGAAAACATTGTCCGGCAAGGCGCTATCCGCGGACGTGTGATAGACAATGGAAAACAAATTCTGCCGGGTGCTTCCATCTTTGTTGAAAATCTGAAAACCGGAGTAATCAGTGATGTGAACGGTTTTTATACGCTGCCCAATCTGAAACCCGGAACTTACACAGTTAAAGTAACCTACGTAGGTTATAGCCCCATTGAAATGAAAGTTACCGTCCCCGAAGGCAAGACTTTAGAAAAAGATATAGTGATGAATGAAGGGGTGGAACTGCAGGAAGTGCAGGTAAAGGGAGCTTTTCAAGGACAGAAGAAAGCAATCAATACACAAAAGAATAATCTGGGTATCACTAATGTTGTATCTGCCGACCAGGTAGGGAAATTTCCGACTCAAACATAGGTGATGCATTGAAACGTATCAGTGGCATCAATGTGCAATACGATCAAGGCGAGGCCCGTTTCGGACAG
>ENA-OQHP01000552-OQHP01000552.1-human-gut-metagenome-genome-assembly--contig:-NODE-552-length-12037-cov-1.870109_pt1 | contig 12037 bp, 15 predicted proteins | sample MGYA00242563_ERZ504717 | MGnify/ENA primary metagenome ERZ504717 (study PRJEB26092, sample SAMD00036212) | human gut metagenome | host: Homo sapiens | study: EMG produced TPA metagenomics assembly of...
CTCTAATACAGCTACGGTAGGCAAATATGGAGAAGTATGCTATAACAAGAGCTGAGGTGTGTAAATGATAGCTTTGTCTAAGTATAGTCCAGAGGAAATTGACCTATTGGAAAGAAAGATAGTATTTAAAGATACTGATATGAATAAATGGTATGATAAATAACATAAATAGTGCATTTACAGGGGGTTATATAAGTGGTGTTGATGAAGAACACTTGACCCGGAGGGATATTTGTCATTAAGACAAGCCCAGTTCCTTATTAACAAAATAACAAATTCAGAAAAATTAAAACTAAAATATAACGAAGAAGATAAGGATAAACCTATTTCTTATTCAATGTGGGTAGAGGCTTTTGAAAAATCGGCTAAAATAGCAAATTTAAAAGTTGCAAATCAAAGTGTGGTAGTTTATGCAACAAAAGAGCAATGCTCAAAATTAGGAGATAACTTTATACTTACCGATAAGGGATTATTAAAGACAGACGGAATAGATTTTTCTGCTTATTATGATTGTCAGATTAATGTTATAACAAGAGAAAAAGAGATTGCTGCTATTAAATCTATTGAAAATGATTGTCCGGTTATTGATAACTTAACTGTTGTAAAGGCCAATTCAAAGGGAATAGATGTTCAATTAAACGGAGCTACCAGATTTTTCAAAATCGAAAATAGTACATATAAAGAAGGGGACAAAGTTAAAATTTCATTTTTGAAAATGGAGCTTATGAAATTAAGTATATGTAATTTATAAAGGCACTTTTACATATTAATTATGTAAGAGGTGATTATATTGCGTAAAATTAATATAGGTATTTTAGGTGGGGATTACAGGTATAAAATATTAAAAAATCTTTTTGAAGCAGACGGACTTGATGTAAAAACTTTTGGAAATATACATATTGAAAATAATAGTAGTTCATTAGATGAAATGTTAGACAATACAGACTTGTTAATAGGGCCAATACCTTATACTAAGGATAAAAAGTACATAAATCTGTTTTGTGAAGATAAAATATCAATTTCGGAACTTTTATTAAAAATGAAAAGCAAAAAAATAACTTGCTTTGTCGCAGGAGTAATTGATGAGGAATTTAAAAATAAAGTTAAAAGTTGTGAAATTAAGGTATACGATTTTTTTGAAATAGAAACCGTTGCCGTAAAAAATGCAGTACCGACAGCCGAAGGTGCAATTATGACGGCTATGGAAGAAAGTGAAAAAACACTTTTCGGAAGTAATAATTTAATTCTGGGTTATGGACGATGTGGTAAGATACTTGCTCACACATTAAAGGGGCTAGGTGCTAATGTAAGTGTTTCTTACAGGAAACAGTTGGATTTAGCCTATATATCAGCCTATAATTATAATCCGGTTAAATTTGACGATGTAGAAAAAGTAATTGGTAAATATGATTTTATATTTAATACAATACCGGCCCTTGTGTTGAATAAAAAGGTTTTAAATTGTGTTTCTAAAAATGCTACTATAATTGATATAGCTCAAGCTCCGGGAGGAGTAGATTACAACTATGCAAGGAGTATTGGACTAAGAGCTTTGTACTGCCAGGGTTACCGGGGAGGATTGCACCTGTTACAGCAGCAGAAATTTTGAAAGAGGCTGTTGAAACAATCGTTGCAGAAATAGATATGCCATATCACAAAAATAGATAAAACCTCATAATATACAGGGGAGGTGATATGGTGGAATTGAAAGGAATTAATTTAGGATTGTGTATGTGCGGTTCTTTTTGCACTTATAAAAAATCCTTTGAGGCTATTGAGCGATTAAAGAAAATAGGTGTTAATATATATCCTGTAATGAGCAAAATTTCCTATACTACTGATACAAGATTTGGAAAGGCTCTTGAATTTAGAAAAAGACTTGAAGATATGACAGGAAACAAAATTATTGACTCCGTTTTTTCTGCTGAACCTATTGGGCCACAAAATTTTTTGGATATTATGCTTGTTGCACCTTGCACAGGTAACACAATGGCAAAATTAAATAATGGTATCACAGATGGTCCGGTTACAATGGCGTGTAAGGCACATTTAAGAAATAATAAACCTCTTGTACTTTGCCTTGCTACTAATGATGCCCTTGGTATAAATTTAAAAAATATAGGTGGATTGATGGTAAGAAAAAATATTTTCTTTGTACCTTTTGGACAGGATAATCCATCTAAAAAGCCTCTGTCTATGATTTCTGATTTTGAAAAGATAGAAGATACTTTGAAAAAGGCTTTAGAGTATGAACAAATACAACCTATACTAATTTAAGGATAGAAAAGGCTGTTGCAACGAAAACAACAGCTAGAGTTTTAATTATATTACATTAAATTTTTAAGCTACCAATTTTTTCTATACGACATTTCTATTACATCGCCTTTTTTTAAGAAATTTAGGTGGCTGAAATCCCATACCTACGCCGGCAGGTGTACCCATAGAAATTATAGTACCAGCTTTTAATGTAGTACCTTGAGATAGTTCACTTATAACATGAGGAATATCAAAAATAAGTAAACCTGTATTGCTATTTTGTCTAAGTTCTCCATTTATGTAAGATTGTATAGTAAGCACAGGGGGTCTATCAAATTCATCTTCTGTTATAATATCAGTCCCATAGGACAAAAACCGTCAAGACTTTTACCAAAATACCATTGTTTATGTCTGGTTTGAAGATTTCTTGCACTAACATCGTTTAAAATCGTGTAGCCAAAAACATAGTCAAAAGCATTTTCTTCTGAAACATTTTTGGCATCTTTTCCTATTATCACAGCTAATTCACATTCGTAATCCAAACTGTCTACTAATTCAGGATATGATGGAATATTACCTTCTGTAGCCACACATTCATTAGCTCTCTTTGAAAAATATACTGCGAAAGGTCTATCCCCACCAAAAGCTTCTTTTTTGTAACGAGCTGATTCTTCAGCATGAGCCATATAGTTGATGCCTAGACAAATTATGTCTTGTTTAGGATTAGGGATTGGGGCAAGAGTTTCAGTTTCTTCTACATTGATTTTATCAGAAACTAAATCTAATAATTCCTGTGTTGATTTATTAGAATCTATTAATTCATTCATAGAATTGAAAGGTAAGGTATAAACAAAATTGTCTTTTACTATACCAACTTTTACATTATTGTTGTGTTTAAAAGTTCTTAATCTCATTTTTTCACACTCCTTTCCTTGATTATATCACATTGGTAAACAAAGTTAAATAAAAAGTTTATACGAACAAATGTTTGACAAAGGTTAAAATATATTGTATAATGTTGATAAATCGAAGATATGTTCGAAAAAAGGAGGAGAGATATGAAAGAATATAAAAATTCAGCTAACAGAATTATTGTAGCATTATTGTCTGTAGTTGGCTTTGCTATTGCCTATGGAATATGCTGGCTTGTAAATGCTGAATTTAAACATATGTTTGCTATTACTATGCCTTTTGTTGTTGTAGCAGAAATTTCTTGGATTTATTTGGCATAAATTCAGACTTAGAAGAAAAACGAAGAAAAGAAAGGGCTATAGCCAGACAAAAAAAGAAAGAGTTTAGATTATGGAAATAATGTAATATATGGCTTTGCGGAAAAGGAAAGAGATAAATATTTTTTGTTCAAGGTTTCTTAATATAGGTAGAAAATGGTTTTTAGTTGACAAATCGGTTGTTCTGAATTAAAATCAATATGTAAATACTGATTTAGAGAAAGGAAACAGAAAAATGAAAATTGCTTTAATCAATGAAAACAGTCAGGCAGCAAAGAATGAATTAATCTTCAATACTTTAAAGAGCGTAGTTGAACCTATGGGTCACGAAGTATTTAACTATGGTATGTACTCTGCTGATGACGAAGCACAGCTTACATATGTTCAGAATGGTATTCTTGCAGCTATTTTATTAAACTCTGGTGCAGCTGATTTTGTTATTACAGGCTGTGGTACAGGCGAAGGTGCAATGCTTGCTTGTAATGCTTTCCCAGGTGTTTTATGTGGTCATGTTGTTGACCCATCTGATGGTTATATGTTTGCTCAGATTAATGATGGTAACTGTGCAGCTTTCCCATTTGCTAAGGGCTTTGGCTGGGGTGCTGAATTAAACCTTAAATATACTTTCGAACAGCTTTTCTGTGGCGAAAGTGGTCAGGGTTACCCAAGAGAAAGAGTAGTACCAGAACAGAGAAATAAGAAAATTCTTGACGAAGTTAAGAAGGTTACTCATACTGATTTAATTACTATTCTTAACAACCTTGATAAGGACCTTGTTAAGGGTGCTATTAGTGGCGAAAAGTTCCAGGAATACTTCTTCGCTAATTGCAAAGATGAAAAATTGCTGAATGTGTTAAGGCTCTTTTAGCTTAATCAATAATATTTGGTAGTAAAAATGCTCTCGTTTTATAAGCGAGAGCATTTTTGTGTCATATTTATTTTACATAGGTAAAGTAACATAGCTACTTTAAAGAATACGAAAACTGAGAAAGTATCTACAATAGTTGTAATAAGTGGAGATGCCATAATAGCAGGGTCCAATTTGAGTTTTTGTGCAACCATTGGGAGTATACAACCAATTAATTCAGATAAAATAACAATAAGCATAAGTGTAAAACCTATTGTAAATGATAAAAGTACAGTAGAAAAAGTGAACTGATTTCTGTACATAATATAAATTCTTATACCATTTACTATTGCAAGGGCAACACCAACAACTAAAGCAATTCTAAATTCTTTAAACATTACTTTGAAAATATCCTTGAACTTAATTTCTTCAAGAGCAAGACCACGAATTACAAGGGTTGAACTCTGAGAACCACAGTTACCACCAGTATCCATAAGCATTGGTATAAATGAAACTAAAATAGGTATAGCAGTAAATGCGTTTTCGTACTTTGTTATTATTGTGCCTGTAAGAGTTGCAGAAAGCATAAGGAATAAAAGCCATAATATTCTGTGCTTTGCATGACTAAATACAGATGTTTTAAAATAACTGTCTTCAGTAGGTGTCATGGCAGCCATAATTGCGAAATCTTCTTCAGTTTCGTCTTCCATAACATCCATAGCATCATCAACGGTAATTATACCAATTAATCTGTCTTCGTTATCTACAACAGGAATAGCAAGTAAGTCGTATTTTGAGAATTTCTTAACCACATCTTCTTTATCGTCAAGAGTATTTACGGCTATAATGTTGGAATCCATAATATCTGAAATTTTACAAGAATAGTCGTTTAAAAGTAAATCCTTAACAGAAACTGTACCTAAAAGTTTTCTATCCTTTTCAATAACATAACAAGTGTAAATTGTTTCCTTATCTACACCTGTTTTTCTGATTATACTAAAGGCTTCTTCAACTGTTTGCTGTGGGCGGAAGTTGACATACTCAGTTGTCATAATACTTCCGGCACAATCTTTAGGATACTTTAAAATATCGTTTATAGTATTTCTAGTTTCTCTATCTGTGTTTTTAAGTATTCTTTTAACAACACTTGCAGGCATTTCTTCGATTAAGTCTACAGCATCGTCAATGAAAAGGTCTTCCATAATTGCTTCAATTTCTTTATCTGAAAAACCTTTGATAATAAGCTCCTGTTCGTCACTATCAAGGTGAGCAAAAGTGTCTGCTGCCAACTCTTTAGGCAAAAGTCTAAAAAGCAAAATGACATCAGTTCTAGGTACTTCCTCAAATATGTTTGAAATATCAGCAGGGTTTTGTTCTGCTAAGAGTTCTTTTAAATCTTTTAAATTTCTGTCATTTAAAAGTTCTACGGCCTTTTTTGTTAATTCTAATTCTTCAGTATTCAAGGTCAATCACCTCTTCTTATTTTTTTAATTTCTTCCTCACTTGTAGTGATGTAAGCAGTTTTGTTTGTTTCATATATTACAAAACCTGGTTTAGAACCATTAGGCTTTTTAACATTTTTCTTTTCGGTGTAATCCACAGGCACTTTTGAGGAGTTTTTAGCTTTGCTATAAAAAGCTGATAACATAGCTCCTTCATTAAGAGTAGTGTCTGGTATTGTCTGACCATTTGCAACAATAATTACATGAGAACCTGGAATGTTTTTAGTGTGCATCCAAATATCTCTCGGTCGTGCAAATTTTAAAGTTAATTCATCATTCTGGATATTGTTTTTACCAACATAAATATCAAAACCGTCTTGAGAAATAAAATGCAAAGGAACAGAATGTTTCTTGCTCTTATCCTTTTGATTTTTAACTTTCTTTACATAGCCTTCTTCTCGAAGTTCGCGTCTTATTTCTTTTACATCTTGTTCATCAGTACAGTTGTTTACAGATGTAAGAACGCTTTCAAGATAGGCAAGCTCTTCATCATTTGATTTTATTTGGTCTTTAAGAGCCTCAAAAGTTCTTTTAGCTTTATTATAGGCTTTGTAATATTTTTGAGCGTTTTCAGAAGGTGTTTTGTTGCTGTCTAATTCTATAGCTACTAATTCTTGATTTTCAGAATAATAGTTAGGTAATTCAACAGTTGTCATACCTTTTTTTATTGAATAGATATTTGCAGTTAAAGTTCGCCTTTAAGTCTTAATTCATCTCTGTTTTTAATACTTCTAAGGGTTTGCATTTGAATATCTTTTTTTTCTTATGCAACGCTCAATGTTCTGAGTGATGAGTTTTCTTAAATCCTGAGTTTTTTGTCCTATTCTGTAAGCAAAATCTCTATTAGCGTAAAAACTTTCAATTAGTTCGGATATTGAAGTATATTTCTTTATTTCTAATCCATTAATTGAGTCATTTCAATAGGACTGAAATCTATAGTCTTACCTTTTTCGTTGGTAATACTTTCAGGGTAAAATCTATTTGCTTTTATATCCTCAACTAATTCAGCAAATTTATTGAAAACTATTTCTTTCTGAATATCAGTTAAAGCCTCCACAGGTGTTGAACCGTTTACATTTGCTCTGTAACAAATTTCAGATGCAGCAATAGGGCTAATACCTGTATAATTTTTATATATAACAGATTGTATTTCAAAAGATGGATTGTTTTCTAAAACTTCGTTGAAATCGTTATTGTCTAATTCGAGAGTGTTAATTTTGCCTTGAGAAGGCGGTAATGTATATTCTCTACCTGGCAAAACTTCTCTAACAGAGCTGGTATCATGACCTATATGCTTTATACAGTCTAATATAGTATTATTTTCATCTGTAAGAATAATATTACTATGTCTACCCATTATCTCTAAGACAAGTTTTTTTACAGAATAATCGCCAAGTTCATTAAGTGATTCTACATAGATATTTAATATTCTATCAAAATCAGGCTGTTCAATTTTAATTATTTTACCACTTTGTAAATGTTTACGCATTACCATACAAAATAATGGTGGTGTCATTGGATTGCTGGGATTTGTTTGCGTAAAATGAAACTTCGGATTTGATGCATTGGAGGTCAACAACAATTTGTAAGCTTGACCCATACTTCTTATTCCTAATATAATTTCGTCTTTCTCGGGTTGATAAACTTTATCAATTCTTCCCCCGAGTATTTTATCTTCAATTTCGGCTTTAATAGCTGAAACAGTAATACCGTCAAATGCCATTGTGATTCCTCCTAAACGGTAATATTATACCGAATTTTTAATTTGTTTTCAATACTTGTTTAAAATTATTCTGTACTTTTACTGATTTTTACCTACCTATAGTAAATTTTACTTATTTATAAAAAAACTCTTTAAATTAATTTAAGTTATAGTATAATAAATTGATATTTAGTAAAACGAAAGAGGTAGTTTTATGAAAAGTATGACAGGCTATGGCAGAGGCGAGTGTACAATGTATGAACGAAAGTTCACAGTTGAAATAAAGGCCGTAAACCATAGATATAATGATATTACAGTTAAATTACCAAGAGCAATAATGGGCTTTGAAGACGAGATAAAGAAAGCTATTTCTAAGAAAGTCTTTAGAGGTAAGCTAGATGTCTTTGTTAATTTCGAGTCTTTTTTCCCAAGAAGATATTAACATAAGTGTAAATGAACCTTTGGCAAAATCTTATACAGAAACATTGAGAAAACTTAAATCTGACTTGCACCTTGATGGAGATGTTACTATTGAGATAGTTTCTAAATTCCCAGATGTAATTACAGTAGATAAAAGTATTTCTAATGAAAATACTGAAAATGAAATCAGAGAATGTCTTATGAAGGCTGTTGAAGATGCTACAGACGCCTTTGTTGCTATGAGAGAAGTTGAGGGCGAAACTCTTAAAAAGAACATTATTGAAAAGGTTGCTTTTGTAAACGATGCTTTACAGAAAATAGAGGAAAGAGCTCCATGGGTATCTAAGGACTACAGAGCAAGGCTTGAAGCTAAACTGGCTGATTTAGACGAAATTCAAGTTGATGAAAGCCGACTTCTTACAGAAGTTCTGTTGTTTGCTGATAAGGCTTGTATTGACGAAGAAATTACAAGATTACATTCCCATATTTCACAAATGTATAGTATTGTAGAGGAAAATGTCCCTGTAGGTAGAAAATTGGATTTTCTTGTTCAAGAAATGAATAGAGAAACTAATACTATTGGTTCTAAGTCTAACGATATAGAAATAACTAACCATGTTGTTGACATTAAAAGTGAAATTGAAAAAATTCGTGAACAAATTCAGAATATAGAGTAGGTGATTATTGTGAAACTTATTAATATAGGTTTCGGTAATACTGTGCCAACAAACAGGATTATTGCTGTTGTTAGTCCAGAATCTGCACCTATTAAAAGACTTATTCAAGATAGAAAAGAGGCTGGTCTAGCTATTGACGGTACTTTAGGTCGAAGAACCCGTTCTGTTATTGTTCTTGATAGCAATCATATAGTGCTTTCAGCTTTACAGCCAGATACGATTTCAGCTAGAATAAATGGTAAAGACTTAAAATTAGATACAGAGGATAGATTAGGAGAGGAAAGTTTATGAAAAAAGGACTTCTTATAGTTGTTTCTGGACCATCTGGTGCAGGAAAGGTACTGTAATGGGTAAACTTTTAGAAACAGGTAAATATGCTTTGTCTATTTCTGCTACAACTAGAAACCTAGAGAGGGAGAAGTTGACGGTAAGTCATACTTCTTTAAGACAAAGGAAGAATTTGAACAGCTTATTGCTGATAAAAGATTGTTAGAATATGCCTGTTTTTGTGATAATTACTATGGTACACCTCTTGACTATGTTCAAGAACAGATGAACAATGGTAAAAATGTTATTCTTGAAATAGAAGTACAAGGGGCGATGGAAGTAAAGAAGATGTTGCCTGATACAGTAATGATTTTTATGCTTCCACCAAGTTTGAAGAATTACACAATCGTTTAGTTAACAGAGGTACTGAAACTATTGATGTAATCGAAAAAAGAATGTCAAGAGCTAAAGAAGAAGTTGGCTTAATAGAAAATTATGACTATGTAGTTGTAAATGAAGATATTGAGGATACAGCTTCAGCTATTGATAAAATAGTGGAAAGTGAAAAAAGTAAAGTAAAACATAACTTAAATACAGTAAATAAAATTTTAAAAGGAGAGTAATAAAAATGTTAAAACCATCATATGCACAACTTATGGATGTATTAAATAAGGGCTCTAAGGAGAATGTTACAAGCCGTTATTCTGTAGTTATTGCTGCAGCAAAGAGAGCTAGACAGCTTATTGACGGCGATGAACCAATGGTATTTGGTTACACAGAAGATAAGCCTTTATCAACAGCAGTTGCTGAAATCGAAAAAGGTAAGATTAAGATTGTTCCAGTTGGCGAAGGTACAGTTTTAAACTTACACAAGGACCAGAATATTGAAGAAGAAATTCTTAATGACCTTAAAAAGGAAACAAAAGAAGAAAAAGTGCCTACAAGTTTTGAAGAAAATGAAACAGAGGTAGAAGAAGTAGCAGAAGATGAAACTACTGAGGAGTAATTTTATCAATTTGGGCTGATGTATATTCAGCCCAATATTTTTGGAGGGAATATACTTGAATTATGCAGAAATAGTAATTGCTAATGCAAACGAAAATCTGGATAGAGTCTTTCATTATGGTGTGCCTGAAAATTTAAGGAATGTCATAGAAGTTGGTATGAGAGTGTATGTCCCTTTTGGAATGGGTAACCGTAGGACTGAAGGCTATGTAATAGGCTTTACAGATGAAATAGATTTGATAAAAGTAAAATCAAAATATTTATTCTATAGCTGAAAGATATGCCGTTATTTCCTCAAAAAGGTTACAACTTGCTTATTGGATGAAAGAAAAATACTATTGTTCAATAGGTAGTGCAATTATGGCTATTACTCCAAAAATCGTAAAAGAGAAAACATTTAGATGTGTATCTGTTAATGAAAAATGCGATAATTTATCAGAAAAGATACAACAGGTTTTAAAGAAACAGACTAGCAAAAGGCTGTTTTGGAAATGCTTTTAAATGGTAATGTAGTTCCTGTAAGTCATATTAAAAATTTACTTGGAGTTACAGATAGTCCCATTGATAGTCTTGTGAAAAAGGGCATTTTGGTCATAGAAAATGTTCAAACTTATAGGGGTAATTGTAATTTTGAATACAAATCTAAAACAGTTGCTCCAATATTGAATGAAGAACAGTTAAATGCAGTTAATGTTTTGAATGACAGTATTGAAAATCAATACACAAGGCCTATTTTAATAAAAGGCGTTACAGGAAGTGGCAAGACAGAAGTCTATATGGCTGCTATAGAAAAGGCCTTACAGAAAGGAAAACAATGTATAGTCCTTGTACCGGAAATCTCTTTGACACCGCAAACTGTAGATAGATTCGTTTCGAGATTTGGCGATAAAGTTGCTGTTACACATTCAAGATTGTCAGACGGCGAAAGATATGACCAATGGAATAGAGCAAGAAAAAATGAAATCTCAGTTATGATTGGACCTCGTTCAGCTATTTTTACACCCTTTGAAAATTTAGGTCTTGTAGTTATTGATGAAGAACACGAAACTACTTATAAATCAGACCAACAAAATCCTAAGTTTGATGCACGAGAAGTAGCAGAAAAATTAGGAGAACTGTATAATTCAGTAACGGTTTTAGGTAGTGCTACTCCGTCTATTACAAGTTTTTATAAGGCTAAAAATAATATATATAAATTAGTTGAATTAAATAATAGAGTAAATAACACATATCCAGATGTAAAAATTGTTGATATGCGAAATGAATTGGCAGAGGGTAATAAATCTATTTTTAGTAGGGATTTACAAAATAACATTTCAAAAGCTCTTTCTAATGGAGAACAGATTATTCTGTTTTTAAATAGGCGTGGATTTTCCAATTTTGTTTCTTGCAGAAGTTGTGGTCATGTTATGAAATGTAATAATTGTAATGTCAATTACACATTTCACAAAAGTATAAATAAACTTATGTGTCATTATTGTGGTAAAATAGTTCAAGTACCTACTGTTTGCCCAGAATGTGGGTCAAAGTATATTAGGCATTTTGGTTCTGGTACTGAAAAAATACAGTATGAAGTTGAAAAAATATTTCCAAAGGCTAGAACTTTGCGTATGGATTTAGACACAACCACAAGAAAAAATAGTCATCAAACCATACTTGAGAAATTTAGAAATCAAGATGCTGATATTTTAATTGGAACACAGATGATAGCAAAAGGATTGGATTTTCCAAATGTTTCATTGGTAGGTGTTATATCTGCTGACTTATCTTTGAATTCAGGAGATTATAATTCAAGTGAAAATACTTTTCAGCTTGTTACACAGGTTGCTGGTAGAGCCGGTAGAGCTGATGTTTCAGGGCAGGTTATAATACAAACCTATAATCCGGAAAATTATTGTATACAATATGCTGCTAAAAATGATTATATTGATTTCTTCAACGAGGAAATAGAATATAGAAGACAATTAAAATACCCACCTTTTGGTAATTTTTTTGTTGTTTTATTTACAGGAGTAGATTATAATTTAACTGTAAGGCTTTTGGAAGAATTGCATTTTATAATGGAACATTATAATAAAAATAATCAATTTACACTACTTGGACCTATGCCTGCTACTATTTCTAAAATAAAT
>ENA-OQHP01000553-OQHP01000553.1-human-gut-metagenome-genome-assembly--contig:-NODE-553-length-12035-cov-1.610178_pt1 | contig 12035 bp, 12 predicted proteins | sample MGYA00242563_ERZ504717 | MGnify/ENA primary metagenome ERZ504717 (study PRJEB26092, sample SAMD00036212) | human gut metagenome | host: Homo sapiens | study: EMG produced TPA metagenomics assembly of...
AATTCAGACAGATGAGCAGCTGATGAAGTATACACAGAAATATACAGGAAACAACTCCGTAAATATGCCTGCTAACCTTCGTTTAGGAGATCATATGTATGAAGATGTCAATAAAGATGGTAAACTTACTCAGGATGACTTAGTCTTTTTAGGTACTGATGATCCCAAACTGTCTTTCTCTTTTAACTTCGGTTTCGAATGGAGGGGATTTGATTTTAATGCAGTATTTCAAGGAGTTGGAGCTCGTACCATCTATCGCGAATTGATGCATGGAAGTACCTTTTAAAGCTATTTGGTTGAATACATCTAATCAAAGTGTAGGCAATGTTTGGAGCCCTGAAACTCCCAATAACTATTATCCGAGCTACTCAAACAATAATGATATTAACAACTACAATTACATGGCTTCTACATGGTCTGTAGAAATGGTGCTTATCTTCGTTTGAAGGATATTGTATTAGGATATACCTTCCCTAAGAATTTGATAAGTAAAACAGGTTTCTTGAGCAATCTACGTGTATATGTTGCGGGAGCAGATTTGTGGGAAAAATCATATATAAACGATGGCTGGGACCCTGAGGCTACACGCAAAGTGGAAAATAAACAGCGCTATCCATTTAATCGTACAATTACTTTTGGTATCAATGCTACTTCTAAAAATAAAGAAATGAATGAAAAAGATAACATATATTTTGGGATTATTTTCTATGCTAACGTTTCAGTCATGTCTTGACATGGAGCCGAAAACTCAGTTGGCAGATACAAATTACTGGCAGACTCCAGACCATTTTAAATTGTTTGCTACTCAGTTCTATGGCTGGACTGTCGATTTTAAACAATTGGATGATAGTCCTCATAGTGATGTTCGTTCTGATTTGCGGACAGGAATCACATTGGATGTCTACAGTAATGGAACGAATAGTATTCCGTCGTCGGATAAAACTTACACCAATAATTACAATCGTATCCGTCAGGTGAACACATTATTGCAGCAGGCTGAAGGTTATGCTGCTCCGGCAGATATCGAAACATCAGTGGGTGAGGCCCATTTCTTCAGAGCCTATTGTTATTTTGATTTGTTGCAGGTATATGGAGATGTCATTATTACTCGTACTCCATTGGATATTGATTCACCTGAAATGCAAATGGCCCGTAACTCTCGCGATGAGGTGGTTGATTTTATTCTGGAAGATTTGGAAGAAGCAATCAGACTTCTTCCTGAAGCAAATGAGATTAGCAGTAAAGATGAAGGTCGTTTGTCTAGTCAGGCTGCGAGTGCTTTTCTTTCTCGTGTCGCTCTTTATGAAGGTACTTGGCAAAAGTTTCGTAATGGTGGACAGAACAATGATCGTTCAAGCGCATTATTGGATATAGCTGCAACGTCTGCTCAATGATGTAATAGAAAGTGGTTTCTTTGAACTGTTTGCTCCAGAGGAATTAGGTACTGAAGCTTACAAATATCTTTTTATCCTTGAAAATGATAAATCGAATCCTGCTGGTATTACTAAAAGTGGGAATAAGGAATACATTTTTACTAGACGTCATGATCCTACATTGGCTTCTATTGGTTTTAATATCACACAAGGACGATTGGGTAATGCTGTATACGTGACACGTAAAATGGCAAATATGTATTTGCAAAGTAATGGCTTACCATTAACCCTCAGACATGGATTATAGTAAAGTGGATTCCGAGTTCAAGGACCGAGATAACAGAATGAGCAATACGCTTATGATTCCTGGACATACATATTGGGGAACAGGAGGAGGACGTATAGACTGGACTGGAAGTGCAGAAGAAATTGCGAATGCTTCTCATAAGAACTTATGCCTTCTTACTGGTACAGGGTATTTCCCTCATAAATGGTGTTGTGAACGTGATGGGGTACCTACAGGAATGGAAGCATATGATTATCCAATTATCCGTTATGCTGAGGTTTTGTTAAATTATGCTGAGGCAGTATTTGAACGTGATGATAAAATTTCTGATGAAGATTTAGCTATCAGTTTGAATTTGACTCGTAAGCGTGTTAATCCTAATATGCCTGATTTGACCAATGCTTTTGTTTCTGCCAATAATTTGGATATGCGTACTGAGATACGTCGTGAACGTACTGTTGAATTCTATGATGAGAATTTCCGTATTGATGATTTAAAACGATGGAAAACAGCAGAAGAGAAAATGCCGATGAATCTTACAGGTGTTAAATGGAGAGGTACTGAGTATGAAACAAAATGGTCGGACGCTTCTTCTAAAACCATGGACGCAGAAGGTTGTATTATTTACGAACAGGGTCGTGTTTGGGAGGAGAAACATTATTTGTATCCTCTGCCTATAGACCAGCTGAAATTAAATCCGAATTTGAAACAAAATCCAGGTTGGGAGTAATAGTTTTATTTGTATTAGCAATCTAATAATATTATATCAATCATGACATACAAAAATATATTATATAAAGGTTGTGCGGCTGTTTGTTTAATAGGGACAATGGCATCTATGGTTTCGTGCAACGATGAAATGGTGTCACCCGAAATGAATGAAAAGGTACTTATTTCTGATATTAATTTAGATGTAACACCTGTATTACCGTTGTTGGTAGGAAGTGATACTATATTGAATTACAGCGTATTGCCAGAAAATGCTTCAGATAAGGGAGTAATTTGGAAATCAGGAAGTCCTGAAATCGCTAGTGTAGATGAAGAGGGACGGATAAAGGCTGTACATGCAGGAACAGCAATTATCTCAGTAATGCCTGCTGTAGGTTTTGCGGTTACTTCTACTGTTGAAATCAAGGTGGTAGATGAGATTATCTTTATAGAAGATATCAATCTTGATATGACGGAAAATGAACTGGAAGTTTATGAAACTGCTTCATTGCAGTTGCGATGGCAAACAATTCCTTCAGATCCTACTTATCCTACGTTGAAATGGGAAAGTTTGACTCCCGAGATTGCAACTGTGACCGAGGATGGGGTTGTGAAAGGCGTGAAAGCTGGGACTGCACGTGTTAAGGCAACAGCTACAGATGGAAAGCATTTTACTAAAGAGTTTACAATTACTGTGAAGCCCATCATCTTTATAGAAACTCTTTCTTTTGTTAAAGAATCAGATAAGTTGGCATTAGGTGAGGTTTATGTACCTCAACTCAATGTAAAACCGGGCAATGCGACACTTTCGGCGTTGAATGGGAAAGCAGTAAACCGGAAGTAGTTGAGGTTGATGAAAACGGACACTTTATTGCTAAGAAATATGGAACCGCTGTGGTTACTGCTACGGCAGACTATGGTGATGGTAATCCTATTTCTGCTTCTATGAATGTAATAGTAGCTGAGGGTAAAATGAATGATTCATTCGAGTTTATGAACTCATGGGAGAACTTAACGGACAATGTCTGGAATTCAACTGGTTGGAAGATCAGGGTATTTTAAGTCTTTTCCCAGGTGCTGACAAAAATTATAAAGCTATCCGAATCAAACGAACTGGAGGGTTTGAATTTAATGTGGCTAATTATCCGATTTTGGCATTTAAAGTGAGATTCCCCAAAGATGTATTTGAAGTATCTACAAAGATGGAGTGGTATCTTGATATGTGGGGTGGTTTATCATCTGGAGGTAAATATGGTGCCGATACGAATAAGGGAAACAGAGCCATGGAAGTATTGGATTGTGGTGATTACAAAGTTTTCTATGCTGATTTTACTAAAAAGAAAGTGAATACGGAAATGATGCCGACAAAATTGCAGAAGGTAGATAATGTCGTATTTGAAATTTGGAAAATTTGGTATGAAGCTGATGAAACGGGCACGATAGATGTGGACTGGATTAAAAACATTCGAGTCGGAAGAAGCTTTAAAAGAGTTTAATAAATGAAGAAAAGAAATAAGGGACGATAAATACAATGGAAATTGAAAGAGACGAAATCTGTAGTCTATATTGGGCGAATAATGTTTTTATAGGTTCGTCTCTTTCATTCTTTCCTTATACCTAATACCTAACAATAAAACAGAAAAATATGAAGTTAAATAGAATATTCTTTCCATTAGTTGCCGTAGGTTTAATGGCAATGAGCTGTTCAGCTGAGTTTGAGCATGGAGTAAATGATATAGATAGCTGGCCTTTGTCTGGTGCAAATTATGAACCGTCTCTGGAACATCCAGGTATACTTCATACACAGAAAGACATTGATCATATTCGCCAGATGGTAAAGGAAAAACAGGAACCTGCTTATAGTGTTTTTCAAGCATTGGAAAAAGAGCCTTTGGCACAATCTTCTTATACGATAAAAGGGCCTTATGAAGTTATTGCACGTGATGGAAATTATGGATATACCAAGCGAAATGCTGAACAGGATTTTGATGCTGTATATTTAAATTCAGTAATGTGGATGATTACACAGGATGAAAATTATGCGAAGAAATCATTGGAACTGATGTTGGCATATGCAGAGGTTTTGAAAGACATTGATGGAAATGATACCGCATTAATGGCTGGTCTTGAAGGAATCAAAATTGTCTATGCATTAGAAATGTTAAGCCATACGTATGATAAAATCAGTGAGACTGATATTCAGAAAGTAAACGATATGCTTCGTAATGTCTTTCTTCCGGTGTGGGAGGAGTTTTATAATACCGATCCTTACACGAATGGAAACTGGGGCTTGCATGTGACAAAATCTTATATGGCTGCTGCTATTTTGTGGGATGATGTAGATATGTATAAAAAATGTGTGAATTTTTATTTGTATGGGAATGATAATGGTACTATTTCACATTATATTGATGGGGATACTGGACAGTGCCAAGAGTCTGGACGTGATCAACAGCATACTGTACTAGGACTTGGGGCCGTATCTGCTATCTGTGAATTAGCTTGGAAACAAGGAAATGACCTTTATTCTGCATATGAGAACCGTGCTTATTAGGTTATGAATATACGGTAAAATATAATTTAGGGTATGATGTGCCTTTTGAAACTTGGACGGATGTCACAGGCAAATATTGTAAATGGGACGTTATTTCCAAAGAGACCAAAGATAAAATGGAGGAGTGGATACAGAGCGGGGTAATTGTTGGCAGCCTGTATTTTATATGGTATACAATCATTATGTACAACGTAAGAAATTAAGTATGCCCTACACAGAATCATTACTGGAAACGTATACGGAAGATAAGTATGACGGGGGACATCCAAGCTACGGTCCGTTGCTGTTTAATGATTTGAAATAATGTCTCAATATTTATATTTATAATTGGTGAAAGCAGCCGGCCATTTGTGTCGGCTGTTTTTGAAATCAAACCATAGTTCATGAAAAAGAAAACAACAATATTAGGTCTCCTGCTCTGTCTGGCAAGTCTGACATGGGCACAGCAGAACGAGTGGGAGAACCCTACGCGATACGAGTGGAACAAAGAGAAGCCGCACGTAGACTTTGCGTTGTATGAGAATGCGGAGGACGCGCGTACGGAGGATCACAGCCGTTCGCCGTGGATTCATTCACTGAACGGTACCTGGAAGTTCCGTTATGCTTCTTCGATAGAAGAGAGTGTGAAAGATTTTTATCGTACCGACCTTTCGGGGGAAGGATGGCAGGAGATTGCCGTGCCGTCCAACTGGGAGCTGAAGGGTTTCGGCGAACCGATTATCCGCAACATCCAGTATGTCTTCTCACCGAATCCTCCTTTTATTGATGTGGAGAATCCGGTGGTACCTACCGCACATGGTTCACGGTGCCCGCGGGATGGGACGAACGTGAGGTGATGCTGCACTTTGGTTCCATCAGCGGCTATGCCCGTGTGTTTGTCAACGGAAAGCAGGTGGGCATGACCAAGGCTTCCAAGTCGCCTGCGGAGTTCAACGTGACTTCTTTCCTGAAAGAAGGGAAGAACCTGCTGGCGGTGCAGGTGTATCGCTGGCACGACGGCAGTTACATGGAAGACCAGGATTTCTGGCGCTTGTCGGGCATTGAGCGCGATGTGTACCTTCAGGCGTATCCGAAGCTGACCATCTGGGACTTCTTCCTCAGAGCGGGACTGGACGATAATTATAAGCACGGGGTGTTCCGTGGAACGGTTGACTTGCGTGAGTTCAGCGGCAACCGGATGAAACAGGGACTGGTGAAGCTGGAACTGCTGGACAAGAACGGCAAGAAGGTGTGGGCGCAGAGCAGACGTTTCGACCGGGAGAAACAGGCGGAAACGCTTTCATTCTCCGGAACGGTCAGTCGGGTAAATCAATGGAATGCCGAGCACCCTTATCTGTATGACTGTGTGCTGACACTGGCCGATGCGTCGGGAAAACCGCAGTCGGTCACAGCCTGCAAGGTGGGTTTCCGCCGGATTGAAATCAAGAACTCGAAATTGTTGGTGAACGGGGTGCCGGTGTACATCAAGGGCGTGAACCGTCACGAACATAACGACAGCCTGGGTCATGTGCAGAGTCGGGACATCATGATGACCGACCTGAAACTCATGAAGCAGCTGAACATGAATGCAGTGCGTACATGTCATTATCCCAACCATCCGCTGTTCTATAAGTTGTGCGATAAATATGGATTCTATGTGGTGGACGAGGCGAACATCGAGACTCACGGAATGGGTTCCGTGCCTTACTTCAAAGATACGATTCCACATCCGGCTTACCGTCCGGAATGGTATGCGGCACATGTGGACCGCATTACGCGCCTGGTAGAGAGAGACAAGAACATGCGTGCGTCATTGGCTGGTCATTGGGGAATGAGTGCGGCAACGGAAAGTGTTCCACGATGAGTACAAGCGCCTGAGGCGTACGACCCCGACCGCTTCGTGCAGTTTGAACAGGCGTGGGAAGACTGGAATACGGACGTGGTATGCCCCATGTATCCCAGCTTTGGTCGGATGAAGGAATACCGCAACTCCGGCAAGACGCGTCCCTACATCATGTGTGAGTATGCGCATGCGCAGGGCAACAGCAACGGAAATATCAAAGACCTGTGGGAGGTGATTTACGACAGCCCGAACATGCAGGGGGGATTTATCTGGGGACTTCATGGACCAGGGATTCAAGACGCAGACAGAGGATGGCCGTACATACTGGACCTATAACGGAAAGATGGGCAGTCGCCGCTGGCTGGAGGATAAGAAAACGGAACTGAACACGGGTACGGACGGATTGATTTCGGCTAACGGAGTGCCTAAACCGCAGGCTTACGAGGTGAAGAAGGTGTATCAGTATATTCATTTCAAGGCAGAAGATTTGTCGGATGGAAAGATTTCGGTGCGCAACTTATATGACTTTACCGACCTTTCTGCGTATGATTTCCGCTGGCAGTTGGTCAAAAACGGGGTACCGGCCGATTCCGGACGTTTGAGGTGCGCCTGAAACCGCATGCCTCCAAAGAGGTGAAGCTGTCGCTTCCGGAGATTCCTGCGGATGGAAATGAGTATTATCTGAACTTGTATGCCTATACGCGTGAGGCTACGGAACTGGTTCCAGCAGGCTTTGAGGTGGCTCGTGAACAGTTGAAGATTGGAACGGGGGATTTCTTTGCCGTGCAGCCAAAAGCAGAGGGACAGCTGACTGCCGAAGTGAAGGGGAATGTGCTGTCGTTCCAGTCGGGCCGGGTATCGGGCAAGATTGACCTGAAGAAAGGAGTGCTTTTCCAGTATGCGCTGGATGGCAAGTCTCCGTTGTCGCAGTATCCGGAGCCGGCGTTCTGGCGTGTGCCGACCGACAATGACTTCGGCAACAAGATGCCGCTGCTTTGCGGAGTGTGGCGTACAGCGCATGTCAACCGTTCGGTACGCAAGGTGTCAGTGGGCGAGCAGGATGCCAATGGAATCCGGGTAACGGTGGACTGGATGCTGGAGGATGTGCAGGTGCCCTACACGATGGAATACCAGATTTGTCCCGATGGTTCGGTGGTCGTAACAGGAAGCATCGACCTGACGGGACGAAGCTTCCGGAACTTCCTCGTTTCGGTATGCGCATGGAACTGAAGAAGGACTATGAACGGCTGGTGTACTACGGTCGCGGACCGGAAGAAAATTATACCGACCGTTGCAGCTCTACCTTCGTAGGACGTTATGAAGATACGGTCAGCAATCAGTTCTATCCGTACATCCGTCCGCAGGAAACGGGTAACAAGACCGATGTGCGCTGGGTTTCACTGCTCGATGCCCAGGGATTCGGACTGAAGGTGACGGGCTTGCAGCCGCTGGCATTTACTGCCCTGCACTTACGCCGGAAGACCTTGATCCGGGACTGACCCGCAAGCTGCAGCATACGGTGGACGTGATTCCGCAGAAGAACGTGTGTCTGCATGTCGACCTGAAACAGCGCGGACTGGGAGGCGATAACAGCTGGGGCATGTATCCGCACGAATGAATACCGCCTGCTGGACAAGAAGTACAGCTATAGCTATAAACTTCAGTTGGTAGACGGAGAATAAAGGCAATACAAATACTGAGAATATAATATTAAGGTGAAGACCGGAAACAGAATCTATAAAAGGAGGCTGCTTTCCGGTCTTTTTTGTTTCTTACCTAAAAAATGCATTCTTTTTTAGGTAAATCATTTTCTTCATACGTAACTATTTACAAAAGCGTAAATTTGGATATGAAAATAAAGAACTTGATTTTCCTTGCCGGAATGGCGGGCTTATGTGCTTGCGTGAAGGGGACTCATACACAGAAAGCGTATGACTTTGCTCCTTTGGACTCCATCATTTCCGCCTGGATGGACAAAGGATATTATCCGGGCGGGGCAGTCTGTGTGATGAAAGACGATTCCGTTCTTTTCCGGAAAGACTATGGCGGTTTTACGGACAGCACGCAGGTGTATGTGGCTTCGGCCGGCAAGTGGGTAGCAGCGGCAGTGGTGGCAGCCGTGGTCGATACGACGGCTTTGGACTGGGATGACCCGGTAGAGAAATGGCTGCCTGAGTTTCGGGAGATGTAAAGGGGAGCATTCCGTTGCGAAGGTTGCTTTCGCATACGTCGGGCATCCGGCCGTATCTTCCTGAACCCCGGGTTGACAATTACAATCACCTGGATTCGGCTGTGGCGGAGATTCTGCCGCTGGATACGGTCTTTACACCGGGCACACACTTGAGTACGGCGGACTGGCGATGCAGTTGGCCGGACGAATGGCAGAAGTGGCAGCCGGAAAAGAGTTTGAGACCTTGTTCCAGCAGTTGATTGCGGCTCCGTTGGGTATGCGGCATTCACACTTTACCCCAGTCAACACCGACGGAGGACATGCACCGATGCTGGGTGGCGGACTCTGCACGACGCTGGCTGATACATGCGTTTCCTGAAAATGATTTCACACGAGGAGTATATGAGGGCAAACGTATCTTGAAGGCGGAAACGGTGCGTGAGATGCAGGCCGACCAGGTAGGAAGCGCACGGGTGATGCCCGGAGAATATGTGGAACGGGCTCTTGGAAAACATCACACGGGAATTTACGGGTTAGGAGAGTGGCGTGAATTACTGGATGAACAGACCGGAGAGGCGTATCAGATTAGTTCTCCCGGGTGGGCGGGGGCTTATCCCTGGATAAACAAACGCGAGGGAGTGTGCGGCTTTTTTATCGCCCATGTGCAGGGAGGCTCCAGCAAGGAAGATGGCTTTTCGTCATTTTACGGCAGTCCGGTCCTGTCGCGTACGGTATCAGAAATTGTAGGAACGAATAATAAATGAAAGAAAGATGAAAAGAGGAGTGTGTATATTATGTATGGTAATGGCCTGGCTGCAGACGGTTTGTGCCGGAGAGTGGCAGTGGGTGGTTACATTGAAAGGTTTTGTATCGGACGAAACGAAAAAGGAACCGGAAGCCTTCTTGTGGGTTCCGGCACATTGCGAGCGCTTGTCGGCCGTAATGTGGAGCCAGCAGAACATGACGGAGGAAATATTGTTTGAGATGCCGTCTTTCCGTGACTCGCTGGCTGAGATGGGAGTGGGACTGATTTGGATTGCTCCCGGAATAGACCAGCAGTGGGATGTGCGCAAAGGTACACAGAAGGTGTTTGACCAGATGATGAACGACCTGGCGGAAGTGAGCGGATACACGGAGTTGCGTGAGGTACCTCTCATTCCTTTCGGACATTCGGCCATGGCCACTTTCCCGTGGAACTTTGCCGCCTGGAATCCAGAACGTACACTGGCGGTGGTGTCTTTCCATGGGGATGCGCCGCGCACCAATCTGTGCGGTTACGGACGTGAAAACCTGGAGTGGGGACGGACGCGGAACATTGACGGCATTCCCGGCTGATGATTGAAGGCGAGTATGAATGGTGGGAAGCCCGGGTAAATCCGGCATTGGCTTTTCGGATGATGTATCCGGAGAGCTGCATCTCATTCCTTTGTGATACGGGCAGGGGACATTTCGATGTGTCAGAGCAGACAGCCCGTTACATTTCCCGTTTTATCCGGAAAGCACTGGAGCAACGTTTGCCTGCCGATGGCGGGAAACGCTGAAGAGAGTGGACCCGGCTGCAGGCTGGCTGGTACAGCGCTGGTCGCCCGACGAACGTACAAGGCGGGCTACTCCTGCACCGGTAGCGCGCTACAAGGGAGATGTGCACGATGCCTTCTGGTATTTTGACCGGGAGATGGCAGAGCTTACCGAGCAGCGCTATAAGGAACATAAACTGAAAAAGATGCAGTATTTAGGCATTTGCCAGCAGGGCAAGCGGGTGGATTATAATCCGAAACTGCATGCAGGGGTGTTGCTGAAATTCTTGCCCGAAGAAGATGGGCTGACGTTTCATCTGAATGCCTGCTTTACGGATTCGCTCCGTCAGGAAATGACGGATGAACATGCGGCGGGAAAGATTCGTCTGGAACGCATTTGTGGACCGGTGGAGCAGGTGGATGATACCACGTTTACGGTTCGTTTTTACCGGATGGGGATGTACAATCCGCGCCGCACGTCGAACATCTGGCTGCTGGCCAGTCATCCGGGCGACAAGCACTACAAAGGAGCCGTGCAGCAGGTGAATCTGCGCATCCCTTACCGGCTGACGGAAGGGAAACGCCAGCACATTCTTTTCCCGGGACTGGAAGACGTGAAGACAGGAAGTGCACCGTTGCCTTTGAAAGCGGTATCCGACTGTGGCTTACCCGTATATTACTACGTGAAGGAAGGTCCGGCCCGCATCACGGCGAACAATACGTTGGAGTTTACTCCGATTCCGCCACGGAGCCGTTTCCCGGTTAAAGTGACGGTCTGGCCTGGCAGTATGGATTGAAGGGAAAGGTACAGACGGCCGAATCGGTGGAGCGCAGCTTCTATATCTATAAATAATACTTTCTTGTAGACCGACATATAAATAGCCCTGACATACTTTCCGTGTGGTGAAGCATGTCAGGGCTATTAGTTTGTAAAGACTTTCAGTCCTTCTTATTTTTTCAGCATCTGGAACAGCTTGTCCAGTTTCGGCGACATGATAATCTCTGTGCGGCGGTTCTTGGCGCGACCTTCGGCTGTTTCGTTATCGGCCACCGGCATGTATTCTCCGCGTCCGCTGGGTTGTATCTGCAACGGGTTGACCTTGTATTTTTCAATCAGGATACGTGCTACGGAGGTAGCGCGGATAACGCTCAGGTCCCAGTTATCCTTGAACTGTGCGGTATGAATCGGCTTGTTGTCCGTATGTCCTTCGATGCATACATCAATTTCGGTTTGCTTGTTCAACACTTCAGCTAATTTTCCCAAAGCCTCTTCTCCACGTTTATCCAGTTTGGCACTTCCGGACTGAAACAACAGCTTGTCGGACATGGCCACATAGACCTTGCCGTTTTGCTCGCGTACGGTCAGCTCGTCACTGCTGAAGCCGAGCAAGGCATCTTTCACACTGTTGAGCAGGCTCTGTACCGTGGCATTCTGCTGGTCAATCATGCCTTGCAGCTCCTGAATGGTCTTTTTCACGTTCATCCAGCTCTTTCAACTTTTCGCCGAGCAGGGCGTTCAGCTTCTCCTGTTCGTTCATGTTGCTTGACAATAGCTGCTGGTAATGGCGGATGGAGTTCCCCTGCCGGTTGGTATCTTGCTGGAGG
>ENA-OQHP01000554-OQHP01000554.1-human-gut-metagenome-genome-assembly--contig:-NODE-554-length-12033-cov-1.493533_pt1 | contig 12033 bp, 15 predicted proteins | sample MGYA00242563_ERZ504717 | MGnify/ENA primary metagenome ERZ504717 (study PRJEB26092, sample SAMD00036212) | human gut metagenome | host: Homo sapiens | study: EMG produced TPA metagenomics assembly of...
TCGGGATGACCGACAAGAAAAGCTTCCACTCCGGCGCTTTTTTCCTCCCTCAACTTTTGCGATGTCTTTATGGCATGGCAGACAGAAAGCACGGAAGTGTTCAGCGCGTTCCATTGTCCCGGAAGTCCTTCCGGACACGGCCCGTCGGGTATCGTCTCTGGCGTCGCCTGCCTCCAGTCCGGAAGTTCCGACAAGATGGACTGACGGACGGACTGCACATGCTCCACCTGAGAAGCCAGCGACTCAACCTTGTGCGAGAGTTGCTCTCTCCTCGTCTGCTGTTCCACATATCGATTGGTTTCTTTCTTCAAGGCGGTAATAAAGTTCTCCCGATCGGTCTTCCAAGCTTCTTGCCAAGCGTAAAGACAATCAAGGTCTCTCCTTTCTCCACGCACTGAGAAACGTTAGTGCCTCACGCGAAAGCGCCTCTTCCAGCATACGCAGTTCGGTTTCCAAACGGGACACGGCTTTATCGGCTTCCTCTACCTTCCGGTGCCATTGCTCGCAGGCAGTGGTCAGTTCCTCCCGTTCCTTCGTCAGACGGTTCAGGCGTTGCTGTCCTTCCTCGGCCTGTTTCCACAGCGCTTCCAGCCGGTCGCATACTTCCTGCTGCGCCGACAAGGCGTGCTCTACCTGAGATACTACCTCGTCCGCTTCTTTCACGGTGGCATAAAGCGGCATATCTGTTCACGGCCTTTTCCGCCAGAGAATAAGCATCTTTTGCAATAGTCTCCTTCTTCGCCTCCATTTCTTCCAGCCGCATCAGGGAGCGAACCTCCGCTTCCGCCCGTGCCAGTGCGGTCAAGACTTCCTCCGCCCGTCGTGCCTTTTCTTCCAGCAACGCACGGACCGGTTCCAGCAATGACACAAAATGAGCTTCGCTCTTCAAGTCATTATCCACCTCCTTGCCGCAGACCGGACACACATCGCCTTTTGACAGACGTGCACGGGCTTCGCGTGCCCAGTCTTCACAAGACATCCGCTGCTTGTCGTACACCTGCTGCACTTCTTCCTTTTCCTTACGGCACACCTCAGACTGCGCTTTCAGTTGCGCTACCGTCTGTTGCTGTTTCCGGCAATCGTCCTGCAAGGTTTTCCGGTTCTTCTGCACATCCAGCCAGGCCTGTTCCTTTTCTGCACGGCCAGAAGTGCCTCCCGCAACTTCTTCCATCCGTCCAGCTGAGCGTCTGCTTCCTGCTTCTTCTGCCGAAGTTCCTCCACTTGCAAATCCTCTAACTGCATGCGGCACGCTGCCACCTCCTGCTGTTTTTCTTCTGCTACCTTTCGGGCCTGTTCATACGATGCCGTAGCTCCCTGGCGGACTTCCAGCGTTTTCTGATGGATTGCGGCCTTGTGTGCCTTTTCTTTACGGTAATCTTCCGACTGCTGAAGCGCGCGCTGAATCTGGTCGGACAAAGCCGAAAGCGATTGCAACGATTCGTACACCGGCACCTTTCCTGCACACTGGAAAGATACGTCTCGCACGCCGCCCACTGTTCCCGGCACTGCACCTGCATACGCTCCAGTTGACCCAGACCGACACTCAGCGAACGGTACTTTTCTTTCAGTTGTTCCAATTCTTCTTCCGACGTACGGATGCGCTGCTGCAAGGCCGCCTGTTCTGTCCACTGGAAGCGCACATCAGCCGTACGGTCCCAGTCATCCAGCAACGATTTGTTGCGCTTGTAATCTTCCGATTCCACCCGTTCCGTCAGTGACTGAAGCGCCTTTCCGGTCTCCTCCAGATCATGTGCCAACTTCTGCTCGTCGGTCAACCATTTCCGAAGGTCCTGCTCCTGCTTCAACTGTGTGCGGAGCGTGGCAGTCTCTTCTGTCACCTGACGCTGTTCCGTCTGGAGCGCAGCCAATTCCTCGTCAGTCAACAACACAATACCGCCCGTCTGCGCCTTCAGCTCCTGCAACTCCGCCTCCTTTTCAGCTTCATCACGTAGATTTCCCGACTGATGCGCGAGTAGATTTCCGTGCCCGTCAGTTTCTCCAGGATATTTGATTTTTCCTCCTCCTTGCTTTTCAGGAACTTGGTAAACTCTCCCTGTGCCAGCAGCGTGGTCCGGCAGAACTGCTCAAAGGTGAGACCGATACGCCGCTCTATCTCCGTACGTGTTTCGGTCGACTTATTCGTGAGCGGAGTACCGTCCTGCAAAGAAAGTGTCCAGACCACTTCTGGATTTTCCCTCCAGCCTTGTTGCGCGCCCTTGCCACGCTCCACACGGCCCGCAAGGCATCTCCTGCCGCATCCGCAAACCACAGCTCCACTTGTGCCGACACACTGTCGCGCCGCATCAGCATACGGGAATCGTCAATGCTTACTTCACCCGTGCCGGAAAAGCTGTCGTTCTCGTCCAAGTAGCGTTCATTGGCTGCCTGTTTCAAGCGGGGAGTGGTGTTATAGAGTGCCAGACACACTGCATCCAGCAGCGTCGACTTGCCGGCTCCCGTCGGCCCACAAATCAGGAAGATGGAATCCTCGCCCAGCGTCCATGCTCAAATCAATGCACGCCTTCTCGATGGAGGCTATATTTTCAATAATCAGTTTCTGTAATTTCATGTGCTATTCCTCCTCTTGACTTCGTACCCGTTTCACGGCTTCCTCCAGCATGTCAAGCATTTCCGGAGCGATGTTCCGCTGAAACTTGTCCTGATAATAGATAGCAGCTACCTGCGACGGAGAAAAAGTCTGCAAACGGTCTACATCCAGCTCTGTAATCTCCTTCTGCGTTTCCACTACTTCACGTTCCCACTTGTAACGGCAGAACGGCACTGCTTGCCCCGGGTCAGTTCGTAGGCCCGCTCCATGCAATAGGCCGGAGGTACATCCTGAATACGGACGTGCAACTGCACATACATCTTTTCCTCATCGGGGATGGCCTGCAACACCTCCAATGCTTCTTCCAGCGGCACGGCCCGCGAAGGCAGTACTTTAAGAGCCACGCATTCCGCACCGGCAAGGTACGTACTTCGGGCATAGCACCATGTGCAGCCAGTTCTACCAGACTGACGGAATGCCCGTAACTCTCGTCAAAGCTGACCGGAAGCGGGGAGCCGCAATAACGGGCCCGTCCGCCGGGCAAGGTTTGCGGAAAATGGATGTGTCCTAAGGCCAAGTAATCGTATCCCTCCCCCATCAGGCGAATGTCCGTGTATTCCATGCCGCCGCGTCCGTCGTCCTGTCCGGTAATGTCACTTCCCGTCAGGGCCAGGTGGGCCATCAGCACCACCGGAAGATTCCCCTGGTTTCGTTCCTCCACACGGTTCAGTAAAGTTTGGATAAAATGATGTTGCCGCTCTTCACGTGGGACTTCTTCATCGAGCGCCGGAAAGTTTTGCGGATACACATGAGGCAGGGCTATCACATAGCCTTTCAATTCGCCGCAACCGTTCTTCACTTCCACGATATGACGTTCCAGGTCTACCTGGCCGGCTTCATCCTTCGGATAGAACCCACCACAGTGACTCCGGCATACTTCCACAGATTCCGGTTGATTTCCAGCTTGGAACTGCTGTCGTGATTACCTGCCGTGATAATAATCTGCATGGAAGGGCAGGTTTCATGAAATTCCACCAGCGCATCCGTGTACAACCGCTGGGCGGCTGCCGAAGGACTGCAATAATGAAACACGTCGCCCGACACGATCAACGCGTCGGGCTGTTCTGCGGCTACCCAGTGGCACAACTGCCGCAGAAAGTCTTGCTGTTCCTCGCTACGGTCGTATTCAAACAGTTGCTGCCCCAAGTGCCAGTCACTAGTATGTAATATTTTCATCCGTTTTACAAGGTTTTAGGAGGATAAAGGGTGTTCCACCAGGTCGGGTCATCTTGTAGCCATTTGGCAAACCAGGCAAAGATAGTGTTCTGCCACTGGATGCGTTTCTGATAGTCCTTGATGTGATGGTCTTGTCCGTCTACCACTACCAGTGCCGTTTCACGTCCTAACAGTTTCAGGGCCGTAAACATCTGGATACTTTCGCCCACCGGCACATTGGTATCTACCGCTCCATGCAGGAAGAGCAGCGGAGTGTGTAGTCTTGTCGGCATTGAACAGCGGACTGTGGTCGACAAAGAGTTCCGGATTCTTCCACGGATAACTATTGGCTGCCGATACTTCACTGTAAGAATAGCCCCAGTAGCCTTCACCCCAGTAGCTGGTGTGGTCGCTAATGCCGGCATGGGAAATAGCTGCCGCAAACAAGTCGGTCTTTGTCTGGAGATATTGCGTCATGAAGCCACCGTATGAAGCACCGATGCAACCGATTTTCTTACCATTGACAAAGGAATGAGCTTCCACAAACTTACGTGTTCCTTCGATGATGTCGTCGGCCACATAATCACCGAACGTATTCACATGGCGGGCAGAGAATTCCTGACCGAAACCGGTCGCTCCACTCGGTTCTACCACATACACCACATACCTAATGCGGCATACGCATGATGCGGGTAACGGCTAGCAAAATTACGGCTTGTGGGACTGCATCCGCCGTAGTAGTTGACTATCATCGGATATTTTTTGTTCGGGTCAAAATGAGGAGGCAGGTAGTAGCGTCCGCAAATGGTGTCCCCCCGAGAGTTGACAAAGTCCCACGCCTTGCATTCACCCAGCAGCACATCTTTCAATTCCCCGTTCAAATCTTCTTCCAGCTTAGAGGCATTCTTCTTCAAATCAACCATATACAAGCGGTGAGAAATTGGACGCACTTTCTCCGTAGAACGATAACGAAGAGGCTTTTCGGCCACAGAGAATCCCAATACCATTTCTTCGGGCACATTCACCTTCTCAATGTGTTTCTTTGCCGGATTCAGGCGGAACAGCGCGATGCAATCACGGTCTTCGGCGGTGAAGTACACACAATTGTCTACAGCCGACCACACCGTCTGCATCACGTTCGGATTGACGTCCGGGTCAGCGGTTCAATCTGCTTGCTCTGTAAATCCATCAGGTAAAGCTGATTATCAATCATGCTCGGGGTCTGTCCTTCCTTCACATTCTTACCGATGCCCCCCAAACACTCCGGTGTACCGGCCAGCAATACCTGACGGCCATCGGGAGAGAACTGCGCATTGGTCAGGAAACCGTCATCTTTCACCAGTTCTTCCACCTGCAAGGTCTGCACATCCATCTTGTACACGGAGAACAAGGTGGTCGGGCGTTTTCCCATACGGTGGTTGGAAGTCATCATCAGAATATAACGGCCGTCGGAAGAAATGTCCGTAGCCCATACATTCTTGTAACCGAAGGTCAAAGGCTGGCATACACCTGTCTTCACATCAAAACGGGCCAGATACGTACGGTTGCGCCATCCCGGCTGGCGGTCGTCCGGATCAATGAATTCATAGATTTCCTTCTTCTCTTCCGGCCCCTTCTGTACGAGGGTAAACAGCAGATAATCCTCCGTAGGTGCTATCTGGAAGCTGCCCTCCGGAAGATGGTTCACCCACACTTCCTCGTGTCCGGATACAGGGTCAACCGTCACCAATTCCCGTCCGGATACACCCTGACGTACATAGTAATATTTCACGGAACGCGGCATCCAGTGCAGGGTTTCTCCACGGGTTACCAATATTTTGCCAGTCTTCAGTTCCTTTACCTTGGTCTGCGAAGTAGTTTCCCCACCTTCTTTCGTGACAGTGTACGACGTAATCAGATATTTCCCATCGGCTGAAAGTTCAGTACCGTAAAGCGGGTACCATGCAGTACATCGGCCAGTGTAAACAGACGTCCTTGTTCGGTACGCAAGGTAAACACCCCGTCCTGCTTAGCATCCAGCTCACCTTCGGCACGTTTTTTTCGCCCGGCATAGAGAGGTACTTGATGACCACCTGATGCGTAGCCGGATTCAGCGACAACGAGGCATCCTCACGCGCTTGCCATCCACATACACCTGATAGTGTTCAGCCCTTCTACCTTCAGTGATACTTCCCCATAGTGTGTATTTTCCAATACAAAACCCATAAGGTGCAGGGCATAGCCTGCCGACGGAGACAGCTGACTTGCCTGCTTCACTTCTGCTCCTTCAAGCAAAAAAAATGACACCGGCGTATCCAGCAGTGACTCCGCTTTCCACGACTTGGAATTAACATCCACACTGTCAACCTGATAAGGTTGTACTAATGCATACGGTCCTGCGTATTTAAACGTAGTGACCTCTATATTCTCGGCATTCACCAGCATGGTTCCACATAGAGAACATGCTATAAAAAGTTCCTTTTTCATCTCTTTTTTATAGTTTATTGCCACAAACATAATCAAAAATCATCATTTTTTGTTATGTTTGTAGAACAACTAACGAAACCGTTATGAAAAAAGAACTAAGTGTGTATGCCCTTTCTTTGCTGATGCTGGCAGGATGCAGTTCGGTACCGCTCACCGGACGTAAACAATTGTTGCTGGTTTCAGACCAGGAAGTGCTTTCTTCCAGCCTGACTCAGTATAAAGACTACATAAAAAGTGCCCAAAAGTCGACCAATGCCACCCAGACGGCCATGGTGGTACGAGTGGGAAAGAACATTGCCGCAGCTACAGAACGATACTTGCGCAGCAACGGACTTCTGACGAAATCAAGGAGTTCGCCTGGGAATTCAATCTGGTAAAGAGTGACGAAATCAACGCGTTCTGTATGCCGGGCGGAAAGATTGTGGTGTACGAAGGACTGATGAAATTGGTATCGTCGGACGATGAACTGGCCGTGGTACTGGGGCATGAAGTAGCACATGCAGTAGCCAAGCACAGCAACGAACGTATCAGCCAGCAGATGCTTACACAGTATGGTGCACAAATATTAGGACAGACTCTCTCACAAAAGAGTGAGATGGTACAGGCCATCGCGGGTACGGTATACAGTGTGGGAGCACAATACGGAGTAACCCTTCCTTTCTCGCGTAAACACGAAACGGAAGCAGATTACATGGGACTGATTCTGATGACCATGGCGGGCTATAACCCCGACAAGGCCGTGACTTTCTGGCAAAAGATGTCGGCCAGTTCTGGTGGAAAGGTGCCTGAATTCATGAGCACACACCCCAGTGATGCACGCCGTATCAGTGACATCCAGAAAGAACTTCCGGCCATTAAAGCTAAATACCGCAAATAAAACTTTTATCAAGAAAACATCCATGAAGAAAGTCGCAATTTTACTTCTAATCGTGTCCTTACTGAGTAGCGGATGCGGAACGACGCAACCGGAACGTACCGATGCCATTGTAGGTGGTGCCGCCATCGGCAATAGTGTGGGAGGTGCCATCGGCGGACTGGTAGGCGACTCCCGTCATGGCTGGAGAGGAAGTTACAGAGGTTCTGCCATTGGAAGCATTGTCGGCACACTGGCCGGAGCTGCCATTGGTGGTGCACTGACAGCCCCAAAATCGCGTGAAGAAAACAGGACAAACTATCCCGTGGAACAGGTGTACGCCGAGCCGGACTATACACAGTCTGCTCTCTCCTCTTTATACATTCGGAACATCCGTTTCATAGATAATGACCGCGACCATGTCATCAGCTCGGGAGAAAGCAGCAAAATCATCTTCGAAATCATGAATGAAGGAAATGAAATTGCCTACAACGTAATTCCCAGCGTGGCAGAAATCAGCGGAATGAAACATCTGCATATCTCCCCTTCCATTCTGGTGGAACAGATTCAGCCGGGAAACGGGGTGAAGTATACGGCTACCGTCACTGCCGGAAAACGTATCAAAACGGGTACAGCTACTTTCCGACTGGCTGTGACCGATACCCGTGGACAAATGTACGACCAGAAAGAATTTACGTTGAACACGGCACGTTGACGCGAGTCCGAATCGCTATATCAAAGTAGACAAATGGAAAAAGAACAATCGTTATGTAAAGAAAAAAACGTGTGGAGCTGCACGAACCCAAACATTATAAAGTGATTCTCCACAACGACGACTCACCACTATGGACTTCGTGGTGAAGGTACTTAAAATCGTGTTTTTCAAATCGCAGGAGGAAGCTGAGGCACTGATGCTGAAAGTACACCAGCAGCAATCGGCCACGGCAGGCGTTTATTCTTACGACGTAGCACAATCCAAAGCGCAGAAGGCCACTCAGATGGCACGTGAAGAAGGATCCCTCTGCGACTGACCGTAGAACCCGAAGACAATTAAACTGTAAAGAATCAATGAGTCACATCGAAAAATCTGTATATGTAGACAAAGCGCTGTCGTTTGCTCAAGGCCTGGCGTTCCGTTATCGCCATGAATTTATTACTCCGGAACATATTCTCAGCGCACTCTTTAACCAGGACCCTTTTGTAGAGGCCGTAGAAGAATGTTTCTGTCACATCCCAGTGATGGAAGAGGAAGTAGACGAATACCTGGCACAAAAAATGGAACAGGTACCGGAAGATACCAACTATGAACTGCAATTTTCCGTACAATCAAACCTGCTGTTTCAGAATGCGTATGCCTTCGTGGAATCATCCAATGCCGAAGTGCTGGACATTCCTCACGTAGTACAAGCCATGCTACTGTTGCCGGAATCCTGGGCTTGCTACTTCCTGAAAAAACACCTGAAGGAACGGATTCCGGATTTCATCAGCCAGCTGGTGGTCATTTATGGAGACGACCTCAGCCTGGATGAGAATGATTCAGACGAACCTCATGGCATTTCCAAGAACTTCATCACCTGCCTGAACGAACAGCTGGAGAATCACAATCCGTTGATTGGACGGGAAATGGAACTGGAACGTACCATCGAAGTGCTGTGCCGGAAAGACAAGAACAACCCATTGCACATCGGTGAACCAGGAGTGGGGAAAACAGCCTTGGCTTACGGACTGGCAGCCCGCATTGAAGCTGGAGAGGTGCCCGAGCGTCTGAAAGGTAGTCGTATCTACGAACTGGATTTGGGTAGTATGCTGGCCGGTACACAATATCGGGGCGACTTCGAACAACGGTTGAAGAGTGTGATGAAAAGCCTCAGCGCAGAAAAGAAAGCCATTCTCTATATTGACGAGATACACAATCTCATCGGAGCCGGACAAATCGGTGATGGCTCGATGGATGCCTCCAACATGCTGAAGCCTTACCTGGAACAGGGAGACATCCGTTTCATCGGTTCTACCACCTACGAAGAATACAACCGTTATTTCTCACGCAGCAAAGGAATGGTACGCCGTTTCCAGCAAATCGACATTCAGGAGCCCAGCATCGACGAGGCTATCCGCATCATAGAAGGATTGAAGGAAAAATATGAGGAGTATCACCACGTGACCTATGAACCGGGAGTAATTGAGTATGCCGTAAAGGCCAGTGCCCGCTACATCAGCGACCGCTTCCTGCCCGACAAGGCCATCGACCTGATTGATGAGGCCGGTGCTTACCGCGAAATTCATCCGGCTGCAGACGGCACAAAGACGGTGGACAAAAAGCTGATTACCGAAGTACTTTCACGTACCTGCAAGATTGATGCCAATGCACTCAAGGAGGAAGACAACGCTTCACTGGAAGCATTGTACGAACGCATATCCGGACAGATTTACGGACAAGACGAAGCCATTCGTCAGGTGGTGGAAGCGGTGCAAATGGCCAAAGCCGGGTTGCTGGACGAGAACAAGCCGCTGGCCAGTCTATTGTTTGTCGGTCCTACGGGAGTGGGAAAAACCGAGGTGGCCAAGGTGTTAGCTTCAGAATTAGGTATCTCACTGGTACGTTTCGACATGAGTGAATACATGGAAAAGCATACCATCGCCAAACTCATTGGTTCTCCGGCAGGTTACATCGGATACGAGGATGGTGGTTTGCTGACGGATGCCATTCGGAAAACGCCCAACTGTGTGCTGCTACTGGATGAAATCGAAAAGGCTCATCCCGACATTTTCAACATCCTGCTGCAGGTGATGGACTATGCAGTGCTGACAGACAACAAAGGACGGAAATCGGATTGCCGCCACCTGATTCTTATCATGACTTCCAACGCCGGTGCTCAGTATGCGCATCAGGCTTCCATTGGTTTCAATAGTCAGGTGAGTACCGGACAGGCTATGCTCCGTCAAGTAAAGAAAACCTTCAAGCCGGAATTCCTCAACCGTTTGTCGGCTTCCGTCGTGTTCCATGACATGAGTCGGGAAATGGCTACGCAAGTGCTCGACAAGAAATTGCGCCAGCTGGATGAAAAGCTGGCTCGCCGTCACGTCTGCCTGCACCTGACTCCCGAAGCACATGAATGGCTGCTGAAAGAGGGTTTCAAACCGGAATACGGAGCCCGCGAAATGGATCGTGCCATCGCCGCCCACCTGAAACCGCTGCTCATGCGTGAAATTCTGTTTGGCTCACTGAAGCAGGGAGGTAACATCACGGTAACAGCCGAAAACAATCAACTGAGTATTCTCCAATAATTTCGACACCATGGTTTTCCAACTGACAAAAAGACTGGCTTTTCCGGACCCGCACTGGGGAGACCCTGACGGCCTGCTGGCCATTGGAGGCGACTTGTCTGTCGACCGCCTTATCCTGGCCTACTCCAACGGTATCTTTCCCTGGTATGCCTTCCGCGAGAAAGTCATCCAGTGGTGGTGTCCGTTACAGCGCTTCGTCATCTTTCCGGAAGAGATTCACATCTCCCACTCCATGCGCACACTGATGAACAAGGATAAGTATAAGGTAACCTTCAACCATGCGTTTGAGCAGGTGATACGGAACTGCTCCAAGCTCCGCATCGAACAGGAAGGAGCCTGGCTGGGAGAGGAAATGATTGAAGCTTACATCCGAATGTACGAACAGAACCTGGCCGCCAGCGTAGAAGTATGGGAAGGCGACAAATTGGTCGGAGGCCTGTATGGAGTAACTTTGGGCACATGCTTCTTCGGCGAAAGCATGTTCTCGCTTGTACCCAGCGCTTCCAAGCTTGCCTGATTCGACTGGCCCAACTGCTCCATGCGCACGGAGGTACCCTCATCGACTGCCAGTTTGAAACACCTCATCTTAAGTCAATGGGTGGCCGGTTCATCAGCTACGAAGAATACATGGAATGCCTGAAAGCGGAATAAAGCCCATCAAAAAGTCCGATTCCCTCTTTCAAGAGAACCGGACTTTATGATATTACTGTAAGTATAGCCAATTAGTATGCACGGGCAAACAATACACGACGTCAGAAGGTTTGCCAGTCAGCATATCTACACTCGGAGTCAGGCTTTCTTCATCTGCTTCGAAAGGCAGACAGCGATAGTAGCTTTCGTTTCTTCCTTAATGCGGTCTTCAGTTTCCGGAGTACCATCCCAGTGAGCCAGGATAAATCCACCCTTCTCAATCTGTTCCTTGAATTCTTCGTAAGTATCCACCTTATAGATATGTTCGTTACGATAATTCAATGCTTTCTGGTAGATGTTCTGCTGAATTTCTTCCAACAGGTTCTGTACGTATTCTTCAATACCGTCACAAGAACGAGTTTCTTTTTCCAGTGTATCACGACGCATGATTTCCATCGTGTTGTTTTCCAGGTCACGACCACCCATTACCAGACGTACAGGTACACCCTTCAATTCATAGTCTGCGAACTTGAATCCCGGACGCTTGTTATCAGCGTTATCGTATTTCACAGAGATACCCATGCTGCGAAGTTTGTTGACGATGCCTTCTACCTTGGCATCAATCTGTTTCAACTGTTCGTCGTTCTTATAGATAGGTACGATAACAACCTGAATCGGAGCCAAATGCGGCGGAAGAACCAGACCGTTGTCGTCAGAGTGGGTCATAATCAGGGCACCCATCAGACGAGTAGATACACCCCATGAAGTAGCCCATACATAATCCAGCTTATTGTTCTTGTCAACGAACTGCACGTTGAATGCCTTGGCAAAGTTCTGTCCCAGGAAGTGAGAGGTACCACACTGCAATGCCTTACCATCCTGCATCAATCCTTCGATAGTATAAGTATCCAATGCTCCGGCGAAACGTTCGTTTGCAGATTTCACACCTTTGATAACCGGCACAGCATGTATTTTTCAGCGAAATCACCATACACGTGCAACATCTTCTGTGCTTCTGCTTCAGCCTCTTCGCGAG